>Ga0307974_1001979_pt1 | contig 14400 bp, 15 predicted proteins | sample OrgLakmetagen784_FD_201812 | JGI IMG/M metagenome (GOLD analysis project Ga0307974, IMG submission 201812) | Saline water microbial communities from Organic Lake, Antarctica - #784 | ecosystem: Environmental > Aquatic > Non-marine Saline and Alkaline > Saline | place: Antarctica: Organic Lake... | reverse complement strand
CTTGGCGGTTGGGCAGAGGTGCAGAGACTGGAACGTTACCTGGGAGATAGACTCCTGTGTGAATTACAACCTTTGTGCCAATCCACGACCTGTCAGTTCCCAAAAATCAAGCATTATGTGCCGCATTCTTGATGTAAATTTGGGGACGGGAGCAGCTGTGCGTAAGTGCAACACAGATTGTGCTGCATGACTCAGAAAATCACACGGTTTTTCACACAGTCCAACGATTGGCCCTTTCAAGTCTCGTTTGACGCATTTAGATAGCCTGCACCTCTAAGAGCAAAAAACCGGGCTGAAATTTGCAGCAGGTATGGAGTGACAGGATTTTCTGTCTTTTCCCCCTGTGTCCCTTGTGTGAGTGCCTCCCATTTGCCAGCATTCCCAGTGCCCCTGCCCAAATCTCGACATTGCTGCATTGTTATATGACATTTGAGGTTGATCGGTGCAGGTTCAGAAATGCACCTTTTCCCTGCCAAAGTGGGTGCAAAGTACACACCAGGCCCCACACAGCCCCCCAGAATGCCAAACTTACACCCAGAATGCCAAATTTACAGCAAATGTCAATGGTTTAGATATAAAATGAATCATCTTACATGCAAATGAGGAATAGGGGGCTTTGAATTGGGTGAACCGCTAGGGGAGACTGGTTTGTTAAGGGGAGTGTCTTGAGCTGAGGATTTAAAATACATATTCTTATTGTTTGAAAGTGGAACATTCTGGAGTCCCCCCCCACAAACATCTCAAGCCCCCCCTCCCCTGATCCAATCCAGACATGAGCTTTCAACGTCAGGACTCCACATTAGTGGGTTTTTATTTAAACTTGGATGTGCCGTCCAAAATTCACATGACTAGAAACTTGTATGCATGCCTTTTCGACTTGTTGAGGAGCATCCTGCAGTGCCTGTCCTTTGGTGAGCTGTGATTTATGTAGGCGCGCCTTTATAACCTATATTGCCTTAAAATTACCGCACAAAAAGTTAGTCAGCGCCATTAACTAGTACACACCACAAATACGGTCATAATTTTGCACTCAGGCAGCTGAAGAGGAGCGGGCAGCAATTGAGAAGCGAGCAGCCGAGGAGAGAGCAGCAGCAGAGAGAGAGGAGAAGGTAGCCGCAGAGGAGCGGGAGAAGGCAGAGAAAAAGGCAGCAGATGAGACAGAGGCCGCAGAGAAGAAGGTTTGTTTGTACTGCATTCCAATCCTTTAGATAATGGAACAGCCTAGCAGTCGTACTATTTTCATGGCTTCGTTGTAATACTTACCCTTGATTTTGGTTGCTACTGTGCCTTCTCTGCCCATTCTGTCCCTGGCACTCCATGTTCCAGTCCCTGCTATGTGCACGCCGTAACAAATGCGCCCTGAGAATAGTGCGGACCTCTGGCAATGTGCACTACCTTGAATACGCCATCGAAACCCAGATCACTCATGCTCATGCAAGACGTCACCGCTTTGGCCAAGAAATTTAAGATACATACATTCCTGCTGACCATGCGACAAACAACTGGCGATAAGCCTTAACACATTGCCCATCCTTGCCAATTGCCTTTCTACTCGCCCCTTTCTGCACTGCCTGTAATGCTCAAGTGAATAGTGTGACCTGATATTATTCAAAAACAGACAATCATGTTGTGTAGGGAGGTTCTTTTTTGGACACCGGTATCTGGACAGAGCCCATAAAATAATAATGCACGAGCAAGAAGAGTGCCATAGTCTAAACCTTGTAGAAAATCACACAAAGCTTTGTTTGAGCTGGCCTTATCTCAGTCTATCATACTGCCATGTCCGTTGTTAACAGGAAGCAGAGGCACGCACAGCAGAGGCCAAGGCATCCGAAAAACAGGCTGCAGAGAGGCAAGAAGCAGATCAGAGAGCAGCAGAGGCCAAAGCAGCGGCAGAGAAGGCAGCAGAGAGCCAGTCAGCTGCTGACGACCGTGCCGCAGAGCAAGCACAAGCAGCGGCTGATGCAGCAGAGAAAAGGGTGAGGATTCGTCGTGGTCTCCCTGTGTGCACTCTTATCACAATGCTTGCTTTGAATCAAATTTGACAAAGGCAAGCTGAGTACTGAACTCAGTGCTAATCTGGACCTTCATCTTTGTTGAAAATAAATCTTTCCTGTAAACAGTTGATCAATAGTCCCTCGCTTCATGTAACTGTGCAATCTGCTATGCAAAATCTTTATTTCAGAAAAGCACAGCTTTTGATTACGGGTCAATCACTCTTCCTACAACTAGGTAGTTCATGAATAGCCTGCTTGTATAGGGAAGAGCACATTGCTGCTGCTCCACTTCATAAGCTGGTTGATTGTGCTTTGAAGCCTAAAATTTGGCTAGCTGACGTGCAGCTGCCCTATATGCTCACATGCTCACATGGCAATATATTCACAACCTGAATTGGATGATTCAGCTCTGTGGCCTAGTGCCTTGTATTGGGGGAAATGTGTTAGAGCGGGAACTTGGCAGCTTGAGCAACATCCTGCGTGTTGTTTACTATAAGGCACGCGTTCCTGCCATCTCTTTAACGGCTTCTAGTATTTCCATTTCTTACACCGTACTGCTCCTTTAGTTTGCAAGTCCCAGTGATTGCGACTTGCCCAGATAATTAGCATGATTAGCGAGTGTATGTGCTTTGCAAGGCCTGAAAATTACATCACTCGCAGCATTTGCAAATTAATTGTGTTTTGTTGTGAATCTATTCACTGTTTGATACTCACATTCATCATAAGTGGGCTTGATTTGTTGTTGATATCCTGGACTTGAACTGCATAAAGTTTGGGGCGAGAAGCAAAAGTGTGTTTGGGCAGGAAATCAAATCCAATACCAGGCTTCGGGAAAAAGTCAAAGCTTTGCGAGGTTTAGTTTCCTTGATTATGACTTGAGTTAATGTCCTCCTCCCGGGAATCCAACTTGGACTTTCAGTGAGGTACCAAGTAAAAGGTAGCCAACACATTTAATACACAAAGGGATACTTTTCATTGCGAGGTACCAGAATATTATGTTGGGTAGTCGCAATTTTCTAATACGGCGCTCAACAGTACAAGCTCACATGCGCACTCAACAGGCGGTCAATGCAAAGGCAGCAGAAGAGAGAGCTATGGCTGAGATGCGAGAGGCAGAGGCTAAGACAACTGAGAAAGAAGAGGCTGAGAAGAGGATTGCCGATGAGCGTGCTGCAGCAGAGAAGCAGGTGCGAAGGTGAGAAGGAATGCAGCTCAGAATGGACATGCACCTGTTTTTCTGAGATCCACGTATTGAGTTGGTAACGTGCTACGCCAGCTGGAGCCGCGTGATGACCAACGGCCTACTTGTGATGGCCCAGCATTCTGGTTCACCTCTGACGCTTTCCCCTTGGACACATCTGCTCTGTTCTGACCGCCTGCCAGATCACGCTTCAAAATGACCCTGGTGAATACAAGTGCAGTTGTAACATGCTGCACTTTAGGTAGGGTGCAGGAGAGGGGAGATTGCCTGCGTGTTGAAGCCACTCCTCTGTTACCTGTTTTAGAACTAGCCAAGCTAGCTAAAAGTGTAGGCAGATCCGCTCAAAATGCAGCTGCATGATATGTGTGTCCAATGCAGGCTACAGAAGTAAGGGCGGCAGATGAGGAGCAGGCGGCTGAGGAGCGCACTGCAGCTGAAGCGCGAGTTGCAGCAGCAACGGCGGCTGAAGAAAAGGCGTCAGCAGCAGCAGCAGACGGAGCAGAGCAAGAGAAGACAGCAGCAGCAGGCAGAGCAGAACAAGAGAAGGCAGCAGCAGCCAGGGCCGAGCAAGAAAAGGCGGTGGCAGCTGCAGCAGAGCAGGAACGAGCAGCAGCCGCAGCGGCAAAGGATGCAGAGGAGAGGAAGGTCACAGAGGAGAAAGAGGTGGTAGCAACAGCAGCAGCGGCAGCAGAACAGGCAGCACCCGAGGAGGAGGCGGCGGCAGCGGCAGCAGCAGCTGAGCAGCGACCCCAAGCAGAGGCGCCTGCTCCTGCTGCCACCATCACCACTCCTGCCCCTACCTCAGAAGCAGAGATGTCTGCTCCTGCTACCACCAAAACCACTCCTGCTCCTACTCTTCCTCAATCTGCTACCCCTCTCCCCCCTGCCTCTTCTCCCACAGCTCTCTCTCCATCAGCTCCTGACAATCCTGCTGCTCCTACCCCTGCTCCTTCTACTTCTGCTGCTCCCATCCCTACCAACGCGTCATCTCCCACCGCTCCTTCCCCAGCATCTCCTGTCAACCCCGCACTTGCTGCTCTCGAACAGAACCCGGCAGCAGCTGCAGGAAGCGCAGTCGTGGTGTTAGGCCTGGTGCTTCTTGGAGCTCGTGGAGGCAGTGGCGGTGGAGAGCAGCAGGAGCCAGAGCAGCAGCAGCAGCAGCAGCAGCAGCAGCAGGGTGGTGCTGCTCCTAGCAGGTGAGCTCAAAGAGGGTGTTCATTTTTTATAGTCGAATTTATGATAACCGATTCACAACAGGCATATAAACTTGGTGTGTTTATCCTAGAAATTTGGAAGCGATTTCCCGATGCCTGAAAAGACTCCCGCCATCTATGCTCTGTTTTAAAGTACCCTGCCACTACCGCCACTGCTTGCAGCACGCACACGCATGCATGACAGCTCCATTGTGTGTACACAACAGTATGCTTTTATCCGGAACCAGCTCTAACAATTTTCCCACTACCCTCTACGACAATCTCAGCACGGACCCTGCTGCAAATGGCAAGCCTGATGTGCTGCAAAACAAGAAGGAGGCCCAGGAATGGATTGCTCGATGGCAAGTTAAGCAGTTAAAGAAGTAAGGGGCCTTATTTCAGCGTATTCATGCCGGAACTTTTTTGTTGGAAAAGCAATTTTTGTCGTTAAAATTGTTCATCTGTCGTGATTTCTTCTGAGGGTGCCAGAAAGGGTGGCGTTTGTTAAAAGGGCGGCATTACGTGTATCACCAAGGTCATAGCATAGGAAGTAGGAATAGGGGTTGATCGATTTAGTAGGATAACTTCGCCAAGCATGCAATTCTAGTATCCTCGGACCCTGCTTGCCTAGAATAGTGTATTCTTTTCCTGATTAATAATTCAAGTACGTGTAGCATTGGGTGTTAAACCGGTGTGTCTGCTCTGTGATCTAAGTTTTGAAGTCAGGCTTACTTGCATATGTATCCCTAAAGAAAAATTCTTAAGCTCCGTCCCGGTATCTGTCTGCAAGAAAAAGAAAAGAAAAAAAGAAAAAACTACGCAGGCAGTAAAAATCGCTTCTCACATTAATTAAGGAAAAGGAGCCACTTTGGTACCGAGTATGTAATGCTCCTCCACCGCGAAAAGGAAAGGGTAAGGGTAAGGGGTTACACAGCTATATCCGCCAGCGAGGGCAGTTGAGCTATAGCATAAAAAGCCAGCTTCAAGAAGAGAAAGAGGCCAGACTGAACAAGACACCAGAAAAAGAAGCTAGAGGGAACATGAAACTGATGTATGACGAAAAGGAAAGGAAATGTCAATGGGGATCAGGAGGGTTGCAGGCTTGGCCTGAAACCGGCTCCTGATGAGAGTTGATAACAGTGCTGGAAAGGGCGCGTATGATATGGACAAGTTTGGCAGCAAAGTTTACAGAGTGCACATGGAGCTTGGAGGCAAGCTTCTTAACTCTTTGAGAATCGAGACCCAGTTCTTTGAAAGGCTTCAGAGTGTGGGTGTTGTAGATGGTGCCGCCCACACCCAAAAGGATGATGTGGAGAGTGACGGAGGCTCCTTGGAGAATGTTGCAAAGGTCTTTGTGCTGTTCCTTTGTGGCATTCAACTGGTTCTGAGCGATGTCTGGTGTCCTCACAGTACTTGATCTTGACGAGGTGGATGTCACGCCGAGGTTTGCTGAGGTCTTTAGTCGGTGCTATCTGGGGTTGGTGGCTCTACTAGTGGCTGGCGGTGCTGCTGAGGTGCTCCCAGTCTCCCTCAATTGCCCCCTGCCACTCCGAAGAACACACCCCCCTTCATTAGTTTGTTGTTTTTGTGTTTTTGCAGCGATGGGAGTAACCAGTACAAAATCTGGGCGGCTGGAGGTAAATCTGTCTGTATCTGGGAAGCGGGGTTGAAAGAGCCATTTGGGAACAATTCTACTTTCAGCTGTTTCAGGAACCTGGAGATTTTGCATGATCATCCGTTCGTTGCTGCCTATATCTTTGGAGACATTGCATGATCCTAAGGAGCCTGTTTTGCTTATAGCCTTAAAGATCATGCGGCATGCTAAGTTGTGTCTTTCGGTGATCATCATGTTCCTTATTTGCGTGTGTTGGCACCCAGAAAGGATGTGCAGGGCACTGTCTACTTGTGGGCAGAGGGGGCAAGTTTGACTTGTTGAGAGTTTGAACAATACCGCATGTTTTTGATTATATAGGGTGCCTGTTCTGTACTTCATAATGATACATTTGGTCTTAAAGGGGACATTGGATGATGTTAGGTAAGCATTGCTGAGGCAGTGGCTCCATTGGCAGTGCCGTCCTTTATGAGGGTCTGGTAGTACGCATGGTAGTTCGCTTCAGTTTTGGCATTTCCCAGTTTATGGAGAAGATGCATATGTGCTTGAAGGGCGTCGCGGTGGTTTGGTAGGTACCAGAGCTTTTGGGGAGGAGAATGGGCCATGATCATCTGATGCAGGCGCCACGAAATGATGATATATGATGATATAGGCAGCAACAAACGGATGAGCATGCAAAATCTTCAGGTTCCTGAAACAGCTGAAAGTAGAATTGTTCCCAAGTGGCTCTTTCCACCACACTTCTCAGATACAGACAGATTTACCTCCAGCCGCCCACGTATTGTGTTGGTTACTCCAACCACTGCAAAAACACAAAAACAACAAACTATTGTAGAGGGGTGGGTTCTTCGAAGTGGCAGGGGGCAACTGAGGGAGACTGTGAGCATCCCAGCAGCACCGCCAGCCACCAGTAGAGCTACCAACCCCAGACAGCACCGGCCTAAAGACCTCAGCAAAACTTGGCGTGACATCCACCTCGTCGAGATCAAGTATTTTGAGGACACCAGACCTCAGAATCAGCTAACGCCGCAAAGGAACAGCACAAAGATCTCTGCAACGTTCTCCAAGGAGCCTTCGTTACTCTCCACATCATCCTTTTAGGTGTGGGCGGCACCATCTACAACACTCACACTCTGAAGCCTTTCTAGGAACTGGGTCTTGATTCTCAAAGAGTTCCGAAGCTTGCCTCCAAGCTCCATGTGCACTCTGTGAACTTTGCTGCTAAACTTGTCCATACCAGACGTGCCCTTTCCAGCACTATTATCAACTCTCATCAGGAGCCGGTTTCAGACCAAGCCTGCAACCCTACTGATCCCCATTGACATTTCCTTTCCTTCTTGCGGTGGAGGCGCTTTACAATACTCGGTACCAAAGTGGCTCCTTTTCCTTAATTAATGTGGGGAGTGGATTTCACTGCCAGCGTAGTTCTTTCTTTTTTCTTTTCAGTCCCTATTTCAGCCGGTAGCCTGCCTCTAGGTGTGTTTCCTCCAGGTATTTTGGCTGTAAGTGCAACACATATGTGTGCTTTTGGGCATGGCTTCCAGGCTCCTTGGTAAGGAATGGGACATGATCATGATGGGCTGCAGCGGATCATGCAGGCGCAGAGCCGCAGCAGTCACGGTGCCACCCCTATCATGATCTTCCAGACATGCAGAAGCCGCATCATGATGGCACCCGGAAACCACACCGTCACGATGGTACAACTGGTGCTACTATTAGTGCTACAAGGAAACCACCTCTGCTTGGTAGTATCCACTGGGCTGGCAGCTTATCCTCCTCACAATCATCATGCTATCATATGAGTTGTACGTATGAATAGTACAACCACTCTTGTGTTGTTAAAACGTGTTATAAAACAGCCTGTGTCCACCCGGTGTTCCACTCAGGCTGTCCGCCCATCACTGAGGCCACCTACTAGTACTAATAGTAATGAGTAATTACTTATAAGTTCCCTGAGTTAGTGGGCAACCTCAGACTCTTGACGCCTGACGCCTGAGGCTCCTGACACCTAGAGGCAGATTACTACAGTTAATAAGCAACGTGCAAAAGCCTTTCTGCGGCAAAGTGCACTCCTGAAAGGTCTCCTAAATGCTGGTCCTCCCACGTTCTTTCAGCCATGGAAGGCTAAACACAATCTTACATGTCCAAACAAAAGTTTTTGGACTGTGAGCCTATTGATCTCAGTCGGTTTGTCGTGGACCATAGGGACAGACATTTAGAGTTTTTGACACCTTCTTCTGATGGCCACCCTAGAGAGCGCAACAGCAAAACGCTTATCACCAGTGGTGCGCACTGCCTGCACAAACAGCTCTGGTTACCCATCCTTCTTATCGGCTTCCGTAGCACGATCCAGCCTATGCTTATTTTAAGGCACTTAGTCCACACTGCCAAACAGATTAAACCAAAGGGTTGTTCCCACCTTCACACGGCCTCTATTGATTTAAAACAAGCGTATGACACTATTGACAGACCCCACCTTTGGGATCATCTACATAATATCAGGATGCCCACTCACCTTGTCAATGTTATCAAACAAATATACAATGGAGACGAGTATGTTTTGATTGATGGTGCCAAAACTACCGGTACCGGTAATTCCGCTGTGCCTTTAAGAGGTGTAAAACAAGGTTGTCCTTTATCCCCTCTCCTCTTTTCTCTTTTAATCAATGATGTGGATGGTGAGTTTGGGAGTGGCTTTGAGGGTGCTGTTACAGGCACTGAGGGGCTCAGGGTAACTCACATGCTCTATGCTGACGACCTGACCCTGACAGCTAATGACCCAGTCCAATTGCAGAAAATGTTGAGACGTCTGGAATCGTATGCTGCCAGGAAAGGACTTACAGTAAATGTGCAAAAATCCTACATAGTTAATTTTAATGCGCACCGAAATTCCGCAGTTCCTGTTTTTCGTCTCTACAATCAGGAGCTTGAAGAGAGAGATTCTTTTACCTACCTGGGAATTTTATTTGATAAGCACATGAACTTACACCATGCTGCGTCCCATGCTTTGAGGCCTTTTAATGCAGCTTTACGTAGAGTGAATGAGTTTGGTATTGAAAAGAGGATTTCTGACAGGCCTCATGCGATGTTGTGGCTTTTCAAGACATATGTGTTGTCAGCTGGCATGTATGCCAGTCAGATTTGGTCTACGCAATTTCTGAAGCATGACAATGGTTTCAGCAATCCTTTGCAGGTCGCACACATGGCGTTTTTAAAGAGAATTTGGGAATTAAATCTACTTTTGCAAACTGGTGTGTGCTTCGAGAATGCACGCAGGAACCTTTGCAATTTTACTGGTGGTTCAGGTCAGCTGTCAATTTTGGAACAGGGTGGTTGATTCGAACAGCATTACTTTACGCGATGTTATGAAAATCATTCACAGTGTGGCTCGTTGCAGACTTCGTGTCCACACCCTTCGCTATGAAACAGCAACTTGGAATTCCACCTCTTCCCATACTTGCGACTTGTGTGAGGCTGGACATCATCGGATGATGTCCAGAACGAAAAACTTGTTTCTTCTGCACGCACCCTCAGATGGTTTCTCTCTGCAGGAAGTACGCGTTTTTATTTTCACTGAAAGGATCTAGGATGTGTCTGCTTTATTACACCAGGAAAACAGCAAACTCCTTCTTTCCAACTTATTTTACTATATGAACAGGCGAGCAGTCGTACTTCTTGACTGAAGGCCTTTTTTCTTGTAAACCTTTAAACCTTCAACGAAGTTGGGCGTTTATCTCAGCTGTAGGCGCTTTCTTTGTTCCTATCAACTCGTTCTTGATGCGCGGTAGAAGCAAAGTGAGCAACTTGAGAAGGAAATCACACCAAAAATCTACAAGTTCGGGTCCGGTTTCAACCGAGAAAGCAGGTTCCGAGTTGAGCAAGAATCTCACACACAAATAACTAAGTACTATTTGCAATCTGTAAAGCTTTCGCACGCAGGCTTTTGCTACACTGGTCATTCACAATTCACCGCCAAGGTGGCGGGAGTTGCTGTTGCTGCTGCTGATGCTGCTGCTGTTGGTGCTGCTGCTGCTGCTGCTGCTGCTGTTGGTGTTGGTGTTGCTGATGCTGCTGTATGGCCTGCTGCAACTGGGCAAGTTGAGAAGCATGCTGCTCAGAGCCATTGCTGCGTAGCGCTTGTGCAAGGCCTGCCAGCACAGACTGTGCTTGCATGGGATTGCTCGCTAGCATTGCCAATGCATGCACCTGCGGGGGAAATGAGATCAAGAGGGTGCTTGGTAGTGTCATAGTGTCTCTTAGCTGGTGAACTCACTAGTAATTCTGGGGGGGCACCAGAAGCTGCCCCTCTAAATCTGCTTTCTATTTCTTGGCAAATCTGCAGAAGACAGGAGCATCCTTCACAAGAGGTGCATATGAATTCTAGATAATGACCAGGCACACGTACGTGCTCGTGCTGAGGATTAGGGTCTGGAAAGCCTGCTGACACTGCAGGGGGACCGTAGCCATGAGCATGATGGGGGCCAGTGTAGGCTGGCGGAATGCCATGCTGAGATGGAGTCGTGTAGGAGGAAAAAGAGGGCTGCTGGCCTGGAGCTGGAAAGGCTGCACGGTGAAATAATACACATGTACGCTGATTAGTAGGTTGTTTGAGTCATTCTGCGAGCAGGCCCTTCCTTCTAAGGGCAAGCACGTGGAAAGGAAGGGAGCATGACAGCTGTGCAAGCCAAATTAAAAAAGTGGTGTCCCACAAAAAACATCAGCTAGCGCTACAAGCAGCAATTTGAGAGACAAAAAACGCACAGCTTTCCCCCTTGTGATCCCACCTTGAGGATTAGCAGAGTAATCGGCTGGTACTGAGGCAGGGTAGGGAGAGGGCTGTTGCTGCTGCTGCTGCTGCTGCTGCTGCTGGACTTGATGGCCGGAGTATTGATGAGCTGTCAGGAGCTGCTGCTGCTGGAAGCCTGACACAGGAGAGAGTGAGCAATTTCAAAGGTAAGTGAAAGAGGCTCTTTCCTTTTTTTAGACCAAGTGCCCACATTACAAAGCCTGAACAGGCTCTGATCAAAACCCAGTTACAAGCAATGAACCTATGCCGCCAACACCAGGAGACAGGAGATATGAATTTATTTTTGGAAGAGGGTGCAATAAAAAGGGGCTGATTTCCTCAACCTCCCTCCCCTCACAACTCATTCCTCAAACCCCCCCACCTGTGTATGCTGCAGCTGCAACAGGCGGTGACGAAGTTGTGGCAGTATGCGCCTGTAGGGGTGGGGAGTAGCCAGCATAAGCAGGTGGTGGCGGTGGCGCCTGCAGCGCAGGTATGGTGGCCGAGGCTGCTGCTGTAATGTGGGGATCCTGTGAGGCCACTGTCCCGACGGCTGCTGCTTGGGGGTAGGGGGTCCGTGAAGTTGAAGGGTAAGCGTCTGGGGCAGATGTGGAAGGGATGGAAGGTGTGTGTGGGTAGGTTCCTTGTAGGTACGCTTTGTAGGGGCTGAGGGTGGCGTTTTGGGGGGAAGGCTCCTGTGCTTGTTGCTGCTGCTGCTGCTGCTGCTGCTGCTGTTGTGGTTCCTGGTGTAAATGCTGCTGCTGCTGCTGCTGCTGCTGCTGCTGTAGCTGTTGTTGCTGCTGTAGCTGTTGTTGCTGCAATTGCTGATGCCGCAACTGATGCTGCTGCAATTGCTGTCGCTGCACCTGCTGCTGTTGCAATTGCTGTTGCTGCAATTGCTGCTGTTGTAGCTGCTCCTGCCGCGCTTGCTCCTGTTGCGAATGCTGCTGCTGCATCTGCTGTATTTGCAACTGATGCTGTTGTGATCGCTCTTCCTGCTCCTGCTGCTGCAGTTGATCTTGCTGTCCTGCATGTGTTGCCCCTGCTGCATACCCCAATGGCACAGCAGCAGCAGCAGCAGCAGCAGCAGCAGCAGCAGGAGCAGATACTGCCGCTTGCATAGGTGAGGCGTCTTGTATAATAGGGGGTGGACCTGGCAGCGGATGTGGTGGGGTAGCGGTGCAGGTAGTGGGGGGCAGCATGCCTGCTGTTGCCCCAGGATAAGGCACAGCGTAAGTAGGCAAGCGCACGCCATTGTCCCACAGCCGGTGGTTTTGCATTTCCTACGCAGGAAGCAGTGTGAGGCCGCTTGTGTGCAAGGAGCGGGTGCAAGTGTGAATGTGTGTGTGTGTATGTGTGTTTGTGTATATGTGCGTGTGTGTGTGTTTGAGAAATTGTGTGCATACGTTTTGTGTATTTGTCTAATTATGGCGCTGATGTACAAAGAATGCAGTGCGCACGCAAACTATGCTGTCATGACATTGCACAGAAAGCGTTCCTCTGTGGGGATGCTATGCCACAGGTGAAGCTTCTCGTATGGTGCTGCACCTCAACAGTGTGCAAGCACATGCGCAGACTTATAACTGTGACCGTACATATACTCGCTGCATAACGGTAGATTCAAACTAGTTCTGCCCACAATTATGGTTCTGGCCGACCCTACGTTAAAGTTGCCCTCCTTTGATGATGGGCAGCTTCAGAATACCAAGATAACGTGTTCAGGAAGACAGCTTGCATATGATTAGCAGCTCATTAACTACATATATGTGTGGGAACACATGTATACGCGTTGACATGCACAATGCATGCACGCACATACTTACTTTAACATGCACGCACATACTTACATAAACATGCACGCACATACTAACAAAACATTAACAAAACATTAACACACATTCCCCCCCCACAATACAAACAAATCTACAGACGTGTGCATGAACAAAAAGAAAAAGACACACGAAAACACACACGCACCTGCAGACGTGAGCATGTAAGAAAAGACACACAAAGACAAACATGCACCTGCAGACGTGAGCATGTACAAAAAGACACGAAGACACACACGAACCTGCAGACGTGAGCATGTACAAAAAGACACACGAAGACACACACGCACCTGCTCTACGGGGTCCAGAGGTAGCCAAGGCACCGGGGGAGGGGGGTGTCCACGGGTGCCTAGCTCAGCAGGTTCAGCTGGAGTGCCAGGGGGGGGACGAGAGGGCCCGTATCTGAACCACGTGGGAGGATGAGAGCTCAACAGTCAAGTCGACACAAAAGAGAGTAAGCATGTAACAAAAGAGAGTTAAGATGTCAACACATAACATAGAGTCGACACAGAAAAAAAGAGAGTCCTGCTGTTTTTTGTCAAGCTGTATGCCTGAATGCTTGTGCCAAAATATTGTGCAAGATGTAAACCGAGTATGGGGGTGGGCGGTGCGTGTGGAACCCAGTGTCAGATAATGTGTACAGTTTCATGCCGTTGAGTACACTCGCATCTTTTAAACCAAGAATCCCATGTGAACATCTTCTGCTGACTTAAATGCACGTACCTCACAGGGGGCAATCGTAATGCACGCTCTGTCTGGGCTGCCCACTCATGTGAGTCTTCACCTGTGGGGTTGTAGATTCCAAGCAAACAATGGAACACTTTAAATACAGTGAACATAAATCCTTCTCCTCCGTCTCTAGCACGAATTTCCTTCATCAGAGGTTGATTCACCGCAAGCAGTCAGCTGGATCGACGTGACAGGCTTTCTTTATGGATTTGTAAGCTAGACAGGGTAATGATCTAGTTGAGAATGGAACGATGCCCTGAAAGTCTGCTACTTGCCAATGATTTTTTCCTACGTGTCCATGCAAATGCGAAATAGGGTGCTAAGATGACTCAGCAACAGAGATTCAGCAACCAAACAAATCCCTCCTCCTGTTTGGGTGGCCATGATTGCGCGCCCTAGATTGCGCGCCCAAGATAAAATAAACTTGGTTATGAAATACACCTACTATCATGAAATACCAGAGGGAAGTGACTGGGGATATGCCCAAAGATGTTTTCCTTTGCACTCAGAAGCCAGCCATTCACTGCTCCTTCATCCGATTGAGGCAATATTGACTTGTATTAAAGCTGGCACCACTTCACCGTCTCACTCCAGTTCTTTTGCAGTGGTTTTTGTTTGTTACAAGGACACCATACCACCAAACCTAATGTCATTTGGTGAGGTTGGTGGCCTGATTTGAATATTTTGGGGTACACATTTGGGTTCATGCCCCGGCAAATTAGACACAGGCCCCCCTGTTTGCTCAATGAAACTCAACTGCTATGGATAGCCCGGGGCCGAGGCATGGGCTACGATTTGAAACCAAGGATGCGTGTGTTAGGGGGGTGTGGGTGTGTGTGGGTGTGGGTGTGTGGGTGTGTGTGTGGGTGTGTGTGTGGTGTGTGTGTGTGTGCGTGTGTGTGTGTGTGTGTGTGTGTGTGTGTGTGCGCGTGTGTGTGTGTGTGTGTGTGTGTGTGTGTGTGTGTATGGGTGTGTGTGGGTGTGGGTGTGGGTGTGTGTGAATGTGTGTGTGAGGGTATGCGTGTGCGTGTGTGTGTGTGTTGTGTGGGTATG
>Ga0307974_1001977_pt1 | contig 14404 bp, 8 predicted proteins | sample OrgLakmetagen784_FD_201812 | JGI IMG/M metagenome (GOLD analysis project Ga0307974, IMG submission 201812) | Saline water microbial communities from Organic Lake, Antarctica - #784 | ecosystem: Environmental > Aquatic > Non-marine Saline and Alkaline > Saline | place: Antarctica: Organic Lake... | reverse complement strand
CACCCACACACACACGCACACACACACGCACCCACATACACACACACGCGCACACACACACACACACCTGTAGCCCCCTTTGGTGCCCGTGGCGCGAATTTGTCAGCATGCTCCCTCCACAGGTGTTGAAGCGCCTCGCAGTATTCCCCATGTAGCTTATCAACTGCCTCTGAGAAGCTGTGATCACTCGAGCTGCCCTGCCACTTGCTCACCTGGGGCATGTGTGTGTGTGTGTGCGTGTGTGTGTGTGTGCGTGTGTGTGTGTGTGTGTGTCTGTGTGTGTGTATGTGTGTGTGTGTGTGTGTGTGTGTGTGTGTGTGTGTGCGCACGCGCGCTCACATGTATGGGGGCACCCACGACTGTGGTGACCAGGGAGTGCGTGTTTGCGAATAAATTGCTCAAACCTCTTGCTTACATGAAAGAAGCATGGTGATGCTTACACAAATTATATATATGTAGATGCAGGTCTGCATGTGTGTGTGTTTGTGTGTGTGTGTATATGTGTGTGTGTATGTGTGTGTGTGTGTGTGTGTGTGTGTGTGCGTGCGCGCACACATGAATGGGGGCGCCCACGACCGTGGTGACAGGCAAAGATCTTGGCAGGAGCTTGAGTATACTCGACCCGGGGAGCAGGCTCTCCCCTTCCAAGGATGGGATAGCAAAGCCGGTCAATTTCAGCACCAACCTGGAACGAGAAAAGAAGAGGAATGGGGTAGCACAGCCATTCAGTTTCAGCACCAACCTAAAACGGGAACGGAGGAGGGAATGGGGAGCAAGAAAATGGAAATGTCGGCGTCAAATTGACCATCGTCGGTTATAAACTCATTCGGCTTGAGCACCAGCATGGGATGGAGCCAGAACATGGAAAATTCAAAAGGCAGGGGATCGCATAGCCAGTCCATGTTCGGCACCATACCAAGCGTGCGGGGATTGGAGTGAGAGCAGAGTATAGTTTGAAACACAGCAACAGTCAAGTCAATGCTGATACCAGCCTGCATGGGCAAGTGGGAGGGAGCAATTATTTCTAGCACCCCAACTGTGTCCAAAGGCAACCCCCTATTTAAATCTTGAAGCAAGGGAAGAGGAGAGACGTTATCAAAGTTGGCACACATGAGCACACCTACTAGCCTTCAGACATCAAAGGTTGGCCAGACTTAAATTACATTACATCCAGGAGGGTGCAGGAAGCAGAACTTTGGGACGTCACGTGTCAAATCAAATAATTTTTATATTCTCGGAATCCTGGCATCGAGAGCTATCGCTTGGTATATATATGAGTCGAATCCGTGAGGGGGGGGGGGTGGGGTGGTCCCCCGATGTGGTTATAGTTTTTTTTGGGGGGGTCTCCAGTTTTTTTCTGGGCCACTCCCACGGAATTTTTAACATATCATCGGAATCCTCAGCTGTCGATTGGCACCCTCTTTGAGTAAATTGGGTAAAAGGGGGGGTCTGTGGACATCTCCAAAAGTCAGAGGCACACACACTCGGTGCAGGCCGCGGGGTGAGTCAAGCCAATGAAGCAGCAATTAACCCCAAACTTACAGGATTGTGCCAGCATGAGATAGTCAGTGAAATTCTGAAGAAATAGATGCAGTGTGGGACCGTGCAAGCCAGTTATGGGTGCCTGGTGGGTCACGTGTGCATGGGCGTCCGTATCACAGTTTTTGCTCCATAACTCTGCGGCATTATAGTTTCAGGTATTGATGAGTATGCAGATGGATGCAGAATTTCAAAAGGAGCAGAATGGTACCCTTTTTTGTCTGGTGGGGGCACTGGAAGGGGGGTTTGGGGGGTGGGTGGTCCCTCAGGGGTGTCCACCCCAAAAAGTAAACGTGTCGTCCAAAAAAAAATAACACCCTCCTGTTACATCACACAATTAAACACAAACACACACGCATGCAAACACACACACAAAACCATGAGCACATCTATTAGCCTTCAGATATTAAAGGTTTGCCAAGTTCATATTTCATTATTTACATTGCATCACACAAGCACAAATACGCATACACGCACGCATGCAAACACGCACATACACACGCATAACCATGAACACACAAATATACATACACAAGCACACACACACACACACACACACTCACTTTTGAATGCGCTCTCCCAGGCTTCCGGGCTTTGGCGGGCTCAATTGAAAGAGTGAGGTCTCTCCAAAAGCCAGAACAGGCACGAGGGAGGCCCCAGACTGAAGGGCCATTCTGATGAAGCCCTTGCGTTTTTTTATGATCTGTGCAGAGCACAGCACATACAAAACTCATCAGACAGCAGTAGAGCAATCACAACTGAATTAGGAGCAAGACTCGAGTGTGGTCCAAAGAGAATACAGGGCCTGCGCCATGTTTGTGTGTGTGCGTGTGTGTGTTTGTGTGTGTGTGTGTGTGTGTGTGTGTGTGTGTGTGTGTGTGTGTGTGTGTGTGTGCGTGTGAGTGCAGTAGCGAAAAGCAAACCTGCGACCCAGCACCCAATGACGACTCAGGCAGGAGTAGACAAGAATGGTCAAGATATCATCACAACTGGCATATCCTTTTTGAATTGTTTTGGTGTAGATATCATCACAAGTGGCGCACGCTTTAATTAATTATGTTTTGGTCAAGATATCATCACAAAAGGCATATTCTTTTTTAATTTATGTTTTGGTGTAGATATCATCACAAGTGGCGCACGCTTTGATAAATTATATTTTGGTCAAGATATCATCACAACTGGTGTATCCTTTTTTAATTATGTTTTGATGAAGATATCATCACAAGTGGTATATTAAATTATGTTTTGGTGGGAATACGGCACACACAAGGTTCAACAAGTTTTGCCTCACAGCACGGCTGATCTGGACCTTGTCCTAATAGCAAAGCTTCCTCTACCCACAAACCTGTAGGGTTGGCCAGAACCATAAATATACGGTGTATACACTTGATTGGTTGCAGGGATTTAATTAACATACGGTCATATAGTCATATACGGCGTGTATATACGATATATACGGCCAAACCTGCACAATCTACATGCTGTCTTTTCTTGGGGCAGATGCTCACTAACTCAGATACCTAGCCATATAACATCCAGTGTCGCCAACAAGACACAACAATATGGTTTGGTGGCCGAGCTATTGGGGGTGGTGCCCGCGTACGGCCTTCCTTTGACATAAAATTATTGACACCCCAACCCACAACTACACCCCAATTCATGGGAACGCTGACGGCATGACATTTTTAAAAACCCTAGGGTTTCAATCTACCCTGACCTAAACCCTATAGGTAACCCGGTAAATCCTTAAACTCAAACATGTCATTGACACCTTATCACACGACTTCAACCCAAATCAAAGGAACCCTGACGGCACGAAAGAGTACATGCATTGGAGGAGCTGATCCTACTCTTACGGTCTAATAAGCACACCCACACGCAATGGTATGGTGGCCGGGTCCTTATGCAGTGATGTCAGTGAGCATCATTTCTTTAGCCCACAATTACAATCCAGCACACAGTCGTTCCAGGCACTGTATTACGTAATTTCAACACATGACCAATAAAGAGTGTGTGCGTGCCTTCATCCTACAATCACACATCAGCCTATGAGCATGCAAGTGACCAAAAATCTATGACACTGATAACACAGAAGAGCGTAAGCTCAGTCTGCACGAGGGGAGGATGCCGCGCCTAGAGATCTCTCACTCCCACCCATTCTCATCCGCCCTTCAATACCTGACGTGCACACGTTCATATACATGTGCATGGCATCATGTACGTACACAAACCCATACACATGCAATCATATGCTCCTTCACACTCTTCTATGCACGCGAAAACATGGACATGCAATCATGTCTTCATGTAGACTTATCTACCACGCAAGAACGCGGTCATGCAAACATGTGTCTCTTCATACTTTCTTACCTACGTGTACCTACGAAAGAACTTAAGCATATAATCGTATATAATCGTATGTAACGAATGTGATAAAATATGTATGCCATTACACTCTTTTACACTCTTTTACGCTCTTTTACCACACAATAACGTGAATATGCAGCTCACACTCTCTTACCACGCAAGATCGTGAACATGCAATTCACAATGTTGCAGTGCCCATACAGACGCACACGTAACCAAATGTTCCTTCACACTCTTTTATCATGCAAGACCGTGAACATGCAACTCACACTGTCGCAGTGCCCAAACAGACACACACGTAACCAAATGTTCCTCCACACTCTTTTATCATGCAAGACCGTGAACATGCAACTCACACTGTCGCAGTGCCCAAACAGACACACACGTAACCAAATGTTCCTCCATACTTTATTACCCACGCAAGAACGTGAACCTGTTGCAACTCACAATGTCATAGTGCCCATACATACACACACATAACCAAATGTCCCTTCACACTCTTTTACCACACAAGAACGTGAACATGCATTTCACACTGTCGCAGTGCCCAAACAGACACACACGTAACCATGTTCCTCCATACTTTATTACCCAAGCAAGAATGTGAACCTGTTGCAACTCACAATGTCATAGTGCCCAGGCTCAGATTGCAGGGCCTCTGAAGCCCCTCCTGGGATGAGCAGCACGGCAGTGCCTTTGTCTGATCTGTGTACACAAACGATGTAAGAAAAAGCTATGTTTGTGTGTGCATATATATGTGTGTGTATGTGCATGTGTGTATGCGTGTGTTTATGCATGCATGCGATGAGGCCAACACGTCAGACAGATGTGAGAAGCAGCAAAGTAGACAAAATGCAACAGGGATACCAGGACTCTCTAAATACTAGAGAGAGACATGGATACTAGGGCTTTCTAAATAGAGAGAGGCAGGGATACTTGGACTGTCTTAGTTGAGAGAGGCAGGGATACTAGGACTGTCTTAATGAAGAGAGGCAGGGATACTAAGACTGTCTTAGTTGAGAGAGACAGGGGGGGACTACAAAGCAACAAAGGGGGAGGCAGGCTACCTTGAGAATGATACCAGCATGATTTAAGGGGGCCCACAATTATGACAGCGGGGGTTAAAACGGCCAGCGACCTGGCCTTGATACAGAGCAACAAAGGGGGAAGCAGGCTACCTTAAAAAACGATACCAGCAGGAGCACGATTCCAGGAGAGCCCACAATTTTAGGGTTGGCCAAAACCATATATACACGGTGTATATACACTATTTTTTGCGGGATTCTGTGAAATATACGGTCATATACAGCGTACGTATACGGTCTGGCCAACCCTACACATTTATGAAAGCGGGTGCCAAAATGGCCAGCAACCTGGCCTTGATACAGAGCAGCAAAACAAATACGGAACGAGCTGCAGAAGCAGCGCCTCTGCACGGCTTGTGCTTTGCACAGCATAAAAGGAACGAAGAAAGAAGACGAGGCGGCCCGTTGGAGGAAGAGAGAAGACGAGGCAGCCTACCACTTGATAACACTGCTGCTGGACAAAAAGCTTACATCGTTTTCGATTAGGTGCCTGTCTTTGAGCAGCACTGAGCCCTCGTAGACACAGAACGAGGCAAAAAGAGCATGAGTGGGCAACATAGGGCAGGGTCAGGCTAGATGTCCAGCCTGTAAACAATCTAATTGAGCAGCTCCAGACTAACTTGCACGATTTATGAAGGACTCCGGCATTGAGCAGCTTCAGACTAACTTCCACGACTTAAGTAGGACTCCAAAACGACATTGAGCAACTTCAGAGTAGCTTCCACGATCTGAGTAGGACTCCAAAACAACATTGAGCAGCTTCAGATTAACTTCCACGATTTAAGTAGGACTCCAAAACGGCATTGAGCAGCTTCAGACTAGCTTCCACGATTTGAGTAGGACTCCAAAACGGCTGTGAGCAGCTTCAGACTAGCTTCCACGATTTAAGAAGACTCAAAGAAGGCACGCATACACCCATTACGCATCTGGCTAGTTTCTGCAATCTGAGTAAATTTTAGATTGATGTCGAATTGTTGCATGCAAAGACAGGCATGCAGCGATCAGGTTGATGTCAAATCAGGCATGCAACGATCAGATCGATGTCAAATCAGGCATGCAACGATCAGATCGATGTCAAATCAGGCATGCAACGATCAGATCGATGTCAAATCAGGCATGCAACGATCAGATCGATGTCAAATCGTTGCATGCAAAGACAGGTATGCAGCGATCAGGTTGATGTCAAATCAGGCATGCATCGATCAGATTGGTGTCAAATCGTTGCATGCAAGGACAGGCACGCAAGTATGAACAGGCATAAGTTCAGCATGTGTATGGTATGTAGAGTTGACCAGAGCCATATATATACGGTGTGTATACGGTATTTTTGGCAGGGAAATCACTAAAAATACGGTCAAATACGGTGTATACATACGGTTGTGGACAATTCTAATGGTATGCTTTCAAAAGGCTAAGGCTAAGAGGTGAAGCGATCTCTCGATGGGTGGGCGCAAAGAAGTGGGCATCCAGCAACGAAACAGCAAGGAGTGAGCAGTTCCATATAGGCACTCATAAATCGAGCTGAAACATATTAGACTCATGTCAAAACCTGTGTCATGACTCATGTTTAGGGTTGGCCAAAACCATACATTTATAGGAACATACAGTATATAAACAGTAGCTTTGGCAGGGGGATCACCATACATACGGTCATATACGGTGTGATTACACGGTATTTTTGGCAGGGAAATCACCATACATACGGTCGTATACGGTGTGTATATACGGTTTTGGTCAACCCAACAAACTGGTATCATTATTTATGTTGTGACCTAAGGTATGACTTGATCAGTTTTGGACAAATACGTAAGCGCTCACGTGTTGAGAAGGTTCTGGATGGCGCCCTTGCTCGCGCCTTTGAATCCTGAGAGATGAGCAATATCACGATGGAAGGGCGCAAAGAAGTGGGCGTCTAGCAGCAGCGGGTACATACGGATGCCTGCATGATGATATGATGCATGTATGGATATAACGATATGACCCATGTTTAAACATGGCACTTGTTTGGATTTGACACATGCTTGGACATTGCACATGTTTGGATGTGATACATGTTTGGACATGTTTATTTGGATTTGACACATGCATGGACATTGCACATGTTTGGATGTGATACATGTTTGGACATGTTTGTTTGGATTTGACACATGCTTGGACATTGCACATGTTTGAATGTGATACATGTTTGGACATGTTTATTTGGATTTGACACATGCATGGACATTGCACATGTTTGGATGTGATACATGTTTGGACATGTTTATTTGGATTTGACACATGCATGGACATTGCACATGTTTGGATGTGATACATGTTTGGTCATGTCTGTTTGGATTTGACACATGTATGGACATGGCACAAGTATATATTAAATGTGACTTTACGACACATGCTGAGCTGCTGTCTGAGCACGCGCAGTGAAAGCACTGGTTATTGGTACTGAAATGGCGCGAGTCGAAGTGGGCAACAAAAAGCCAGTAGCAGAGAGGGCACACACACAGACACACACAGACACACACACACACACAGAGACACACAAAGATGCCTGCATGCCAGAGTGCATGGACGGACATGACGCATGTTGAACTGCAGTTTGAGCGTGCATGGTCAAGTCACTCACATGTCTTGCATTGGAATGGTGGGTTGGAGTAAGTTTGTGAACAAAATAGTAGAAAGTATACGTACGGACGCGTAGATGCCAAAGTGGGCATGACACAAAATGATTTCTTAGCTGAAGCACAGGAAATTGTACGTCTATTTAATGCTTACTCTTAGCTAATGCAAATATTTAATGCGTACTCTATTTAATACAAACTTAATTAAATGCTTACATATATTAATTGCTTACATCTTTTTAATCCTTACTCTTAGCTAAAGCACAGAAAATTGTACGTCCGTTTAATGCGTACTCTTGCATGGGTGCGTGCACGACGCACGTACACACACACAAGCAGTTGCTGCGGTATTACAATGACATGTCTTATGATTATTTGATACTGCAGTGCCTCCTTGTACTTGGCTTATGTGGGGAACGCAAGACTTTTAATGTACCAATACTTTTTATTAGCATTTATGGAGGCTGCAGGAAGCATAACTTTCGGACGGCACGTGTCAAATTGATTAAAAACTATATATTCGGAATCCTGACGTCAAGAGCTATTGATTGGTATATATATGGGTTGAATCGGGGAGGCGTGGGGTGGGGTGGTCCCCCGATGTGGTTATATTATTTTTGGGGGGGTCTCCAGTTTCTTTTGGGCCACTTCCACGGATTTTTAAAGATATCATCGGAATCCTTAGCTCAAGCCCAGTCGATTGGCACCCTCTTTGAGTAAATTGGGTAAACGGGGGGTCTGTGGACATTTCCAAAAGTCAGAGGCACACGCACTCAGTGCAGGCCGCGGGAGGAGTCAAGCCAATGAAGCAGCATTTCACTTCAAACTTCCAGGATTGTGCCAGCATGAGATAGTCAGTGAAATTAAGAAGAAATGGAAGCAATGTGAGACCGTGCAAGCAGCTTATGGGTGCCTGGTAGGTCACGTGTGCATGGGCGTCCGTATCACAGTTTTTGCCCCATAACTCTGCAACACTTCAGTTTCAGGTCTTGATGAGTATGCAGATGGATGCAGAATTTAAAAAGGAGCAGATTGGTACCCATTCTGTCTGGGTGGGGGCACTGGAAGGGGGTTTGGGGGGTGAGTGGTCGCCCGGGGGTGTCCACCGCAAAAAACGTGCCTTCCAAAAAATAAAATAAACAGCCTCCTGATATCAGCATATTTATTTATCAGTGTACAAAAGAGCATTACAAACTCAACCTAGCCAAGGGATAGATTCTTTTGCTCCAAGCATATCACTACACTCGCTTCAACATACCAACCCCTTGCACACACACACGCACCAGGAAACGTTTCTGAGAACCCAGTTGCTTCAGTAAGAAAGTTGGCCACGTGGCTGAAACAGCACACTCCTGCGTGCATGTGTTTGTGTATGTGTGTGTATGTGTGTGTATGTATGTGTGTGTGTGTGTGCGTGTGTGTGTGTGTGCGTCTTTGGTTCTAATACAAACTAGAAGAATGAATTGAAAGGGTGTAATTGTCGGTTATGGAGAACAGTTAACGGGAACAACGCTGCTAGAAATTTCAAGTGGCGTTATGCCTTCCTTAATATAGGTTTTGGCTTTTTTTACGCTCATTTAGCTGTGTCAAGCCCTATTTGTTATGAGCAAGTGCTTCACGCATTGTAGGTAGGGTTGGCCAGAACTGTATATACACACCGTACATTTGGTGATTTCCCTGCCACATGTACCGTATATGCACCGTATATGCACCGTATATATATGGTTCTGGCCAACCCAAATTGTGGGGCATCATGCCTATGTTTGGCCTGTGTTTGCTTTTAGAGCCTGTCTCTCAAAAATCTGCAATCCACCAGACATTTGACAGCTTTGAATGGATCCTGGTGAGAGCAACAAAAGGGAAGCTGGCAAGTAGCCTTAGAAAAGTTACGTTTGCCTTGCATAGAAGATGTACATTTTGCCTTGTATAGAAAAGTTACATTTTGCCTTGTATAGAAAAGTTACATTTTGCCTTGTATAGAAAAGTTACATTTTGCCTTGTATAGAAAAGTTACAATTTTGCCTTGTATAGAAAAGTTACATTTTGCCTTGTATAGAAAAGTTACATTTTGCCTTGTATAGAAGAGGTACATTTTGCCTTGTATAGAAAAGTTATAATTTTGCCTTGTATAGAAAATTTACATTTTGCCTTGTATGTTACAATTCTGCCTTGTATAAAAAAGTTACATTTCGCCTTGTATGGATGGAAGAGCGACAACTGAAAAGATACCATTTGCCTGTGAGGAAGGAAGAGCGATTCAGGAACGTTACCTTTTGCCTTGTGAGGAAGGAAGAGCAACTACAGAGATTATATCATTTGCCTTGTGAGGAAGGAAGAGCAACTACAGAGATTATATCATTTGCCTTGTAAGGAAGGAAGAGTAACTGCAGGAACGACACCTTCTGCCTTGTGAGGAAGGAAGAGCAACCACAGAAATTATATCATTTGTCTTGTAAGGAAGGAAGAGTAATTGCAGGAACGACACCTCCTGCCTTGTGAGGAAGGAAGAGCAACTACAGAAATTGTAACATTTGCCTTGCGTGGAAGGTGTATGTTCACCAAAAATGCATACAAGGTGTATGTTCACCAAAAATGCATACAAGGTGTATGTTCACCAAAAATGCATACAAAGTGTATGTTCATTAAAAATGCGTACAAGGTGTATGTTTACCAGAAATGCATACAAGGTGTATGTTCACCAAAAATGCATACAAGGCGTATGTTCACCAAAAATGCATACAAGGTGTATGTTCACCAAAAATGCATGGAAAGTGTATGTTCACCAAAAATGCATACAAGGTGTATGTTCACCAAAAATGCATACAAGGTGTATGTTCACCAAAAATGCATACAAGGCGTATGTTCACCAAAAATGCATACAAGGTGTATGTTCAACAAAAATGCATGGAAAGTGTATGTTCACCAAGGGAGAAGCTGCTTGGAAGGCGTATGTTCACCAAGTGCACCAGGGGAGGTGTATGTTCACCAAAAATGCGTACAAGGTGTATGTTTACCAGAAATGCATACAAAGTGTATGTTCACCAAAAATGCATACAAGGTGTATGTTCACCAAAAATGCATACAAGGTGTATGCTCACCAAAAATGCATACAAAGTGTATGTTCACCAAAAATGCATACAAGGTGTATGTTCACCAAAAATGCATACAAAGTGTATGTTCACCAAAAATGCATACAAGGCGTATGTTCACCAAAAATGCATACAAGGCGTATGTTCACCAAAAATGCATGGAAAGTGTATGTCCACCAAAGGTGCAGCTGCTTGGAGGGCGTATGTTCACCAAGTGCACCAGGGGAGGTGTATGTTCACCAAAAATGCATACAAGGCGTATGTTCACCAAAAATGCATACAAAGTGTATGTTCACCAAAAATGCATACAAGGCGTATGTTCATCAAAAATGCATACAAGGCGTATGTTCACCAAAAATGCATGGAAAGTGTATGTTCACCAAGGGAGCAGCTGCTTGACTTGGCAAGGCAAGCTTTGAAAACGTGGCAGCCCGTTGTGCAGAAAGGCAAGGGAATGTTGTGCAGGAAGTTGCAACGTGACAGCTGGTTGTGCAGAAAGGCACAAAATGTTGTGCAGGAAGTTGCAACGCGACAGCTGGTTGTGCAGAAAGGCAAGGGAATGCTGTGCAGGAAGTTGCAACGTGACAGCTGGTTGTGCAGAAAGGCACATAATGCTGTGCAGAAAGTTGAAACGTGGCAGCTGGTTGTGCAGAAAGGCATGGAAGGTTGTGCAGGAAGTTGCAACAACGTGGCAGCTGGTTGTGCAGAAAGGCACGAAATGCTTGCGCGTATCTACATTTGGCTCAGTATCTTACCTCGCATGACCATTTTTTTCATGTGCGTGTCTCCTGCAATTTGCTGTGTGGTCAGATGCACACTTGCGCGTATCTATTTTTGGCTCAGTAGCTTACCTCGCAGGTGGGCATGATATGATTTCTCCACGTGTGTGTCTAGCCCTGCAATCTGCCGTGTGGTCGGACACATAGCGTTTAGTACCTATGTCTAGCTCTGTAGCTTACCATGCGGGTGGGCGCAAAATATGTAGTTCTTGTGCCTATCCAGCTCTGCAGTCTTTACCAAGCTCGCCGGAAAATACTCGGCAAGGTTCTTCCAAAATGCAAGCCTGCGGATGTGCGTGTGTATGTGTCTGTCTGTCTGTGTGTGCACGTGTGCATGTTTGTATGTATGCGTGCGCCATGTTAGTGAATAGGTCCAGCTTCCAAACATTATCTTGATTAATTACTCCCATGCAGGTCCTGAACCTGAGACGGGAAGAGTTGCAACAGACATTTTTAATGCTCCTGATGACATCGTTATTGCTCCGACTTTTAAGAAACTGCTTCAAGCATCGCGCGCTGAGGGACAACCTGAAAGCAATGGCCTTACTGAGGGTATACGGTGAGGGTATACCTTAATTGATGCAGGGAGTGTTATGCTGCCCGCGTAGCTCTTCTTTTTCTTTTCTTTTCTTTTCTTTCTTTTTCTTTCTGATGGTATACGGGGAAGATTATGGAAACACTAAACGCAAAATGATGGATTACCTGATGCCACTGACAACCTTATGCTATTAACATGCCACAAAGTATGCAAGCTTGCATAACATGCTGTCACTAACGGGGCTTTGAATACTGAAATCTTGCATAACATGCTGTCAACCACGGCTCTGAATATTGAAAGCTTGCATGACATGCCGTCACTAACAGGGCTCTAAACACTGCATGCCTGCATAACATGCTGTCAACCACGGGGCTTTGAATACCGAAAGCTTGCATGACATGCTGTCACTCACGGGGCTCTGAATACTGAATGCTTGCATAACATGCTGTCACTCACAGGGTTTTGAGTACTGAATGTGTTGGTAACAGGAACGATTGTGAAAAAATGAATGCAAACTTATGGAAACCCTAATGCTGCTAATCACCAGAAGTTAGAGTACCACGCCACTAATATTTATTTTCCACGCCACTAATTTTTAATTTACCACGCCACTAATTTTTAATTTACCACGCCACTAATATTCAATTTACCACGCCACTAATATTTTACGCTACTGATCACCTGCAGGCAGTACCACGCCACTAATATTTATTTTCCACGCCACTAATTTTTAATTTACCACGCCACTAATATTTAATTTACCACGCCACTCATTTTTAGCACTACTGATCACCTGCAGGCAGTACCACGCCACTAATATTTAATTTACCACGCCACTAATTTTTAATTTACCACGCCACTAATATTTAATTTACCACGCCACTCATTTTTAGCACTACTGATCACCTGCAGGCAGTACCACGCCACTAATATTTAATTTACCACGCCACTAAATTTTAATTTACCACGCCACTAATATTTAATTTACCACGCCACTAATTTTTAATTTACCACGCCACTAACATTTAATTTACCACGCCACAAATTTTAACGCTACTGATCACCTGAAGGCAGTACCACGCCACTAATTTTTACTTTACCACGCCACTAAATTTTAACGCTACTGATCAACTGAAGCCAGTACCACGCCACTAATATATATATTACCACGCCACTAATTTTTAATTTACCACGCCACTAATATTTAACGCTACTGACCACCTGAAGGCAGTACCACGCCACCAATTTTGCATGCATGCCTGATATGATGGTACGCTGTCACTAACGGGGCTCTGACTAGCTAGTCGAAACATCGGTTTTTACTACCTTTGTTTAATCAACAAACGAGCTCTTTCAGGTTTTGGTGACAACGTACATTCATCTGTCGAAAGGTTTGGCGAGCCTGAGGTGAGGGCCGCAAACCCTTCAACCAAGATGCTTGACTTTTCAGCCGTATGCACTGACCATTTTGAGACAACTGATTAAGAAACACCCCGCAAGCAACAATATGCACTTAACACACAATAGAAGGGAATGAAATGAGCCAGTTTGGTGCACTCTTGCGATCAACATGATCACCAACGCAAATAAAACAGGAGGCTCTAAGGTGAGAGCGTGCAACCTACGTCTATAAGGTAAAAGTAGGGCACGTGTCATTTGATACTCTGTTGCAACTTGCAACACACTGTGAAAGGCATTCTCAAGATGTAATGATCTAAAGTTGCATTACTTTATAAGCGTCACTCACTTTCTGATGGGAGCGCTTCCAATGGGGCGTTTGTGTCTGTTGTGGTCAATGAAAAAAATGTACACAAGGTACCTGTGCGCATTTTGAAAGTCGATGAAAAAGATGTATACAAGGTACCTGAGCGCATTTTAGGAGCACAGTGTGCGTATTGGCCAGGTCGCATTGTGTGTTGAAGCACAGATAAGAGTGTGCGTTGAAGCATGGATAGAAGTGCAGTGTGTGTCGAAGCACAGATGTGCACAAGGTACCTGTGCGCATTTTAGGAGCACAGTGTGCGTAATGGCCAGGTCGCATTGTGTGTTGAAGCACAGATAAGAGTGTGTGTTGAAGCATGGATAGGAGCGCACTGTGTGTCGAAGCACAGATGTACACGAGGTACCTGTGTGCATTTTAGGAGCGCACTGTGCGCAATGGCCAGGGCGCACTGTGTTGAAGCACATATAAAGGTGTGCGTTGAAGCATGGATAGGAGCGCACTGTGTGTCGAAGCATGTACACAAGGTACCTGTGCGCATTTTAGGAGCGCACTGTGCGCAATGGCCAGAGCGCATTGTGTGTTGAAGCACAGACAGGAGCACACTGTGCGCAATGGCCAGAGCGCATTGTGTGTTGAAGCACAGACAGGAGCACACTGTGCGCAATGGCC
>Ga0307974_1001973_pt1 | contig 14414 bp, 15 predicted proteins | sample OrgLakmetagen784_FD_201812 | JGI IMG/M metagenome (GOLD analysis project Ga0307974, IMG submission 201812) | Saline water microbial communities from Organic Lake, Antarctica - #784 | ecosystem: Environmental > Aquatic > Non-marine Saline and Alkaline > Saline | place: Antarctica: Organic Lake... | reverse complement strand
AGGTGCTGGAAGGCCCTCATCCCTACAACTACCCACAGGCACGCAGGAGCTGTGCACTGTTGTTGAGCCAGCAGGGGGGGCTCCTACCGACTCAGCTGCCGCTCCACTTACACTGCGGCTCTCTTTGGCATCTATGCCTGCCCAAGCTGCACTGGTCCCGTGAGAAGTTTTGTTAGCGCCTCCTGCGCAGGTCGCCGCTCCTCTGCTGCTAGCTGTGCCTGTGATGGCAGTCGTCCCCTCCGCTCCCTGACACAAGGCCCCCCCTTCTGTGGCAGCACAGTTGCGCAGCATGAGGTCCAGCACCTCCGCTATCTGAGCTACCTGAATCGTGGCAGGGGGCGTGGTGGCGGTGTCACACCCATTAGCTGCCTTGTCACTCGGCCTGGGTACCTGTGTGCGTGTGTGTGTGTGTTTGTGTGTATGTGTGTGTGCGTGTGTGTGCGTGTGTGTGTGTGCGTATGTGTCAGTGTGTGTGTGTCTGTGTGTGTGCGTGTCTATGTGTGTGTGTGTGTTGTGTGTTTATGTGTGTGCATGTGTGCATGTGAGTGAAACATCCGTAAATGCCTGCTCATACCCACTTTATATACATCTGTGCTACATTACCAAGTTATTGAGCGTGCTTGCAGTTCTGCTTAATTGCATGCCTGTACCTCTGCACGTGCTACATCCAGCGATACAATAAGCTCTTGCTTGTACCTATGCATGCACTGCACACAGCCCAAATGCACCAGCCCCTTTCAAAGTAATGAGCTCTGCATCTACATGGCCTCTGCATGGCCTCAGCCAGTCATCTGCAGTTGCTGCTTGTGCCTTTTGCCAATGTGCTGTGGCCTATTCATAGTCTCGTCAGCAGTCACTGCCTAAACCTGTACAAGTGCTGTTGCATTTACGAAGCCTCATTTGCAGTCACTGCCTAAACCTGTACATGTACTGTTGCATTCACAAAGCCTCATCTGCAGTCATTGCCTGTTCCTCATATTCCTGCATTTTGCTGTAGCATCCACAAAGCCTCGTCTGCAAATACTGCTTGCATCTCTACGTGTGCTGCTGCATGTACATAGCCTCAGCTGGGGATCTACAACCACTGCTGTTGCATTCAAACAGCCTCTTCAACAGTCACTGCTTGCACCTCTTCATGTGCTGCGGCCAATAGGATAGCAAGCTCAATAGCACCGCTGGAGCCAGGGGTGGCAAAGCGAGCAGCCAGCAGCTCGGTTGCTGTGGCGCTTGCGATCGCAGTCACGTACGCAGATGGACTGCTGCTGCTGATGCTGCTGGAATGAGGGAGGGGCGAGACCTGGGACAAGTGCCTGCATGTGTTTCACACAAGGGAAAAGGGGGTAACCCAGAGACAGCTCAATACCTTCAATTAGGGATTTTGCGCACGTGTTCACATGTGCCTGTGCATGGTACCATGAAGGTGTAGGTTGAGAGAACTAGCTGTTGTGACTACGTACTACCTGAAGCTTTGGCACATAGAAAAAGCCAGCACCAAATACTTAATTGGCTTGGAAGCGTGGCAAAATGGGGAGGCATCCAGCAGCTTTCACTGTCTTGGCATCACTTAATCTGAGATGCAGGTTGTCTCTAGACTCTTGGCATCACTTAATCTGAGATGCAGGTTGTCTCTAGACTCACTCACCCAACCATTCCAGCCAAGGCCATGGGCGCAGGGGCATGGCTGAAAAAGCTGTCAAAAAGAAGGAAGCGCTGAGCTAGGAAGGTTGGCAGCCAGTCCGCAGCCACGACTGTGCATGTTGAAAGAATGAAGAGTTGAATATACGCTGTTTGGGCTGCTGACTGAGTCTGATATCTGAAGGCACGTCAAATTTGAGGCCCCCAACCTGAGAGCAGTACGTCAGAGAAGGGAACGAAGCTGTCCCAGAAGAACGCTCTTGATACGCAGGAGGGACATGCCTGACATGCCTCATCATCTTGCATGATGCGGCAGTAGAGGCGCAGCTGACGGAGAGGGTCGTGAAGGCAAGCAACTGCTTCGGTAGCATGCTCAAGCTGTTCCTCTTCCTCCTCGCTGGTGCTGCTGTTCCCCCCAGATATAAGAGGGAGGATAAAGCACTTGTACAGGAGTGAAAGGGTGCGAGTGACTGTGCTAGAGTCCTTGGCATTCTCTAACAATTCGCTGCTCTCCCTGACTATGATGCTTGCATATGAAGCCATTTAAGGAAATAAAGGAAAATAACGTGTAATCAATTTCCCATATCAAGACCGGGAGCAGCCTGTAGGGAACGATATTAAATTAATGTGTTAATATAAATATAAATGTAACGATAATATATAGTCTAGAAGTACCTCTGGTGGCTAAGTGCTCAATCCGTTACAATTTGGTGGAGTTGCAGTCCGAGGTCCCCAGTTCGAAACCTACTGCACCCAATCAGAAAAAAACATTGCCTTCCGCTCCTGTGGACAGCAACAGGGGAGGTAAGGTAACGATAATATAGGAAGTACCTCTGGTGGTATCCAGTTCCAAAACCAGTTTTGGTTGCTAAGTGCTCAATCCGTTACAATAAATAATAACTGTTCAAACACGATTAAGTTCCAAGTGTACCTTCCCGCAACCGGTCTCGTGCATCCGGCTTCTTATTTATTTCACATTTACCAGTAAATTACAAATCATGGAGTACGAGCTTTGGGTTCAAGAGAGACGGTGTTTATCTTGATTTCCATTCCATCTATAAATTGCAGAAGTGAAATTGATGCTGCAAAGAAGAAATTGAAACTTGTCTAATTGTGACGCATTTATCTGTGTGGCTTTTATGAAAGCAAGCGTGGAAATTGAACGTTTCCCATCGCTACCATGCAATTAATTTTTGTGCATAGCACGGGGGGAGCGCAGATACGGAAAGAACACATTAATATGACTTGATATAACGTTATCTGCATTGCGTACAAAACAGCTTCAGTGCATTTTGTGTAAGTCCGTTTTTACTTGTAAGGAGAAGTTCACTGTATTTCATGTTTGCCACGGTGACTGGTTTCCATTTACAGGAATATGTGATGCGACACATGCAGGTGCCACTGGCAAATTGAGCGATGGTGACATTTCAAGGCTTGTGTTTGGTCGTAGATCCATGAAAATTGTGCACATCTATGTGTATGCGTTTATGATATGCTTACTTGCTCAATTCTACTTGAAGTGCTAGAATTTCATTCAGGGCATTTATGGTCGGCCAGGTACGCATTACCTCTAACACTGAGCACATTTATATGCAATTTTGTGAATCTTTATATACCTTGTATCCTGTACTTGCCATTTATGATACGCGTCATAAAGATTTAAAACCGTTAATCGTGACTTAATAATCTGTGGTATTGGTGGTAGGTAAAATTTTGGCAGACAATTTTTTGCACTTCTATCAGACATCCTGCGCTTTCAAGCCCTTCTTACCCATTTCCACTGCTTATTAAGCACAGGGCTGCAATTAGTCAGCTTCTTCATTGTCGCAAGCTTGGTGGGGCTCACACGAGCGCCAAGTGAGTCAGCACCCCTCCTTCAACACTATTTAACCATGATGAAGTGCTGTAGTGCTGGCTGATAATTTTACGAAGCTGGCAATGGCCGGGACGGGCATTCTGTTACAACCTTGGCTTAGACTTATCTGCAGTTGCAATACCTGCCAATATCTGCTTACAGGCTGTTACTCCAGTTTCTCTGTGACCTCTTTTCTCCTTTTACTCGGTACGGTACTCCAAAGTGGCTTCCTTCCCTTATTTTAATGTGGGGAGCAGTTTTCATTGCCTGCATAGTTACCTCTTCTTTTGAGATATACTGCTGAACTTGCATCAAGTAACTAGGGAAAACGTTTTGCTTTAATAAAACCATACCAAAGAAGAGGGTCAATTCACAATGTGTTTTTCCCATCAAAATCAGTTACTCTCATCGTGTCTGTACTAAGAATTCCCCATTACACTATACTACAAAGCAGGCCGCTTGAACAAAACTAAGATGGCTGTGATGTTGTCTGTTGATGGAGATGGCTTGTCACTCTCTAAGCAGTACGCCACCTGAGTACGGACAGTAGGAAAAGTGAATAGCTTTGATAGTATTGATGCACTGTTGACAACGGATGCGAGCAGTTGACAAGGCTTGTCGTACTGTGTCCTGATGAATTAGCCGGTAAACATTCAGTAATTGAGCACCTTCAGACGGTAGTGCACTACACCACATAGCAAGCACAAAGGATGCTTTGAATGTCGGATCATAATATATAATATCAGATCAAACTTTTCAATTTCTCACATACCAGGTTCCTTGCAATTGTGCGCACAGGCTCGCCTTTATCGAGGCCGCTGTAAACAAACTGCACCACATCCTGTGCAGGTGTTGAGTGCAAAAGTGGCGCAAGTGAGAAAAAGAAGAGGAACGTTTTATCACTCGCGCTGCATGCTAAGGGGAAATTCAATAAGAACCTTAGGCTTGGGTAATAAGCTGTAAACAAAGTGCACCACATCCTGTGCGGGTGTTGAGTGCAAAAGTGGCGCAAGTGAGAAAAAGAAGAGGAACGTTTTATAACTCGCGCTGCATTGCTAAGGGGAAATTCAATAAGATCCTTAAGCTTGGATAATAAGCTGTAAACAAACTGCACCACATCCTGTGCGGGTGTTGAGTGCAAAAGTAGCGCAAGTGAGAAAAAGAAGAGGAATGTTTTATAACTCGCGCTGCATGCTAAGGGGAAATTCATTGAGATCCTTAGGCTTGGATAACAAGTTGTACTAAGTAGTTACGTAGGCAGAATCAAATACATGGACTACTGGGAACTAGCAGATGCAAGAAGCTTGATTACAGAACGTCAACTTACGCTCGATTCCATCACATCCCAGACTCCATCACAGGCCAGGATCATGAAGGTGGAGTCCTGTGAGCTGCCTCCCAGTATGGGTACTTTCCTGGTGTCGGGCAATGCACTCACTGCCTGCTGCTCGGGTGGAAGGCCTAGATTGTCCCTGTACACTCAAGTAACCAAGTAATGGTTAACACCCAAGGGTGAGTTTTGACAACATGTGTCTGTAGAGCCTCTTATTTTTGTCTGTCTCGGGATGAAACAAACTTGAAAAAGGGACCACAGCCCAGAAACGCCGTTTTCTGAGAGAGCCACACATTCAATACAAAGTACATGCTGCAAAAAGAGGGGATAAACAGGAAAGAAGATGCGGACGGTGCACTCGCGCAGCAAGCAGCACTTACAAAGCTGTGTTGGAAGTTTGATTGGTAAAGGGATGGGCTAATTAACTCCGAAAGTCTGCAAGGAGTAGCTGATGATGGAAGCTTTGTGTGTGACCTCGCTTTCGTGCTCTTTTGTTCTTCTGGCTCACTTTTCCAATTGTTTTGTTATTACCACTCCTGGCACCCCACAACACACCATAGCACACGCACTTGAACTTGACATCTCCCAGTGCACGGGACATAGCCAGGCTGCCGTTCACACGTGGGACGCCCCCTCCGCGCTTGATCTGCACGTCCAAACCTGCGCGTGTTGTGGCGCAAGCAAATGTGGTTTGACACAAAAACCTGTGGATGGAAAAGCATGAGGGTCTTGACATGTGCTGAAAAAAAAGACCTTAATGCAAGAAGAGATAGGTAATCGCATCAAGCTATTTGGTTTGTTATCAGCACATATAACCCTTCACCAAAAAGGACCATTATGTACACGAGTGTGAACTCCGGACTGATTTTAAAAGATCCCCCCGCACCAACTCTGTCATACCTGCTGTGTAGATGCGCGCAGCTTCTGCAGGGTCGTCTGGCTTGTGGTCGTGTGCTGGGTGCAATTGATTACAACAACAGTCAGCAGCTTTGCATCATCATTTCAGTTAATGGAGTAGAAGCGAGTATGCCTTGCTACTGAACACATGAAGCAAGTATAAGTATTTTGTGAACACATGAAGCAAGTATGCCTTGCTAGTGAACACATGAAGCAAGTATAAGTATTATGTGAACACATGAAGCAAGTATAAGTATTTTGTGAACACATGAAGCAAGTGTAAGTATTTTGTGAACACATGAAGCAAGTGTGCCTTGCTACTGAACACATGAAGCTGTGCAGAAGGCGTTAATTCCGCAAAAAGATCAGCAAGGTGCCACTTCTGCTCTTCGTCACTCATTACTCATTAACTGCCTTCCCTTGTACTAAGAAAGCAGGTGAAGAACCATGATAAGACATAAAATATGCATGCAATTAGGCATTTGAACGCATGCAACAGGTAAAGGTACGTGCGTGCGTGCAGGCACACATGCGTGCACCTATACACAAAGGCAAGGGAAATTATAAGAAACAATGATGCACTGCTTTTCCCATCTTCACAGCCTGTGACTGACATCCATCTTCACAGCCTGTGACTGACAGCCACAGCCTGTGACTGACAGCCATCTTCACAGCTTGTGACTGTGACTGACAGCCTGTGACTGTGACTGACAGCCATCTTCACAACCTGTGACTGACTTTGTTGGAGGCTGTGTAGGTGGGTAAAACAACGCAGATGTGTGTTCATTCAGACAACTGACATGTCACACAGATCCAGTGTCTCACGATACCAGTTTCAGATCATCAAGGATGACGAGTGCTGTAACGGAGAAAGGACCCAGTTCTCAGTTACAGCAGACAGAAAGCTGCTGGGCCGGCAAAAACTTTTAGCAGTTTCACTTACTTAATTCCAGAGAGTGGCCTGCCCGCCCCAGCACGCATCGTGAGTCACCCACACTGCCCACAAACAGATTTCCTGCCCGGACAAGGGCCACTACAGCAGCGCTCCCTGCGCAGATTGCACACAAGTGAAGAACACAAAAATCTGCTCAGATTGCCAGTACCTTGGAATTGAAACATCTACTTTTTTTTTCGCTACTGTGGGGTCAGCACCTTCTATATCATTACAAATCATTGAGGAGCAACTGTGCGTGCAATCATTTTAGGAAACAGAATTAACAGAATAGAGATGCGGACACAGTGATATGGCAGCTTCTGCCCCGGTGACAACAACACGATTGCGATGTTGTTTGTAACAAAGCAAGCAAATACCATCACTCATCAACACCTGCCTGCGCGTGGTCCTATGTACCTTGCCATTCATCAAAACCTGCCTGCGCGTCAACACCTGCCTGCGCGTCAACACCTGCCTGCGCGCGGTCCTATGTACCACTCATCAACACCTGCCTCATCAACACCTGCCTCATCAACACCTGCCTCATCAACACCTGCCTGCGCGTGGTCCTATGTATCACTCATCAACACCTGCCTGCGCGTGGTCCTATGTACCTTCCCGCCGCATCAAATGTGCCATATCCAACGCTGCGCTGAACGACCTGATCAGTTTAGAGTGGTGTACCGCTTGTGTGTTACTCGTGTGCAGATTTGAGGACGATAGCCAGGGAATTGGTATCTTCATGGGGCACTGCAGCGCTGCCTAGTGCAGAGAAGGAAGCAAATATCCCCTCCATTTTGCACTAAACATTTTCATACCCGGCCCAAGCACGTGAAGCACAGAGGACAGATGTACACGGTAGCCTGAAGGTCAATCTGTGTTTTTTAAGCTTGCATCAGTCTGCTCAAAATTCAACAGAGCAGTAAAGCAACTTTTCGAGATCCAAATTGCTGTGTGGAATTTAAACCGGATCCGCCCAAAAAACGAGCTCTCATCTGAAAAGACCTGATTGCGACAAAGCTCTGACCTGTGGGGGCAATTGTTGAGCAACTTGGGCCTGGCGAGTTCCTGGGTGGGTCACATCGTCCGTGGTACTGGTGTTTGGAATGATGTGCTCAAGGCCAGAGGGGTGAATGTCGTGGGTCGCAGGTCTGGAAGGCCTGCGATTTGCAAAACAAAGGCACGTGCAAATCACAGAAGTAAGCAAATGCGTGGGATGCTTGCCTTATTCAATCTTTCCTTCCCACTTTTTTGCAGTAGGATAAAGGATTGAAAAGGCCAAACAAGGTCAAACTAACTATACCAAAAGATAAATTATATGAATTATATGCCTTGTGTGTTTGTGTGCAATATCATATGAAGTGTGTGCCAAAAAAAGGAAGCGTTCCTGAACCCATCAGCAAAATCCACCTTGTAATAGAAACTGGGGTCATGGGACCTGCGACGGAAGGTTCCTCAATGCCTCCCAGAGTCTCAGAAGCCAGCTCGGCAGGGGGTGGAGGAGCAGGCACATGCAGGCCCTGGTGCGTCAAGAGATCCGGTATAATTGTGAGTAATGCACACGCATGTGTACGCCTTTCTTTTGTGCATTCAAGGTTATTCATGTGATCAAAATAATAAACCCAGATTTGCAATATGGGATTCATCGCACGTTTAAAAGCCTGTCGTCTGCTCCTTCCTGTTTTATCAGATCCGCCAGATATCAGGCATAACATGCAAAGGCCTGTACAGCCTCTTGCGTTTTTTAATTGTGTACGTGCACATATTTTGTGTCTACTACGTTGAGTACCCTAGAGCGTGTGTACCTTAAATACATGAGCGGCCAGACTAGCATTACAAGTATAAATTAAATTCTAAATACATATGCAGCTGATGAAACTCTGATACTGATCAAGAGTTTGCACACGCAAATTCATGTAAGCCCTTTCAATTCCTAAAGCAGCTCGTTCGAGACACACGTCATTGGATACCAGCAAATGTGTCCAAGTGTAGAGGAGGATCTGTAGGGCTCGTTTGAGCCTGTCTGTACCACATGCTAGATTGCACATGCTAGATTGCACATGCTAGATTGACACGCCCCCTGCAAACCTGACGCATGGCAAACAGCTCAGCTTGGTATGCAGGGTCCTCCAGCAGGGTGTCCAGAGCAAGAAAAGACTGGGTCAGGGCATCACGCATAGAGCCTCGAGCAAAGCCCTCCGTCTGGGAATGATGGAAAGCACCTGAATGCTTAAGAAGGCACACATATACCATCGCTAGATCAGGCTGAATTGATAAACGCTCAAAAAGGCTCAGAGTGCGTACGACCAACGCAAGGCAGTCGCCCGTATCCACCATCCGACTGGCATGTCTATAATAAAGGCAAACTAGCTACCTGGACAAGGAGGGATGGCAGATGTTTAGCCGCAAAGATAGCCACTTCTTTTCCGCTGTGGCCGTCGAAGAGTGCGTACAAGCTCGTTCCATCGCCGGTTCCTTCTAGGTCCTGGTAGGTTAAAGCATTTGCTGTCATTTGTTACAGGGCAAGTCAAGAATGAAGAGGGAGGCAGAAAAATACTCCCTACATCAGCCAAAGATCTAGGAGGTGCTTAGACGCTGGTGATGTTTGTACCTGTTCTAGTATGTTTGCAGAAATCAGTGCCAGCACAAGAGCGTGCTATGTTTGCAGAAATTAGTGACAGCATGCACTTACATCCGCAAGCTTCATAGCCACTCTGTGACTTTTCTGACTCACCAGCTGGACGGCATGGCAGTCTTCTTGCGCTGGCCTTCTGCCTTGCGTGCTTGCCACAGCCCAGCTTTGCCTGTGGTCTTCTCCCTGTTCTACGTCCACCGCAAATTGGCCGTCAGCTATGTACGAGCGAATGTCCTGTGCGCGCAATCAATCCCAACATGAATGTATTGATTTTTCCAATCTATAAACAGGAGCCCTCAACACATATGACATATGATGCTTAACCAGTACTGGTAAATATTTTTTCCATCATGTTTACATGATCATGTCCATAGTAAAGCATGAGCTCTTACGTACGCAGAATCCTCCCCTGCAACCATTCACTAAAGCATCTTCGAGTGACTCGCTTACCTGTAAAGATTCATCAATGTTATTCTCCAGATTTCCTGAAGGTTGACGATAGGTGCTAGGCAGCCTGTGCAAGCACAGTTGCTGATTTACTTTGATTTAGGCGTGCATGGCTTGTTTGTGGGTGTATTTGCTGCTGCTTTTCTGACGGCATATTGCGAATGCGTGGAGGGAAAAGCATGATGATCCTTGCACACGCTCCACCTTTTACTGGATCTTGCACGCGTATGCATCATATGTATGCATATTCCATATGTGAAATCTAATGTTGCTGACAGAGGGCAAAACGGGTGCCAGACATAAGACTCTGACTGTGGACAATTAAGCATCCGCACTGCAAACAAAATCTGCAATGCACATCCCACTTACTTCACACATTTCGCTGCCTTGTCTCCTTCAAATGGAGCTGAGGCGTTTACCGAAGATGTATGCATCCCTTCCTTGTTTGGGCGATGAGTCACTCCTCCTTGAAAACAAGCACAGATTCCAGAGCGGAGAGCATACATGTATTTTTTATTTACTTTATTTCTACATATCTCCGTGTGTCTAGGTCGAAATTCCATCGACGCCTCAAATTTTCATTTATCATATTCGGCTAGTTTGTCTCAGTTTACACATCTGGCTAAAAAAACTTATTTTTTTATTGCCTTGATGGAATTTGGCCGAGATGTGGCACATATAGATACCGAGGTCTGTGACTCAAGAAGAGAAAAAGAAGAAACTACGCAGGCAGTGAAACACCACTCCCCATATTAATTAAGGAAAAGGCCGCTTTGGTACCAGGTACCATGAATTCCTCCACCAATAGAAAAGAAAGAAGATCAATGGGGATCAGAAGGGTCGCAGGCTTGACCTCAGACCATCTCCTGATGAGAGTTGATAAGAGTGGTGGAAGGGCACGTCTGGTATGGACAAGCTTGGCAGCGTAATTGACAGAATGAACATGAAGCTTGGAAGCGAGTTTCTTACCTCTTTGAGAATCAAGATCCAGCTCCAGCATGTGATTGTTGTAGATGGTGCCACCCACACCCAAAAATATGGTGTGGAGACTAAAAGAGGCTCCCTATAGATGGAGCAGAGGCCTTTGTGCTGTTCCTGTGCGGCGCTCAGCTGTTTCTGCAGTCTAGTGTCCTCACAGTACTTGATCTCGATGAGGTGAATGTCACAATGGAAAATACTGAGATCTTTGGGTCGGTGCTGCCTGGGGAAGGTGGATCTGCTAGTGACGGGCAGCGTTGCTGAAGTGCTTCCATTCCTCTCCCTCAGCTGCCTCCCCTCTGCCACTCCTAAGCCTTCAAAAAAGGAAATAGAAAAAAACGCAGATAGTGTAAACACTACCAGCAGAGAAACATCCCACCTGAAAAAAATATATGAGAAGTCTTCAGTGGGGATCAGGCAAAAGCCTGCACATTACCAGGAGTATTGGTCGCCAGTTGCTTTGGGGATTGTGTTCGATGTCTCGTCTCGTCTGATTGATTTTTGTTGCGGACCTGACTGAAGGCATGTAACCTTAGTTTCTTCATGAGTGCTGTGGCATGTAGACCAGTAACTCCAAGGCTGTGGAGTGGGTTCCTTGTGTGGCTGCTGTAGATGGTACCTGTTGCTCCTAACAGGATGGTGTGAAGGTCTTTCCGTTGTCCGAGTAAGCGAAGCATTAGCAGCTTATGTTGTTTTTGTGCCTTTTCTGCTTGCTCTAGTATTGTACATGCATAAGTAATGACAATCAGCCATTACTCTCCACTCCTTTTTACGCTGCCAAACTTGTCAAACTTATCCATACCAGACTATCCTTTCCAGCACTATCACCTCTCATCAGAAAATGGTTTCAGGTCAAGCCTGCAACCCTCCTGACCCCTATTGATCTTTTTTCCTATTTTGGTGGAGGAGTTTCATGGTACTCGGTACCAAAGTGGCTCCAATTCCTTAAGAGAAGAAAAGAAAAGACTCCGCTGGTAGTGATGACACAGCCAGCATGATTAAGGGAGGGGGCTACATAGGTGCCCGCTCCAGGCAACCCCCCACCGCGCAAACAATAAAAAGGATTTAATGTGGGTCAGGGGGGTTGTATGCCGTAGCACCCGGACCCAATCCTTGACTGTTGTTGCTTGAGTTATATTGCAGTGCATACGATACCTTGTTTTTATGAGTGCAGATGCATGTCTGATAAAGTGTTCATTCAGTTTTTGTGTCGGTTTTTTGATCTTATGGTAATCCAGATTAAGGTCTGCCAGAGGTTTGTCTGTATAGTCTTTGTAGATAGTCCCCATAGCTCCAACGAGGATCACGTGGAGCTTGACTATCCTATATCCTTGTCTGTTAAGGTTGGCAATAAGCACGCTGTGCTGTGCTTTTGCTTTTTGGAGTCGGGGATCAGGCCTAGTGTCTTCACATAATTTAAACTCAATCGGGTGAACCTCCCACTGGTTTGGAATCAGTTTCTTGTCTTAGCAAGCTGTAAAAACTTTGAGTTGCGGGTGGTTACGCGAGAAGAGCACACAGTGCTAGGTAAAATTAGGATAGCGTCAGGACGAGAAGAGGCTTTTAAAGCATGTGCTGTTAGTTTTGGTAGCAACCAAGAGGGCAGTGTTTTGTTGGCAGTGTTTCTCAGATCTAGGCCTTGCTCTGATAGTTTACCTGCGCTGCTTATGTCAGTGTAGGCAAGGCACCACATGGTCCCTTTTGTAGGGCTTGGACAATCAGCACACTTGCCATATTATGGCGTTTTATATCATGTTCCTCATCCTATCTTAATGTAGGGAATATTTTTCACAGCCTGCGTAGCTTTTTATTTTCTTGGTCATCACAATCAGCCATCGTGCAACTCTCTGAAGACCGTCTCGGTGTCCCCAAGAAGGCTAAAACGGTGAAGCAAGGGGAAACACTAGTGAAGAAGAGCTCCCGCACAATTTCACCTGAAGGAGGTGAGAATAGTTTGTGACAACCCAGTTGCTTTTAAATCCCACATGCTTTTCACATGAATTGGAGAAGATCTACTGTCAGTATCGTTTGTGTCTGGCTGGACCAGCCAAACGACCTGGCTGAAGCAGTCATTGTGGCCAACCATCCATTACAACCGGTGATATTAGTATTAGTACTGCGTATCGGTTTTGATGCAAGTATAAGTACAGCATATTGTCAATCGATGCTAGTATAAGTACAACACAAGCTCAAGGAATACAAGAACAAAGAATACAGGAGAACACTAATTAAAAGAAAGCCCTTATTACCGGGCACCATACAGCTCCTTCACCACTATTACCGACAAAAAAACACCCTATTTCCCTCCAAAACTTGTAGTATACTATAATCTATTATCCACAAAAAATGTCCAGGAGCAGGGCAGGGAAGTAGATACAGCAATCCCCTTTTCGAATGCAACGACAAGCACCTGGACAGAACTGCTGTCAGCTCTACAATCAGTACTGCAACTATAACAACAGCTAAGGTAGCCGTTCTTCCCTTCTACAGTCCACTTCGCCCCTTTTTCAACTGGGACGATACATAGGAAGCCGTTCTAAAGTCTACTCCGTCCCTGATGCTGCACGGGACAGCGAAGCCAAAGCGGCGACATCTTTTAACGCAGATGCCAGTCCGGCGCTTAGCAACTCTTTGCCGGAGTAGCCCATCGCATCTTCAAAACTCTGGGCAGACGCCATGATGTCGTTCACGTTCAGCTGCGAGGTGGTTTGAGTGCAACCAATCAGTCACTTTTAAGTCATGTGTCAAGGGTGTTCCCTTGGGAAGCTCACAGCACATCCGCTGCCCTCAACTGCACATCCGCAGCACATCCGCTGCCCTCAATTGCATTCATTCAGCATTACATTAGCCATAATTTAAATGCTGCTAGCAACTCGTAATTGTTGCCGACTCCTTTGACCAGTGTGACTGCACTATCTACTGCCTTTTATTGCAGTGGTGTATGGTCATCTCGTCATCTCACAGGCAGGATCCCAGGACGTGTTTGTTTTTTTGCACCAGGAAGACGACATCTTTGCCTTCGTCAACTTATTTCACTTTATGAACAGGCGAGCAGTTGCACTCCTTGACTGATAGCCTTTTCCTTTAAACCTTGTAAACCTTGTAGGGGCGTCTCACCTTCTCAGGTGCCTCTGCCCGGGCTGCTTCGGGTGAGACTACGCGCGGCAGCACCTCACTTAATTCTGAAGCCTTTAGTCCGTCATTGTAACCCTGAATGCAAAAGCCGAGCAGGCAGCTTTTGGGTTCTGAAGTCTTAGTCCGTCATTGCAACCCTGAATGCAAAGGCCGAGCAGACAGCATTTAAAAAGCCAACAAGCTTGCCTACTATCTCGGAAGGGTAGCAAGGAGAGCTTTCTGTAGGCAGTCAATGCAAGAAACGGATAATCGAGAGGTCAATGCCAGTTTCCTATTGTGAAATCTTCCTTTTGCTGTTTCTTTTTATTGACTCACAGAGATTGTAGTTGCAGTGTCCAAGGCCTCCAAGACAGGAGGAGGGAGAACAAGGAAGTCATATCCGGCCAAAGCCAAGGCGTCTGACAAAAGGGATGCAACGTGTTCATTGGCTAAAATTGATGAGCTTAGCGTAGCATACGAACAAAAAGCATTCCAAGCTTTTATGTGCTGTTACTAAACGCAATACGGGTAAGGACGCACAGTTATTCACATATCATGGTAATCCATTCCAACGTTATTTAGCGCG
>Ga0307974_1001972_pt1 | contig 14423 bp, 12 predicted proteins | sample OrgLakmetagen784_FD_201812 | JGI IMG/M metagenome (GOLD analysis project Ga0307974, IMG submission 201812) | Saline water microbial communities from Organic Lake, Antarctica - #784 | ecosystem: Environmental > Aquatic > Non-marine Saline and Alkaline > Saline | place: Antarctica: Organic Lake... | reverse complement strand
TGACACCCCCCGGCCCCCCCCCCCTCCGATTGGACCCATATATATATATATATATATATATATATATACCAATCGTTAGCTCTCGACACCTGGATTCCGAATATATAATTTGAATCGGTTTGAGACGTGCCGTCCAAAAGTTATGCTTTCTGCAGCCTCCTGCCTGAGCTCAGAAACAAAGAGAAAAGTGTAGTGATTGCCCAGCAAAGCACTGGTGGTCCAATCCCTGCATCATCCTCCAATTACAAGTCACTATTGCTACTAGCTCCCTCAGCTTATTGTTGAAGGACGTGGTGATCACCACACGGTGTGCAGTCTTTGCTGCATCATTCCTCTGATGTGCTATCAACAGGGTTGGCCAGAACCATATATACACGGTATTGTTAACAGGAAAATCACCAAATATACGGCCATACACGGCGTATATATACGGTTCTGGCCAATTCTAGCTATCAACGCTGTTTAGGAGAGTCGCACACTCTTTGCATAATGCCCCAAAATGTTAACCTCAAAAAAGACTGGACCCCCCCGTGTTGCCTACTACTAACCAGGCTTCCAGTTATCGTCTTTGATTTATGTATATCACCAACTATAATAAATCAGCTGTTTCAGTCGATGCTGCCAGATTTGGGCGTAGACCTGACAAAATCGAGTTTTGTTTGAGGCCAGATCGCTGCCGCAACCATTTCAAACAGACATTTTCCAAGAGATCTGTGGTGCTGTGCTGCGCACTTCTCCCCACACCGATACTTCCTTTCAGGCTCACCACTCCAGTTTGATAAAACAAACCTGTACAGACAACCTCTTTCAAGCAGTTAGGGTAGGGTTGGCCAGAACCCAATAGATATACACCGTTTATGACCATATATTTAGTTATTTCCCTGCCAAAAATGCCGTATATACACCGTACATGTATGGTTCTGGCCAGCCCTAGGTCAGGGCCCTTGGTTACATCCATTTACAAAGGCATCCTGTTCCCTTCCTCCACAGGGCAGTCCCACCACACGGCGCCGAGCCAGCCCATGTCCACCCTCAAAATGTGTAAGGGCATGGTGAGTGGCATACATTTGGTGGCGATTTTTGTGGAGCGAGTCTAAGCAGTTTGCAACATTAATCGGGAGAGCGTCAATTCAGGGCCAAGGCCACTCCAGGCATGGTGGGTGGCGTAGTGGGGAGTGGTTTTCTGATGCCCTTGCTGTTGGATCAAATCACTGTCACAACAAATCTAAAGACCCAGGACGTCAACTTGTTGGGCGTGACAATGTGGCTTTGGTCATTCTTTTGTAGACCTGCCAAATGATCTTGTCCTTCTTGGAATCTAGAGCAGCCCTTCTCCCCCAAGGTAATCAATCAAAGTAATGCCTGGCCTCAGCCCAAAGTGCTTAGAATCGTTCCACAAAAATCGTTACCAAATGCATTGATCAAGGAAGAGGAGCCATTTTTATAAACCACTCCCCACATTGACCAAGGAAGAAAAGCCATTTTTATAAACTACTCACCAAGTTGATTAAGGAAGAGGAGCCACTTTCACTCCTCCGCCACTAAAAAGGTCTAGACTGGTATGGAGCAATGTGTGTAAAAGAGGCTCTGAACTGGACCTCACACTAATGGAGTCATACCACCAGCAGTGCATGCTCGCACTGTGCTGTTGAAGCCATGCCATTGCACTTATTGGTGCTATGCATAGCACAGAAGGAGCATGGTAAAGGGATAAATAAACAAGGGGGTTGTACCTGACATTGGTACTTTTGTACCTGCTCCTTTTTCGTGTGCTGGTTGTCCCATTGCTGCAAAACCTCTTTATTTCTTTCCTTGCTTATAAAAGGCCTTTGTCATAGAATCCTTCACGCGTTGAGCAGCCGTACTAGGCTGGTGGACTTAGTATTCCGTATTGTATAGACTAAACTACATCCTGGTTAGCAAAACAGACTTTGTACGTATAAGCATATCGAGCTAATGTTCGTATGTTTGCTGTAAGTGGAGACGTGCGTAAGCATTTGGAGGCAGGGGGACCAGCTTTGACTATGCACTCCTCCGCACAAACAAGTACACACATGGAGGAACTGTGCACGCACACCTGCACCCACCCACCCACACCACCCACACACTCACGCACACAGATTACGCACACACAGTACACACTCACAGACACCAATAGCACACAGACACAGACACCACGCAAACATGTACACACATACTCAGGCTGCTGCTATTGAGAGTTGTGAGGCAAACGGCGTTGATTCCATCAGCACCGGGCCAGGTGTGACCGACAGGATTAGCTCTGCTGTCTGCCCAATAGCTCTGCTGTCTGCCCAATAGCTCAATAGCTCTGCTGTCTGCCCAATAGCTCAATAGCTCTTCTGTCTGCCCAATAGCTCAATAGCTCTGCTGTCTGCCCAATAGCTCAATAGCTCTGCTGTCTGCCCAATAGCTCAATAGCTCTGCTGTCTGCCCAATAGCAGGTGTGACGGACAGGATTAGCTCTGCTGTCTGCCCAATAGCTTGTGGAAACATGTACTGGTGAGTTCTTTGGTATGGGCTGCTATTGTTATACTTGATAGCAGAGGACTTATGTGCTGCTGACAAGCTGACGCGCCAGCTTGTCGGCAGTGCATAAGTCCTCAGCTATAACAGCTATGTGTCAGCTGCACTCGACATCTTTCATTGTAGGGGAGAGAAAAGGGAATCGTTGCGAGGCAGCCTTGCAGTAAGCGGGTCTTCCTTTGTAGGGAAGGGGTGGGGCTTTTGTGAGGCAGCGCGCTGAGCGTGACATGTGCGGCACTGTAAAAAAAGGTTTTACAATGATGCAGTATAGCGCACCTGATGCAGTATAGCGCACCTGATACAGGACAACACCTCCAAAGCCCGTCCGGTAGTGGCTTGATGCCCTGCAATTATGATGCCCTGAGGGCCTTTCTTGTGTTCATTTGGCTGCCAAATCTGCTCATGGGAACAGTAACTAGGTCTATATCTAGACCTGGTTCACAGTGCAATGGTTGCAGTGCAATAGCCAAAGGGTGTGTTTTCATTTGGCTGCCAAATCTGCTCATGGGAACAGTAACAAGGTCTATATCCTGACCTGGTTCACAGTGCAATGGTTGCAGTGCAATGGCCAAAGCGTGTTCAGGAAGTAGGTACTGCCAAGCGGTTGGACGGTGCTCCTGTAAATGCTTATAGGTCACGCAGCATGCTATTCTAATATATCACTTGCAAACGTCTAATTTGTTCATGCCATTTCCTTTGTTCGCTTGCACGCAGCACAAACATGCATGCACAAGTCATGCTGAACACCGAGAAGGAACCCAAAGCTGACTTCGGCGAAAAGTACGTCTTCAGATCATGTCGCAATGTGAACAAACATGTAGCTTCTCATATATAGCAAAATGACTAGGGTTGGCCAGAGATGTATATGCACACCGTATATGACCGTATATTTGGTGATTTGCCTGTCAAAAATAACGTATGTACTCCGTATATATACATATATATAAATATGGCCAACCCTACACATGACCACCATCAGAAGTGGATAAGAAGCAAGAAAGTAAATGACAATAGCTAGTTGATTCAATGTTTCAGAAATGTTCATTTAGCCATCTTCAAGCAATGTGTGTATTGTGCATAACTTTCAAAGCAATGTGTGTATGACTTTCACATGTACGGTTTGTATGTACTATTAGGCGGTTTAAATGTCAGCTATGCCCAACCCCCTGCACTTTTTGCACTATACCTTATATAACCCTGTTAACCCTGTGAGCCGTAATCACACAATTCTAACCCAGCAACAGTCAGGTACGTTCCCAAGAACGATCCCCTTAAGCCCTTCCATATGCACAGTTCTAAGCGGTTCAAATGTCAGCTATGCCCAATCCCCTGCACCATACCTGTGATAAAACCCTGTGAGCTATCATGTGACTCAAATCCCCAACAACACTCAGGTACGTCTCCAAGATTGACCCCCTGAAGCCCGTACATACTTGCACACCACCGGTGTGAAATTGCCGTGAGCCAATCTGTGCACCGCACAAACTCACACTGCTCTCATAGGTACATTCCACGTGAGCCCATCCTCAACAGTAAAGCAAGCGATCCGTTTGCTGGGCCCTTCCCTGTGTCCACCCGTGCCCGTGAAGAGCCTGGTGTTGTCTGGCTGAGGCTTCCCATAGGCCCTGACAGAAGCATGCTGAGCTTCTGTTCTCGCCAGTGCTACCGTGCTGCCCTGGAGCAAGTGCAGGAAGAGTGAGTGCTTCAGATCTCGTGCACTTTCCATGCGTCCTTGATAGCTCGATTGTGGATTAAGATCCTTGCAGATAGACGGGTGCATGTGAGCTCGATCATGGATGGAATGGCGGCATGATCGTAAAAGGACACTGTTAAAGGGTGCCAATCAGATGCAAGCCCCGGTTATACAAATTGTAATGATGCTATTAATCACAAGATCATTACAAGAAGAGGTGAACCAGAGGGGCTCATAAGGCCCAAAAGGTGTATTGTGCTGATTTGCTCAAGTATGAGGCACAGTGGCCAAGTCTGGAACAGACTGCCTGGGAAACAGGTGGGGAATTGACGTAGGCAACCTTAGGGGAAAGGTGTGACTTTGCTACTGTAACACATAACTCACGCCAACTTGTACTGTTACTTTATGTCCTGTTGTTTGACATATCATCTATAGCCTTTAACGCTTCGATATCTTGTCACGTAAATGTAGTTGTAGCCTCTTTTGCCACCAACAGCCATCCATTTGAATTATATGTGTGTTTTTTTATCAGCATCATTTAAAGTAAGCGCAAAATTATAGGGTTGGCCAGAACCATATATATACTACGATGTATATACGGTATTTTTGGCAGGGAAATCATCAAATATACGGTCATATACGGTGTATATGTACGGTTCTGGCCAACCCTACAAATTTATAAAACTACCCGCAGGAAGAGAAAAACACTTCCCAAAGGTATAGCCGGATTTAAGGCTATTCCTGACTCAAGGTTTTGACTGCAATTCACTCCTGTGACGCAGGCAGTTCAACGAGTCTTGCTGACAGCAATTTTTCCCTATTGAGTTTCTTACATCTATTTTTTGTCTTTCATGTAAAGCAGGGTCCAGAAACAACAGCAGACCTCGCGGGATATGGACAGGAGAGCGAACCTACAGAAACCCGACGTTGGGATTATTGCGAAATTGTCGCGAATAGGCTAATAGGGGACACACAAGGACAGAGCATAAGGGACCGTGTTTGAGACGTGTCTTGGTAGCCAAAGCATGGTAGATCACGAAGACACATGGTAGAAAGGTTGTAGTTAAGTGTGGCCTTCTATGAAGTAGTACCGGACAAGAAATAACCGCCTTGGCGTTGCTCACGTGTTTATTACTGTTGACCAATGGAACTAATGAGGTCCTTCACCCGCCAAATCCTCATTAGTCTCTGTAGTTTCTCTGTTTGGCTTTTGTTAGGGCTTCCAGAAGGTATACAGAAGTGACTTATTACATTGCAGGAAGCTGAATATTCTTAATTTGGAGATTCAGGCATAGACAGTTTGGAGAGAGGCACATGGTCAAGACCCTTGCTAGTGTTTAAAAAAGTCTGTGGCTTATCACAACTAGTTTGCTTCGGATGCACGTGCACCATTTGTCTTGCCGGAGTATTTGAAGATGGCTCTGAGCAAAAATTTCATGAGAAACATAGCTCGGTTCAGGATTCGAGGACACGGGTTGAAGTGTGAAACTGGTTTAAACGGCAGGAGTCCGGACAGGAGTGCACGTGTTTGCAATTTGTGTGAAAACGGGGATTATTTTCAAGATGAGAAACACGTTATTTTTTCATGTATTGGTACCGAGCATTTACGGCACCAGTTCATCCATATTTTTGATAATATTTCTGTAAGTGATATCAGAGGTTTTGTTTTTCAACATAACTCAGAAGTTTACAAATTTATTAGTGCAGCTGTCGATCTTTTTGATTGATTTATTTGTTGGGACCTATAGGTTGAGCAGCCATGCCAGGCTGGAGGCCTTTGTAATCCAAACTAAACTAAAACTAAACTATTAGTGCAGCTGTCGATCTTTTTGATTGATTTATTTGTTGGGACCTATAGGTTGAGCAGCCATGCCAGGCTGGAGGCCTTTGTAATCCAAACTAAACTAAACTAGTAGTTCAGGAAGATAGGGCTAAGAAGACCAGTCACCAGCCGATTTGCCAAACAACCTGGCCAAAGATCCTCCCCCATTGTAACCATATAATTAGTCTGCAAGGTGTATTTATTCCGGCGGGGGGTTCTGAGGTACTGCTGGAAGGCCTCGTGCTTGTTCCCTCTATTACGCTGGATGTATCCACCCTACTTACTTCGCCTTTCCTGCCATATAGGTTGAGCAGCCATGCCAGGCTGGAGGCCTTTGTAATCCAAACTAAATTAAAACTAAACTTTCCTGCCATATGCTTGTAAGCTCGTCTGGTACAGACATAATTTTGAAGCAATGGATGCAGCCAGTCAGGTACAACTCGAACGCCATTTTGTTGCTTCAAAATCTGCTCTGCAACACACACATTGGACAATCTGGGGTCTGTTGCGACAATACAAGCAGCAGTGTCATAACACTGAGGATGAGGATGCCAGCATGAGTCGTTCTCAACAAAAATCAGGCATGCAGGCAGTGGAACCGATCCAGACTCCATTGAAAGAAATGATATCTACACCAAACGCAGAGTCATCATTACCATAGTGACTGCAGTCCCCATGTAAATCTAAACCTAAATCTAAACCAAAAGCAGAGTCATCATTACTGCACAGTGCGCCGCATCAGGACGCGTGGCCGTATTTGTTTGAGCCTGCGTTTGAAATAGTAGTTAGTATGGTAGTAGGTGAGAGAAGCAGGAAGGGGCACACAGTACAACATACAACGCTGGAGTTAAGATACCATACCTCTCCTATATCACCCCTGTTAAATAACGTTTTTGCCCTCCGGAATGATGCCGGTATTGTATGTTATATATTTATTTTGAGGCTCTGGGGTTGTCCGGGGTTGCCAGAAATAAAGTTTGGTGGATGGCCGAACGGAGAGGTGAAAGTTCATCCGCCGTCCCTGCCCCCCTCCCAACCCAGTCGGAGCTCCAGCTGCCCCTGCCCCTGCTCCAGCTGCCCCGGCAAGCCACCATGACTCATGCACACTAAGCAATGAGGCAACCACATGCCCGCACTGGCATGCAGGCACATACAGGCATGCACACATGAACAAGCTGACACACGCGCTCGAATGTGCAAGCGCATGTGCACACGCACACATGCACTACACAGACACACACACACACACACACACACTCACACACACACACACACACACACTGTATATGCGCGCACACGAGCATACTAACACATACACTAAGACATACATGCAAGCGCTGGGCAACTCCCCACCGTGGTTGGTGCGGGAATAGCTCAAGTATTTCTTGAAAGGGTCTGGGGTTGCTCAGGGTTACTTTTAATACTTATGAATTTTGGGTTCTGGGGTGAATACGGTAAGGTACGGTAGCACAAGAAGACGTAGGAACAGCATGGTCTTTTATGGACACGGGAATTTATTAGGCGTGCATACATATACAAGGGTTTGGTGAGAACCATACATGCAAGGTTCACGACGTACAAAATTCTTTGTCATGACCTGCCATAGCCCCAGCTGAAACGTGATGTAAGCATCAAAAACATCTGCCAGTCCCCCTCATTGAAAGATTCTCCTGTAGAAAGGAAAAAATGCTTTTCAGCATCACGATGGACACGTTGCCCACCACTGCATGACACGTATGTGTGTCTATTGAGTGCGCGTGTGTATGCGTGTGCACACATTATCTGTGGATTTCTGCTGCAGCATTTAGCAAACAAATTGAGCTGAGCCTGCGTGCTTAACTTCAACAACCATTCTGAGCAAGCACACGTAGGCACAATTGACAGAACCACAGGCAGCTTGCATGTAACTTGCTCGCTGTTTGATTTTGAGGCGTTACATTATTCAAGGGAGATAAACCCACTGCTATGTGATTGTACCAGAGAGGACGTGTTTTAAAGAGGGCGGCAGGGGCTGGGTTGGAAAACCAAGAAAGCAAGGGTATTTCTCAATTTGATTCTTCGTAGCAAATCACTTCACTCCTGCACACGTCGCGCGCACACAAGCCACATTCTTCCAACACACTTCGCTCCTATCACATTGTCCGTACTTGCTCTGTGTGATCATAAATGAGGTACAACGTCACGCACACAGACACACGCACGTCACTTACTTTGCTCCTATCACATTGTCCCGTTCTTGCTCTGTGTGATCATAAATGAGGTACAACGTCACGCACACAGACACACGCACGTCACTTACTTTGCTCCTATCACATTGTCCCGTTCTTGCTCTGTGTGATTATAAATGAGGTACCTCGTCACGCGCACAGACACACACGCGTCACTTACTTTGCTCCTATCACATTGTCCCGTGCTTGCTCTGTGTAACCATAACTGAGATACAGCTGGTTAGCAGCGGTGTCCTTTTGGACCACATGCAGGCTGATGCTGGCTTTGCCTGCCAGCCTAGCAGCGGCATCACAGGCCTCCAGCAGCGCTCTGCCCACCCCCAGTCGACGGAACTGCGTGGGTTGCAGCGGGAAGGGAAGCAGAAAGGAGGTTACGATTGGGTGTTGTGCGTTCTGAGGCTGCAAAAAAGCAAGTCAAGGTCTGGAGACACGGGAAAATTACTGTGAAGGTGGGATGTCTTGTGGTCTGTACAGGCTCAGTGAACCTACATCACACAGCCTTCACCTGTGACCTGTGACACACAAGGCTACACACGAGAAGGAAGTCGTGCGTGTTGTGTATCTTGTGCTCTGTGCATTCTCATGAGCGTCAAGGTCTTTTGCATCCCTCCTGGACGAGAAGAGGTCGTGCGTGTTGTGTATCTTGTGCTCTGTGCATTCTAATGAGCGCCAGGGCCTTTTGTATCACTCCTGGACGAGAAGAGGTTGTGCGTGTTGTGTATCTTGTGCACCGTGCATTCTCATGAGCGTCAAGGCCTTTTGCATCCCTCCTGGACGAGAAGAGGTCGTGCGTGTGGTGTATCTTGTGCTCTGTGCATTGTCATGAGCGTCAGGGCCTTTTGCATCCCTCCTGGACGAGAAGAGGTCGTGCGTGTTGTGTATCTTGTGCTCTGTGCATTCTCATGAGCGTCAGGGCCTTTTGCATCCCTCCTGGAAGAGAAGAGGTCGTGCGTGTCGTGTATTTTGTGCTCTGTGCATTCTAATGAGCGCCAGGGCCTTTTGTATCACTCCTGGACGTGAAGAGGTTGTGCGTGCCGTGTATCTTGTGCACCATGCATTTTAATGAGTGTCAGGGCCTTTTGCATAACTCCTGGACGAGCAAGTTAGGGAAGCAGAGTTCTTATATTCAGGTTCATTGGTCAACTACAGTAACAGGTTTGCTGGGTACCATGTGACTTTTTACCGCAAAAGGCTCCTTGAAGGCACACGTATCCATAGCCATGGCCTTAAAGAATAGTTCTGACAATCTCTCATGGAACTGAAGCCAAATGCAGTACACACAGAGAGGTATGAATGACGGGGTGGCTACCCTGATTGTATGGTATAGCGCACTAACTTCTTGACAGTAAAAAGACTTGCGGTCTGTGCCTAAATCCGCACGCATGTGTGTGTGTGTGTGTATGTGTGTGTGTGTGTGTGTGTGTGTGTGTGTGTGTGTGTAAACCTAGCTGTGTGTGTGAGCTTATATGTGTGTGTGTGTGTGTGTGTGTGTGTGTGTGTGTTTAAACCTAGCTGTGTGTGTGAGCTTAGACATCGAAGGACTATCCAGAGCTCTGGATGCATGTCTGAGAACTTTTCTGCCTATAAGTGTCCACACCTTTGCATCTACCGCCATGTTCGATAAGTAAGCATCCTCGGCTGGAGGTGGCAGCGAGGGAATCTGCGGTGGCAAACAGGCAAAGTTTGTGAAAAAAGGTATAGGAAGAGCAAAACACAGGAGTTCACTTTTCATTAATTTCATGAAGAGGAGGGATTTCGGCACCATGTAACTTTAATCGACTTTTACTGCAAATTAAAGTGGACTGGGTGACATTGGCATGCTAGATAAAAGTGATGTCTGTAAGATCACTGCTTTCTATCCCTCCTGATTTAATGGAAACAGGTAATCCCGCTACTATTTGCAGTTCCTTGACACCACCCTTTGCTTTGTTCTTGACTTAGTATCCTTGCCACCACCCTGTCTTGTTCTTGTCTTAGTATCCTTGCCACCACCCTTGGTCTTGTTCTTGATTTAGTACAAGCTCAATGCTTGTCTCGTTCCTTTTTTCTTATCCTGATGCCACGACCCGGCCAAACAAGATGCAGGTTAATTTGGGGCCTCGGAATATTGTCACAACAATTGAAAATCCAATGGGTTACGCAGTTTTGCACACAATTGCTACTCAACACATCTTGAATGCTCATACTCTTATTTATGTTAATCATTATGTCCATTCCTATCATTTCTACGGTGTTTGCTGATTGTTTTGATCAGAGGCAATTCACAAACCCCCACCATTGATACACAAGCGACACGTTGCTCCCATCTCCCACCAACAGCACACAGAAAACGTAACATCTTTTTTCTAGTTGCTCCCATCTCCCAGCAACAGCACACAAACAACGTAACTTCTTTTTTCTAGTTGTTTGCATCTCCCACCAACAGCACACAAACAACATCACTTTTTTCTAGTTGCTTGCATCTCCCACCGACAGCACACGAACAACGTAACTTCTTTTTTCTAATCGCTTGCGTCTCCCACAAATGGCATGCAAATGATAACCCTCATGTTCCTGTGATATTTGTTAATGTTTCATCGCACCCACCGATTGTCTTGTGTCCTCCTCTAAGGCTAGCGCAACAACCCCAATCAAACGAGAGTCCTGATTGGGGGGCAGCAGAGCAGCATCATCTGGGGACAGCCGGGCGATGAACAGCACTCCGTTCGGTAAATTCTGCTGCACCTGCTCAAAGTAGCGCCTGCGGAGAGTGCATGCAGGTCGACAAGTATTGTCTTACTGTGTGATGTGCAGGTCAAAAAGTAATGACGTGATGCGCAGGTTGACAAAGTAATGACATGATGTGTCAGTCATGGTTTTCCTGATGAATTATATATATGTAGGTACAGAAAGACCTGGCATGATGTGTAGGTAGGAAATGTCTTTGGGTGAACTTGTCAGTGGGGCACCCTCTGGGCGCAAGCGGGCGACATCAAGCACACAGGCAATCATTCAGAGGCAGGCAACAAGTACAACGCAGACAGGCAATGATGAGCCACAGGCAATGGCAGACACAAGTACAACGCAGGCACAAGTACAAGACAGGCAATGGCAGACAAGTACAACGCAGACACAAAAACAACGCAGACACAAGTACAACACAGATACAAGTACAAGACAGGCAATGGCAGACAAATACAACGCAGACACAAGTACAACGCAGACACAAGTACAACGCAGGCACAAGTACAAGACAGGCAATGGCAGACAAGTACAACGCAGACACAAGTACAACGCAGACACAAGTACAACGCAGGCACAAGTACAAGACAGGCAATGGCAGACAAGTACAACGCAGACACAAGTACAACGCAGACACAAGTACAACGCAGACAGGCAATGGCAGACTGGCATGTGGCTCAGGAGCCACAGGCAAATCGTCACAGGTGGGCGATAAGAAGCACAAAACCAGGCAACAAAGAGTAGACAGGCAGGCACTGACAGACAGACAGACGAAAGAAACGCAAAGGCAATTTACAGAAAGCATGCAGGCAGTCATTCGCACCCAGACAACAACAAGCTCCACAATGGAGGAACATTGGGGGACATGTGGCACACACACACACACACAACCCTCACATACACACACACGGACACACACAAGCATATATCAAAACACAAATCCACACGCAAACACATATGCACATGCAAACATGTACACACATCTGCATGTATACGTGCACACACACACTCCCTCACACGCACATAGAGCATGGCAGCAACAAGCTGCACATTTGCGTGCATACTGTGATAGAGCCAACACAATAGTCAATGGTCCAGGAAGTCCTATCGTCAAAGAGAAACATGCTCCACAAACCTGTCTCAGCAAAACAAGCAGCAAACAAATTGATCCAGAAAAGCTGTCGAGGTGCCGGAACGGAGCAAACGGAGCCCACAAATATGAACCAAGCCCAAAGACATGAACTAAGTACAACAAGAAAGTAACAAATCAACACCTACGTCGCGTCGTTGAAGCCAATTGCCTCAGGCGTTCCAGCGAAAGCACGCTGCAAGATTGAGCACAGAGAAGGTCTATGACTTCAGCAGGTCATATCATATCACGCAAACATAGGGGAACTTGACAGGTGCGGCGACCTCCAGTCACAGTAATTGCCTCAAGTGACTCAGCAAAGGAGAAACAGAGCAGGCGACAGAAATATGTATTGCGTGAGGGAATGCGTATTGAAAGAAATGCCACTAACAAGCTCACTGTTAGTGGCTGTGAAGCTGCTGACCTTGAAAGGCGTCACACACACACACACACACACACACATGCTGCATGAGTGAACAGCTACAACGGAAGCATACAATTTGATTGAGGGGTGTAGCTGATTTTTGTACAAAATGTGTAACCCGTGTACAAATGTGTAACCAGTGTAGTAGATCTGTAGTAGTGTAGTAGATCTGGCCAGAACCGTATATATAGGTACACCAGATATGTAGTAGATCTGGCCAGAACCTGGTATGTAGTAGATCTGGCCAGAACCAGATATATAGGTACACCGGATATGATTGTATGTAGGGTAGTTCCCTGCTAACAATGCCTTAATAGACCATGTATGCGTACATATGTGTAGGGTTTGCCAGAACTGTATATATACATCGTGTATGACCGTATATCTGGCGATTTCCCTGCCAAAAAACCTGTATATGCACCGTATATATATGGTTCTGGCCAACCCTACATATGCATGATTCTGGTCAACCCTATGTAAGGATGCATTTTTTTAGTGTAGAAAACAGTCTGGAGAAATGCACACTTGATTGCCTGCGCAGTTTTGGTTTGGGCCAAAATCATTAATGAAAATATCTTGCGGGCAGTGTCACCACCCCTGTTTCTACACAATTGCCACGTTAATCAAAAGGGAAAAATGAATTGTTAGTTGTTAATATTCAGTCTTTGGAGCCTATGCTACATATCACACACATAAAGCGGCCTGCATAGGTTTGTGTTTCTGCTCTTTGCTCCATCATATGCGCATGCTTGAGCCGTATGCGAATCAAAAACAAGACATGCTGCAAGGTTGCGCTGTTGTAGGAGCAATAGTAAAGGGGGATGTGTTGTTTGCTTGTAGCTCTTTGCGTGATCATTGTTTACATAAGGGCTCACAGCACAAGCAAAGGGTAGCAATGGAAGGAAATGATGTGTGGTGTGAACGCACCATGCTTGCTCAGTCAGTGTTACTTATATTGGTAAAAGTGATCATCGGGATACACGACTGAATTCTGAATTGATCAGCGTCTGCTGTGAACTGACTAACTGACGATAAGGCTGCAGAGCCTGGGTTAGCTTGTGGGAGGGCAAGGGTGTATGCATTTGTTGCTTCAGGGTTGAATGTGTACAAATACTTGTGTGTACATGTGCAGATATGTGTGTGTGTGTGTGTGTGTGTGTGTGTGTGTGTGTGTGTGTGTGTGTGTGTGTGTGTGTATGTGTGTCTATGTGTGTGTGCATTTGTGCGTAGCAGGATTAAATGTACAAATACCTGTGCGTGTGCGTGTGTGCATGAGCATGAGCATGAGCATAAATGTGTATGCTACACATGCATGCACATGCACAAGAAAAACGGTATTGGCTGGGACAAAGAAGTCAGCGTTGGATATGGTGTTACATCGATTAATCGCTTCTCATACCTTCATCCATTTCTTGATCTGATAGCATATGATGATACCCACGTGTTGACATCTGCTTATAGGTTGAAAGGCTAATGCAGGGGGCAGAGAAGGATGCAAAGGACGCGCAGCATATTGCAGCATTTGTAACTGAGAGCACTGTTTGTTTGCCAGCAGGCACCGCACAACGACTCACCGTGAGTACCAGGCATGCGCCCACGATGTCTTCATCACTTAACACACGCACAACCACCTGCCCCACTGTGGTCTGTTTGGACACACTAAGAGATTTTAATGCGTGAGTAAGGCTAGGCTGGGTGCTGCTCAGGCCAGGTTCCCCTTGGTTGCTGATGTCTCTCGTCACGTCAGGACTCTGTGTGTGTGAACGTGTGAACGTGTGTGTGTGTGTGTGTGCGCGTCTCTCTCTGTGTATGCGTGTGTGTGTGTGTGTGTGTGTGTGTGTGTGTGTGTGTGAGTGTGTGTG
>Ga0307974_1001970_pt1 | contig 14424 bp, 11 predicted proteins | sample OrgLakmetagen784_FD_201812 | JGI IMG/M metagenome (GOLD analysis project Ga0307974, IMG submission 201812) | Saline water microbial communities from Organic Lake, Antarctica - #784 | ecosystem: Environmental > Aquatic > Non-marine Saline and Alkaline > Saline | place: Antarctica: Organic Lake... | reverse complement strand
GAGATCACTCTGGGGTGAGTTTTTGTATGTGATGGGCCATAAATACACACAAACGTAAAAACACACTGAGGTTACACTGGGGTAAGATTTTGCGTATGATAGATCACAAACACACACAAACGTAAAACACACTGAGATCACTCTGGGGTGAGTTTTTGTATGTGATGGATCATAAACACACACAAACGTCAAACACGCTGAGATCACTTTGGGGTGAGTTTTTGTATGTGATAGATCACAAACACACACAAACGTAAAAACACACATAGGTTACTCTGGGATGAGATTCCGCGTGTGATAGATCACAAACACGCACAAACGTAAAAACACGCTGAGATCACTCTGGGGTGAGTTTTTGCGTGTGATGGATTATAAACACACACAAACGTAACAACACACTGAGATCACTCTGGGGTACACACACACACACACACACACACACACGCACGCACGCACACACACACACACACACACACACACACACACACACACACACGTAAAAACACACTGAGATCACTCTGGGGTGAGTTTTTGTATGTGATGGATCATAAACACACACACGTAAAAACACACTGAGGTTACTCTGGGGTGAGTTTTTGCGTGTGATAGATCACAAACACACACAAACGTAAAACACGCTAAGATCACTCTGGGGTGAGTTTTTGTATGTGATGGATCACAAACACACACAAACGTAAAAACACACTGAGATCACTCTGGGGTGAGTTTTTGTATGTGATGGGCCATAAATACACACAAACGTAAAAACACACTGAGGTTACACTGGGGTAAGATTTTGCGTATGATAGATCACAAACACACACAAACGTAAAAACACACTGAGATCACTCTGGGGTGAGTTTTTGCCTGTGATAGATCGCAAACACACACAAATGTAAAAACGCACTGAGGTTACACTTGGGTGAGATTTTGCGTATGATGGATCATCAACACACACAAACGTAAAAACACACTGAGATCACTCTGGGGTGAGATCTTATTTTGCATATGATGGATCATAAACGCACACAAACATAAAAACACACTGAGATCACGTTGAGATGAGATTTTGTATGTGGCGGGCTTATACACACACACACTCATGCACACTGAAAGGCGGATTATGTGCTTAATACCTCTCCTTGGGTTTTGCTTGTTGCTGCATTATGGCTGCATGTGTGCCAGAAAGCTGTCAGCATCTATCTCAATTATTCTTGCAAGAGGGGAATACCTTTATTGTTTTTAAAAGCAAAAAGCTTTCCTTTGTTCGATGAAAAATTCAAATTCATCTGACTAGCTTTTTCAGTTTATTTCACCAGACTTTTGAATGGAATTTAGGTAGTTGATGGACCTGCACTTAATGGTATTTTCAAGTCCTCTGTAATCATTGCACTTATTCAATTCCCTCTGTCAACCACGCGTCAAAAGTGTGCCGTGGCCGCACTATGTGGGTATGACCTTGCTAATGCCAGTCCGTCTATTGCAAAAAAACATGTTTTTATTTTTTTCCCCTCATTCCGGAAGTGAAAATTCAAACAATCGAGCAGCACTGCGTGTGTGTTGCTTACCCCTTTGCTTCCCGAGGGATCGGCCATAGCTGCTCATATGCACCATAACTATATGACTACATGTATGTTACATTTGTTACGTGTGCGAGATGACGGGGCATTGTTCACAATGATTCATCACAATTGCTAAAAGCAGCTAAGTCCTCACAACTGCCCAGACTAGAAGGAAACAGGCAGAAAATTTGTATTTAAACTAACAAGGAAGAGCAGTTGTAAGGACCAAGTAAATTAAAACGATGGAGAAAGTCGAGAGGAACACAGATAAAAAGCAAGAGTGATATGAGTGATATCACTTTCCTTCACTCCAAGTACTAGAGTTCAAGTGTTACACACTGACTCAGCAGTTTCGCACCTGATGAGATGATCTTATATGGAAATGTATGGTTTTGGCCAAACCTGCTTGTTTGATCAGATCAGCGTTGCTGCTATTCAAAGCTAAGCTTTGACTCTTTTGCGTACTCCCTGCCCAACTAACTGACAAACGTATTCAGGTACATGGGGCTGTATTTCACGCGAGGCAGCCTGACCTACACTGCTCCTGTCATGGTGTCCGACCCCTCCCTCCCCCACATCGGCATGTCCGAGATCGGTGCCATGACGAGTGCCTTCCCAATGGCATACGGCCTCAGCAAGTGAGCAGGGATGATGTTGGTATTCTGTTGGCTGATTTGTCACACCATCACGTAATGGAAGGACAGCGTGTTTGATCAAATTGCTTGGATGATTCAAAGGTGTACAGTCTCAGCAAGTGAGGGGGGGGGATGTTTTGTATGATCACACAAGCACGCTATGCCACGACAGTGTCTTGAAGGAGAATGATACAAATAGCCCCCCTTTGCCCATCTTTACAAGGCTTTTAATACAGATGTCCTTGGGTGTCTTGTTGGAGGCACGCATACACACACAGGCACACACACACTCACTGACACGTAAATTACCAGTAAGGTTGTACCGCTCCTTTCTGATCTGGTGATCAACATCACGTAGGCTCAGTTTAACCTGGGAATAAAAAGCAGCAGCCTTTCAAACAAGCTGTCCTATGACCGAAAGAAGCAAGCAATTGGACAGGACCAGACCTTGATCTAGTTCTAATCCAGACCCAGATGATGAAATAATTGCTGAAATGTTATGCTTGTGCATGGTACATATATGTTGTAAACCCCTTGGTGGGATTTCAGCACAACATCTTAAATTCAAATGAGCAGTCTGATACATGTTCGATGTAGATCTCAAGACCACATACCAGTGGTTGTGTGTGTCAGAGAGAGGGTCCAAAAAGACTCGAGCATGTACATGCAATCACAATTGTCAATTACAACTGTCAATACACACAGGTTTGCAGGGGGCGTGTTAAGTGCAAAGTTTTCAAATGCAATCACATGTCGATACACACAGGTTTCAATACTTGCAGCTTTGCAGGGGGCGTGCTAGGTGCAAATTTTTCACCGCACACACAAAGTTTTCACCACACACTGGTTTGCAGGGGACGTGTTAGGTGAAAAGTTCTCAGCGTGCACACACACACACACACACACACACACACACACACACACAGTTTTAACCACACACAGGTTTGCAGGGGGCGTGCTAGGTGCAAAGTTTTCAGCACGCAACATGCTGGGCTGGGGCCTGATTGCCACCGCCCTCATCAACATTGCCTTTGGCTTTAGCGGTGGGAGCATGGCTGCTCTTACAACTCTGTGGTTCGTTAATGGAGGGCTGCAGGTGCGTGTGATTTTGTGCTTGGTTTTTGTGTGTGTGTGTGTGCCTTCAGTATATGGGGTACGTGCGTTTTTGTGCTTGGTTTGTGTGTGTGTGTGCCTTCAGTATATGGTAAAGGATTTCTTTTGGCATGAGCTCATCTACCACTCTTGAGTTTGTGGATGGTGGGTGCATGTGTGTGTACTATATGTTCAAATGGCTTGTTAGCAAGGCTGTGTTAGATTGTATTCCAGTGCATTTTAGACAGGCTGTGCAGGCTTTGTATTTTATTAAGGCGTAGATCCCATGCAAACACCTGGCTGCATTTTTTGTGTATTGAGGGCTTGAGGAGGGTGTGTGATTGGCTACTTTAGTATTAGGGTATGTGTGTGCCTGGACGTTCTGAATACAGAAGGGTGTGTGGTTGGCTATCTTGGTATCAGGGTATGTGTGTGCCTGGAACTTCTTGAATAACAGTGAACCGTGAATACAAGGGTTATAAATGTTGGCAAGTCCGATGCGTACGAGCTCAAGTCTGCAACTTCAGACTTCCAGGTTCGCAAAGGCTCTATTTTCCGCGTTACCAAGCTAGCGCCCTTCATTCACAAATATGCGCGTAGCAAATATTTCCCTCTTGTGTGACGCCGATATAAGCTGAATTGCAAAACAGGACAGCCCATCTGTCACCATGAGGCGCAACTAGGTCACACGTATCGAGGAGTACTAAAAAATCCAGTCCATTCTTCGTCGTTGTTTTATATGGCTTATCCGTCAACCTTCCATTCTTCATTGCTGATTTAGATGGCTTATGCGTCAACCTTCTGTCCTTCCTTTCCTCACAAACGGCACTGTCGCTGCACACGATTGAATGCAAGTATTGCACGTGTGTGTGTGTGTCCCATGCCCAGGAACCTTCTGCTCCGAGCATTTGATTTGCATTCTGTTCAACGTTTGCCACGTCCAGGGTCTGGGCGCCCCTGCTTCTGCATCCATACTCACACGCTGGTTTGCTAGCAACGAGCGTGGCACATACTGGGGGCTGTGGAACACAGGCGCCAACTTGGGCGGGTTCTTGACGCCTGTGGTGGTCGGTGAGTGTGGTTTATAACACTCATTTGTGTATAACACTCGTGAGTGTGTTGTGCAGATAATTGACATCTCTGTGGTTGATGTTGACGCCTCTGATGTGGTTGATGACAGGCTCGTAGTTGGGCATGTGGACATGTACAGTTATGAAGAATACATATATCCAGCCTTTGTACCTATGGCACTTATGCACTTCAAGTTAGTAGCATGCACTTCTTTCTTTTTATGCAGGCCACCCTGTAAAGCATTATAGTCGGCAGTAGGCGCATAAGTTTGACTTGTGTCGACTGATCTCAGCTCTGGTGCCAATGCACTTACAACACACAGGCTACATTGCAAAGCATTACAACCGCAGGCTACATTGCAAAGCACTACAACCGGAAGTAGGCATGCGCACAAGATTGTAAAATATTGACTGATCTTAGCTTTGTTGCCAATGTGCCAATGCACTCACAACACGCAGGCTACATTGCAAAGCACTATGGATGGCAGTGTTGCCAATGTACCAATGCACTCACAACACGCAGGCTACATTGCAAAGCACTATGGATGGCAGTGGGGTATGTGGGCACCAGGCGCGGCGGCTCTAGCCGTGGGCTTTTTTGCGCTCGGCGCTGCAAGGTTTGTCATTTAAATAATTTAATTGAAGATAATTCCAAATAAGAATTAGGAAAACGAAAGAAGACAGTGGGGTATGTGGGCACCAGGCGCGGCGGCTCTAGCCGTGGGCTTTTTTGTGCTTGGCGCTGCAAGGTTCGTCATTCAAATAATTTAAATTAAATTAAGATATTCATTTCAAATAAGAATCAGGAAAACGAAAGAAGGCGGTGCAGGCGGTGACAATTACACCCTAACATTAATTAAGGGGCCAATTTTTGTCAAGAGTCACTAGTAATCCACCACGAAATATAAAGTTAATTCAATCAGGACAGGAACATGATTGGCCATGGCATTCCACGTTTCTGGCATGTGTGTTTGGTATATGTGCAAGCCACCGTTGTCCATTTCGCCACAGAGCTGCATTTTCTGTCTGGTATGAGCAAATGCATACATTTTTTGCGCCATAGAGCTGGTTCTGGTATGATACCAGCACTGATTTTTTTCTTTGTGCCACAGAGCTGCAGGTTTTTGTCCGGTGCCTGCGCTAGCATTTTTCTTTTTTTGTCTATGATGGGATACTTTTGTAGGTGTAAGACACTCTTATTAGACTTGGTCGCATTAAGTCGTTGCACTCTTAAGGATCCGCGTGTTCTTGTAAGTAACCTTTACATTGCTCCATTTGCTGATATTCACTCTAAAGCTAAACCCTGGCAGCCTTGCACGCAACCTGCTTTGACCAGACATACCGTTGATCACGATACTGCTTCAGCGTATATACAACAATCTCTTGACTAGCTAGTGTGAATGTTTGTCAATAGTGTGAGCGTTTGTTGATAGTGTGAGTGTTTGTCGATAGTTTATTTTTGCTGCACAATAATCTTGAAAGTCCATTTTCCTTGTGTGTAAGTGTCTGCCTCTAATTAGCTTGTAAGCCTGAATTTGACATGAAAATTTGTTGTCAAAAATTGTTCCTCTTGTATGTGTGTTTTTGTCTGCCTCTATGCCTGAAATTAGAAGAAAGTATGTTGTGTACTGCCATCAAAGACACAGAAATCTGAATCATCATTGAATATAATCTGCCAGCTTGAATCAGTTGTAATTACAATCTGCCAACTTAAGGGCCTATCTTCTTGCAATTACACCTCAGTGCGTGACTCCAGCTATTGCAGCATAGCAAAGTGATACCACGTGCCACTAGGGTTGGCCTAAACCACACATACGTACGCATATACATGGTATATACGGTATTTTAGTAGGGGAATTACCATACACACGGTCATATGTACGATGTACACATATATTTCTGGTCAACCCTACATATAACTTCGGCTACCTTTTAATATCTCTTGTAACTATTCCACCACCTTTCATTCGCAGTGCAAACAATCAATGTATGTTCTCCAACAGGACAGGTTAAAATTTGTCTTATAAATGTTGCTCAAAGACACACACACACACACACACACACACACACAGAGTTTGCTTAAAGACACACACACAGTTGCGCAAAGACACAGGTTCCAACAGGCAGGCTATCCTCTGAGTGCTCATTTTTATATGTAGGAGCTAAGGGGAGAGATCAGGGGAAGTATTCCATTCCTGAAAAGTATGAGATAAAGCCTACGCTAATGAAGGTAAGTGTGCAATAAGGACACAGCTCGCAACACTGCTCACACGATTATGGCATCGTAAATTCTCACAGGGACAGCCCCCAGCAGGCAGGCTATCCCCCTCCCGAGGCAGAAGCCCCTTCTGACAAGAACAAGCTGGATGCTGCAGGCAAGCCTAGCATCCGTGCAGCCCTCAGTCAGGTGGTGACACACCCTGGGATATGGCTGCTGGCGCTGACCTACTTCTGTGTGTACATCGTGCGCCAGGTACGCTGGAGGGTTTCGTTTTCTGTGTGTACATCGTGCGCCAGATGTGCTGGAGCTTTTCGTTTTGTGTGTGTACATCGTGTGGTTTTGTTTTGTCAGTTTCTGTGGCAGAGAGCATGCAGAAGCAAATGTGTTTGGGACGTCTCTTCTGATTGCTGGCATGCAACGATTCTAGAACGATTCTGTGACCGGGATTCTGGTTATTTTTAATTTTCAGGTTTTCCTGCTGCTCGTAAGAGCAGGCCATCATGCCACTTCCTGGCGTCATCATTCTAATTAGCTGTGATTTTTAGGGATGTAGAAGGACACTTCAGGTGCTTAAAAGCGGGAGCCCTCACAAATGCCCAAATTAAATAAAGGCAGAATTTAAATCGAAACGATAAAGGTAGAGCAGTTTCGTCCACCACACCTGGGAATCAAGGAAATACAAAGGAGAAACTTGAGAGGAACATAGATACAAGGCAAGAGTGATACGAGTAATATTACTGCGCTTGTCTCTAAGGACTGGTGTTCAAGGCCTGGTATTCAATCATTTGATCAGCTGATCGGTGTCCAGTTGATTGGTGTTCAAGGACCGGTGTTCAGTGTTCAAGGACTGTTCAGTTGATTGGTGTTCGAAGATTGGTGTTCAAGGACTGGTGTTCAAGGATCGGTGTTCAACATTTGATAAGTTGAATGAGTCAAACTTACATTGCCATTGACATTTACCTGTTAATAGAGGAAGAATACTGTGCAGGCAATGCGCGCACAAAACCATTCCACATAAAAATAAGGAGGCTGTCAGATCAAATTTCCGTCACTGCAAAGTATAAGACTCAGCACATCTACTAATACCAACTAACATCTACTAAATCCAACTAACTGCTCTGTCAAACGATTTGTCGCTGCCACTGATTGGGCGTGACAAGGAAAAGCTACTTTGGTACCTGCAGGCAAAACTACTTTGGTACCTGCAGGCAAAGCTACTTTGGTACCTGCAGGCAAAGCTACTTTGGTACCTGCAGGCAAAACTACTTTGGTACCTGCAGGCAAAACTACTTCGCCTCTAGTCCCTTGCTTTGTAATGCTTTGCAGATATCCTCTGGACAAAATAGAGGCCTGAGTAATGCAGGTCATAATTGATGGGGCTAATAACACGCACTGCTGACCCTTCAATTCATCTTCAGGGTGCAACCTCATGGATGGTGTTCTATTCAGTTTCAGGGTGCAACCTCATTCTTTCTATTCATCTTCAGGGTGCAACCTCATGGATGGTGTTCTATCTCATGAACGCCAAGGGCGCAGCAGGTATGCATCTGCTGCTGTGCATTAGGATTCAGTTGTATTGGATGATGCGATTGAGAAGATGGTGTTCTATCTAATGAACGCCAAGGGCGCAGCAGGTATGCATCTGCTGCTGTGCATCAGGATGCAGTTGTATTGGATGATGCAATTGAGAAGATGGTGTTCTATCTCATGAACGCCAAGGGCGCAGCAGGTATGCATCTGCTGCTGTGCATCAGGATGCAGTTGTATTGGATGATGCAATTGAGAAGATGGTGTTCTATCTAATGAACGCCAAGGGCGCAGCAGGTATGCATCTGCTGCTGTGCATCAGGATACAGTTGTATTGGATGATGCAATTGAGAAGATGGTGTTCTATCTCATGAACGCCAAGGGCGCAGCAGGTATGCATCTGCTGCTGTGCATCAGGATACAGTTGTATTGGATGATGGAATTGAGAAAAGGCTGTCGTATGATGGCAGGATGCAGTTTGTATTGGATGATGCGGTTGAGAGGAGGCTGTTTATAATGGCGGGATGCAGTTTGTATTGGATGATGCAATTCAGAGGAGGCTGTTTATAATGGCAGGATGCAGTTTGTATTGGATGATGCGGTTGAGAGGAGGCTGTTTATAATGGCAGGATGCAGTTGAGTTGGATGATGCGGTTAAAAGGAGGCTTAATGGCAGGATGCAGTTTGTATTGGATGATGCGGTTGAGAGGAGGCTGTCGTATAATGGCAGGATGCAGTTGTATTGGATGATGCGGTTGAGAAAAGGCTGTCGTATGATGGCAGGATGCAGTTTGTATAGGATGATGCGGTTCAGAGGAGGCTGTTTATAATGGCAGGATGCAGTTCTATTCCGGCTCGTATTTACCGAACTGCTGGAGGGGGATTTTTACACTTGTGCCAATACCAAGAGAGACAACACCAAGGGAGACACTAAACTGCCTAAAAGAGCCCTCCTAGAAGAGAAACAAGAAAAACATCTGGGCCGTTGACAACCATACCTGCCAACAAAAATTGAGCTTGCCACACAAAAAGGGGCAGGAGAAACAGACACACTGGAACCACACAAAACAGGAAGGAACAGGCCAAGGGCAGCAAGTTGCTGAAGTCAAGGAAAGCAAGGGCTTAAAACTAAGCTGCCAACTATCTAAGGCACAAGCATAAAAAGGATGGTTAGCACAGCGCAAGCTGTGCCAAGAGAGTACTAACTGACGTTCGGTTGCACTCGCCTCCAAGAACTAGAGTACTTCTGCAAGTACTCAGAAGTTCTATTCCGGCTCGTATCCACCAAACTGCTGGAGGGGGATTTTTACACTTGTGCCCAATACCAAGCCAGACTACAGTGTGCAGCGGTCCCCCGCGGCCCGAGTTCTGCGCCGTGAAAGTGCAAGAGTGCCCACGGCACTGTTAGTAGCAGCACGTTCTAAAAAGGATATCCCTGATGGGAAGCTTGCATGCTGCAAGACCTTGGGAAGAAGGCAGGAGGCAGATGCAAAGGCTAAAGCTTCGGGAGAATGCTCTCTAGCATCAGGACAGCCTCTGGCACACTGGCTCGGATCGCCTCCATCATCTGCACATTACCCTGCAGCAGGCAGGCGTATACCTCTGCATTACGCTCCTGTAACACCATATTGCAATTTTCCTCCTAGTGTATCTGAGTACGCCTCTATCTGCATCCTCCGACACCATTGCATCCTCCAAGTGTATCTGAGAACGCCTCTTTCTGCATCCTGTGACACCATACTGCAATTTTCCTCCACGTGTATCTGAGAATGCCTCTATCTGCATCCTCCAACACCATTGCATCCTCCGAGTATATCTGAGAACGCCTCTATCTGCATCCTGTGACACCATTGCATTCTCCAAGTGTATCTGAGAACGTCTCTATCCGCATCCTCTGACACCATTGCATCCTCCAAGTGAGTCTGAAAACGCCTCTATCTGTATCCTGTGACACCATTGCGCTTTTTTTAAGTGTATCTGAGAACGTCTCTATCCGCATCCTCCGACACCATTGCATCCTTCAAGTGAATTTGAAATTGCCTCTATCTGTATCTTGTGACACCATTGCACTTTCCTTTAAGTGTATCTGAGAACAATTCTATCCGCATCCTCTGACACCATTGCATCCTCCAACATTGTAAAGCGCTGTTTTGTGGTATTACTTGTTTTTGTCACGGGTTTGACACCGTTTGTGTTATTATTGAAAGGGGACAATTGCAGCTTTTCCCTGCTGTTGCTCAGCATGCAATGGAAATGCGGCTGTTCCTAGGGCAGTTACTTTGTTTGTATGTAGGGTTGGCCAGAACCGCCAGAACCGGTGATCTATACGGTGTATATTTGGTATTCATGGCAGGAAATCCACCAAACATACGGTGATATACGGTGTATATATACAGTTCTGGTCAACCCTAGTTATATGCCTTTTTAATTGCTCTTGCCCTGCATACTTCAAACACACTCGGAATTTATTATCTACGTAGGTGACATGATTTTACTCAGCAGAGGGCTCTGTGATTTAAGGCAATTGTGACAATCAAAGCATTTCCTTATATGACTTGGTGGTTGTCTTGCTGACGATGCTGCCAAGGCAAGCGCGACAATCTGTCTTTCTTTTACTTTTGGTTATTGTCCTACAGATGCTGCTAAAGCAGCCGTAACGGTCTCAGGCATGGAGGTGGGCGGATTTTTTGGGGGCACGCTAGCAGGCCTCATGTCAGACAAGTGAGTGCTCGTATTTCTGTTTAATTGCACTTTTTTCATGATCGCACGGATATTCTATTGATCATGATCGCATGGAAATTTCTCATGATCATTCATCTCATGATCGCACGGACATTATCTCATGATCGCACGGACATTTCATTGCTCATTCTGTTCATTTGTGGTCTTGAGTGCATGTGATCAATCTGGCAGATTTTGTTGATTGTATTTCCTTTTTTTTTGCAATCACGTGAACTCCAGTAATGGTGTGATCTCATGATCAACCTCACAGATTTCAAAGTATTCTAGTTGTATTTGTAGATCTGGAGTGTAACAAGTGCAAAATCTTGCTTTGTGAGCTGTAAAGCGCCAAAGGCAAAGCGCAGTGAGCCAGAAATTACGCCAGTCATTATTCCTTACTATCTTACTATGCATCCACACTAGAAAAGCTATGCAAACGATTAGATTTTAACTGCAACTCGCAATAATTAACTGTGACTTAAAAGCGGCCAGGGAGGCCAATGTTGTGCAAATCACCAGGTTGCCAACTTAACTTCTCTATCATCATTTGTGTGTGTGCCTCACTTGTGCTGAGCAGCTGCCCTAAAAGTTTGGTGGTCCATGGTCAGCCTAGAAACCTGGTAGCGTCATGTTTCTGCCGCACAACGGCATCTCTGTTTTCTGATCGTGTTATCACTGCTGGCTTATACTTTTATACATTTCTCTATTGAAACCCAATCTTATCCTTTTTTTCTGGCATGGGCTATCAAGGCTATAATCCTTATGTTTTTCTTATCCAAAACACTGGCACTTTTTAACTCACGCCTCTGCTGCTATCAAATTCCATTCATTTTTTCTATTCTAATGTTTACGTGTCATTGCCATCGTCTCTAATGTTTACGTGTCATTGCCGTCGTCTCTGTATTTTTGACACTTTGACACAAACACTGTCATTTTGTTCATCCTTGCTGACAGGCTGATCCGTTCCAAGGCAGAGAAGGGCGTGGGCCATGTCGGCCAGCGTGTTAAAATTGTCATGGTGCGTGTGTCTCTGTATTTTTAACACAAACACTCATCCTTGCTGACAGGCTGATCCGTTCCAAGGCAGAGAAGGGCGTGGGCCATGTTGGCCAGCGTGTTAAGATTGTCATGGTGCGTGTGTGTGGTCACTCTTTTTTTGTCAAGCCTTCTGATGCGGTGCGAGTACAGAGCCAGCGTGTTAAAATTGTCATGGTGCGTGTGTGGTCACTCTCTTTTTGTCAAGCCTTCTGATGCGGTGCGAGTATGGAAAGGCAGATGTTTCAAACAGAGCTGTTGACAGCTACTTGATATTTTACAGAAACGTGCATTAAAAAGTAAGTAGTACAGAAACATGCATTGCATAATAAATGGTAACAGAGTTAAGTTTGAGGCTTGTGCAGTTGAGCAGTTTACTTGAAACTTCATTGTTCAACAAAAGGGTATTTATGGTGCCAATCTCCTCAGGACCCCCAAGCAGCAAGCTTATTCAGAATGGAAAACTTCATCAATGTAACAGGCTGTAAGCATTTAAACAAATTTAAATAGCACAAACATCTTATTAATCCCTTTGTCCCCGTCTGGATTTTTTATAATAAGTTGGAATGCTTGTGTTTGTGTGCAGGGCTATGTAGTAGCAACCTTTGGCATTCTGGCCGCCATCCGTGCTGTGCCCGCTGAGGCAGGGTAAGCATTTTTCATTTCTGCCTTGTTGTTTGCAACTTTTGACATTCTGGCTGCCATCTGCGCTAAGCATGCTGAGTGGGGGAAGCCATTGTTGTTAACTTTCTTTTCCACTGTTCAATTACTTAACCAGAATATACACTGCTTCACACATGACTGCCATTCTCACTGTATCTACAAGCAAAAACAAGTGTTTTTTGTATGATGTGTTCGTTGTAAATTGTAGTGCTGATGGCTGGCAAGATCTTTGTTAATTGATGGAGGAATTAACATACCTTTGCTTCTGAAGGCAGCCTCTAAAAAAAGCTCAAGTTGTGGAGAATCGTCTTGCACGTTTTACTAAATCACACACAGGCCCAGTTAGGACAGTTTTGCAGTTGGTCATATACAGTGTTGCACCTTGTCATATACAGTGTTGCGTTTGGCCATATACATATCCTTATCCAATATCCAATCATGTAGGCGTCCCCTAGTATGATATATATGATATTCCTCACGTTCTTAGATACAAACACATGCCTTGCTCAAGAAATGTTTGCTCCCATCCACAGGTGGCTGCAGTGGGCCACGATTGCCGGCCTAGGGTTTTGCATCTACGGTCCCCACATGCTCATCGGCCTTTGTGGTGCAGAGCTTGTTGATAAACCCGCTGTCGGGGCCTCACAGGTCGGTTCATTATTTATGTGTATGTGACTTTCCAAAATAAACCTGTGTGCGTGGTGCAAAGCTCATAATGACAAGTGCGGGTGGGGGCCGTACAGGTTAGGCCATACTTGCGTGAATAAAGAACAGGAAAGGAAACACCGCATCCAGCATGTTTAAGGACTGTTATATATGCGTTCAAAAAACCAAAAACCTGCAGCCTAGGTTCGTATCCATCAATCACAGGTAAGCTCATATCCATCTAATACAGGTAAGCTGCGGTATCACACAGTAAGGTCATATCCATCTAACACAGGTAAACTGCAGTATCAGGCTAGTTGATATCTAATTATCACAAGTAAGCTGCTGCAAGTGAAAGCAATTTCAGAGCTGTAATTAATCTCTTGCTGTTTTCTTCCTTCGAGCCATGAAAACCCTCTGGTTGAGAGATCTGCTTATCTTTTAGCCAGCCTCTCATGCTCCCTTGCGTCATTGCTTCGAGACAGAGGCTTGCATGTATGTCTTGTGTGCATGACACTGAGTGTAATGATCTTATTTTGGTAATGCAACATTTTTTGAATGTAGAACACATGTGCTGGAGCTTACTTTGTATCATGCTATTCTTGTTCAACGATTCTCGAATTTGAATGCAAAGCTTTCCTTGCGTATCATATTGCTATCTCAGTACCAGAGCACTTAGCCAAACAGATGTCACACTAAAACATCGTTTCCACACCAATACCCTTCCCTATTGTTTCAGTATCGCTGCCTTAACCAGAATACTAAGCCACACTACACGCACTACTCAAACACTGTACACACGTTGCTATGTTTTCCTGGTGCTTCTGTGTCGCTGCCTTGGTGCCAGAGTATTAAGCCACACTACACACACTACTCAAACACTGTACACACGTTGCTATGTTTTCCTGGTGATTCTGTGTCGCTGCCTTGGTGCCAGAGTATTAAGCCACACTACACGCACTACTCAAACATTGTACATTTGTGCTGTATGTGTTCCTGGTGTTTCTGTGTCGCTGCCTTGGTGCCAGAGTATTAAGCCACACTACACGCACTACTCAAACACTGTACATGCGTTGCTATATGTTTTCCTGGTGCTTCTGTGTCGCTGCCTTGGTGCCAGAGTATTAAGCCACACTACACGCACTACTCAAACACTGTACACACGTTGCTATGTTTTCCTGGTGATTCTGTGTCGCTGCCTTGGTGCCAGAGTATTAAGCCACACTACACGCACTACTCAAACATTGTACATT
>Ga0307974_1001964_pt1 | contig 14435 bp, 20 predicted proteins | sample OrgLakmetagen784_FD_201812 | JGI IMG/M metagenome (GOLD analysis project Ga0307974, IMG submission 201812) | Saline water microbial communities from Organic Lake, Antarctica - #784 | ecosystem: Environmental > Aquatic > Non-marine Saline and Alkaline > Saline | place: Antarctica: Organic Lake... | reverse complement strand
CCATGCATCAGAACAGCAGGCCCTGAGGGAAATCCCTTCTACAACATCCACTGGCTTGCAAAAGAAGACATAGAAAATCAAACACAAACCCATATTCATACCCATACAACAAACATGGCCCATTCTCCTCCCCCAAAGCTTTGGTATCTACCAAACCACCGTGACGCCCTTCAAGCACACATGCATTTTCTCCATAAACTGGGATTGCCAAAACTGAAGCAAGCTACCATGCGTACTATCAGACCCTCACAAAGGACGGCACTGCCAATGGAGCCACTAGCAATGCTTACCTAACATCATCCAATGTCCCCTTTAAGACCAAATGTATCATTATGAAATACAGAACAGGCACCCTATATAATTAAAAACATGCGGTTCGTTGTCAGGTCAAATTACAGTCACTGCAAAGTATAAGACTCAGCACGTCTACTGGAGGAGTGAGTTCTTTGCATCGCTACCAGTTCTCTGGCCCATGCCCTTGTGCGCTCTCTGCACACATGTATGTGTGTCTACTACTCTGAGTCTACTCAGCTTAATGTGGTTGCCACACTACTGCTCCTTCTCCGGAGCTGGGACCCATGACTCAGACGGACCTCTCGGCCTCAATGTGGTTACATATTAACATCGCTAAACAAACGAACAAATAGAATCGGAGACCTTACACGGCACAGAGTCTCTTGAGGATCCCCTCTAATGGTACCTCTTAAAGTTCACATGTTGTCAATTGATTACCAAAACTATCAAATCCAGAAGATAAAGGTAATCAATAAGACTACTGGCCATCCAGCTTATTGAACAAGACGTAAAGAAACTCTCAACTGCCAACCAATTTAACTGCTCTGTCACACGATTCGTCGCTGCCAACGATTGGGTGTGACACGGTATTGTTAAAACTCTCAACAAGTCAAACTTGCCCCCTCTGCCCCCTCTGCCCACAAGTAGACAGTGCCCTGCACATCCTTTCTGGGTGCCAACACACGCAAATAAAGAACATGATCACCAAAAGACACAACTTAGCATGCCGCATGATCTTTAAGGCTATCAGCAAAATAGGCTCCTTAGGATCATGCATTGTCTCCATGGATATAGGCAGCAACGAACGGATGACCATGCAAAATCTCCAGATTCCTGAAACTGCTGAACGTAGAATCGTTCCCAAATGGCTCTTCCCATCCCGTTTCCCAGATAAATACAGATTTACCTCCAGCCGCCCAGATTGTGTGCTGGTTACTCCCATCGCTGCAAAAGCACAAAAACAACAAACGAATGTAGGGGGGTGGGTTCTTTGAAGTGGCAGGGGGCAATTGAGGGAGACTGGGAGCACCTCAGCAGCACCGCCAGCCACCAGTAGAGCCACCAACTTCAGACAGCATCGATCTAAAGACCTCAGCAAAACTCGGCGCGACATATATGCACCTTGTCAAGATCAAGTACTGTGAGGACAGACCTCAGAACCAGCTGAACGCCGCAAAGGAACAGCACAATTTGGCAACATTCTCCAAGGAGCCTCCGTTACTCTCCACACCATCCTTTAGGGTCTGGGCGGCACCATCTACACCACTCACACTCTGAAGCCTTTCAAGGAGCTGGGTCTCGATTCTCAAAGAGTTAAGAAGCTTGCCTCCAAGCTCCATGTGCACTCTGTGAACTTCGCTGCTACACTTGTCCATACTAGACGTGCCCTTTCCAGTACTGTTATCAACTCTCATCAGGAGCTGGTTTCAGGCCAAGCCTGCAACCCTCCTGATCCCCATTGATTTTTCCTTTCCTTTTCGCGGTGGAGGAGCTTTACGGTACTCGGTACCAAAGTGGCTCCTTTTCCTTAATTTATGTGGGGAGTGGCTTTCACTGCCTGCGTAGTTTTTTCTATTTCTTTTTCAAAGGATCAGATTCAAGATGCTATCACACATGGATGTTTGTTTAAAAGGAACTCTCTTGAGTGGTTTGGGGTGCCTTTCGGATCAGGAAAGGCCTCCAAGGTGGAAAAAACATTTGGCAGAGGAGTGAGTCCTTTGCATTGCTGTGGTCCCTAATGTTGCTACCGGATCTGCCAGTACATCCACGCCTGTGCGCTGCCTCTCTGCTCCTACTTGTGTGCGTGTGTCTAACTCTGCTAGTGCTGCTCATCTTTGGATGGCTGCCAATCTGCTGTCCCTTCCCGGAGCTGGGACCGTTTACTCAGACATTCTCGGTCTTATCGTGTTACGTGTTAATATGACTAGGCGAACAAAAAAGAGACCTTGCACGATACAGGGTCTCTGAAGGATTTCCTCTAATGGTACTCTTAGAATGCTTTGTCAAACTAAATCAGTGGCATGGCTGGACGAATCGTGTGATTTCCCCTGGGATTTATAATGTGAGCACAGTTTGACAGTTATTTAATTGCTTGTAGATGTTAGATGGAGCTATTGTAACATTCTCGCTCTTTTCTCAGACTTGTCTGAGTCCATCTCCTCGGTGCGTTGCTTGAGCCGTCGCTTCCTTCTCGCGTGGAGAGCAGGAGACAGCTTACATGTCGGCTGACTATTTGCTGGCAACCGTTAAAAGCCAAGTTGATCTGAACATGATACTGTGTCTCTGTGGTGTAGCCTCTCTTGAGGAACCAAAGCTGCCTGACAACCGTCTGTCATTTCACTTTCCACACCTTTCTTGCAATCAGATCCGCAACAAAAATCATACAGATGAAACGAGACATCGAACACAACCCCCAAAAATATTTGAGCAATACTCCTGGTGCTGTCTCCCAACCACCTGATCCCCACTGAAAAGCCTCTCCTATTTTTATTCTCCAGGTGGGATGTTGTGTGCCTCTGCATCCATTAGGCGTTGCAGAACACAAAGCAACATCTTTTCCTAATCCATGCCGGTACTACCCTAGCAGTATTTATGCTAACTGTGTTTTCTTTCTTTCTTTCTTTTTTCGCACTTTACCACTCACACTCCCCCAATCTCGCACAGGGACGAGCTTCACAGCTGTGGGTGATGTATTTACAGTAGCTGCCAGGTCAAGTACTACATGGTAAGCTTATGTTCTTATATTTTTTCACCTACAGTTGTATCAACGAGCTGGCAGTAGGCTCCTTAAACGACCATGGTGGCAAAGGATCCTCAAACTGCTTCCAAGACTCGGGCCCTCCTGCCATCTCCTTATCACTTAACAGGCAGCCATCCAGCATAGCATGCAGATGCTGCTCATCCATGTTGATCCCAATCCATGCTATCTGCTGGCATCGGTCCCCCCATTCGACGTGCCATGCCTGTGTGCTGCTAATATCCCCTTCTGGTAGGGATGCACGCTCCTCTGACGGTCTGGCTGCCTCCCAGAGCGCTCTGCGTTGCGCAGAGGCAGGGGAGAATGAAATGAAATGATCTGTAGCAGGAAATTGAGAACGATGCTAATGGCTTGGCGATTTGGAACGCCACTGATGCTCTCACTGAGCGCACTGCAGTACCTCAAAGCAGGCTTAAAGGACAAAGACCATGTAATAATTTCAGAGGCAAAGGCTTAAAGGACAAAGACCATGTAATAATTTCAGAGGCAAGGTGAAAGGCAGCTATATCAAGACGACTTTCTGGAGGCACAAGCTTAAGCGTTACCAAAGATGCTACCATCGTTATTCAGTGACTGGTAGCACAAAGTCTGATCTAGTCAAGCCGCCGCAAGAGGATGCAAAAGGCCACTTTAAAAAACCAGGGTTTATGGCTTTGTATGAGCGATGCACCCGGTTACCTGGTGACCTTGCTAGAGCCAACAAGCAGAACAAAAAGGGTCGAATTCTCTTGAACAAAAGTATAAAGGGCAAAGAGAGTAACATTCTGACAGCAACTATAGAAATGAAAGACGCCAGAGGAAAGAATCTACCTCCTCTACCAAAACAACGACTACTTTCACTGCAGAGATCCATCAGAATCCATGTCAACGTAATCATCCTACCCCCCTTTTCCCCTAGCCACACAATAACCTGGGACGTTATCACCATTTGTGAAACATTTTATGCGCTCAACTGGCACAGGCACTGGCGCACAGACAAACTATATCCGCCTACCTTAGTTCCCCTTGCCAAGCCGCGCCTGCGGACTGCCACACACCCATGATGTAAAATGTGCCTTTTATGACCCCTCCACACACTAACATAGTCACTTTACTGGCGCGATCACAAAAAATACAACTGCCCACCTTGGTTCCCCTTGCCATGCTGCACCTGCGGACTGCCATGCACCCATGATGTCATGGCGGCTGGCCAGCCAGAAAAAGCCCTTGGACCTCATTACGCCCTGCCACTCCATCTGAGGGCATGGTCCATCATTTAAAAAGATGAGCGTGCTTGTGCAAAAGAGCAAGAAGGGCATGATCCATCAATCAAAAAGATGAGCTTGCTTGTGCCTAAGAGCAAGAGGCAGTGTTTGTGAGTTAATCCCTCAGGACAAGCATCAGATCCAGAGATAGCTTATGCACGCGTTGTACGCTCAGATGCCCCCGCGAGGCATATATAGCGATGCAACCTTAACTTATGTACGCTTGCTACTTATACACCTTACAGAGGTTTCAGAGCACATGAGGTGAAGCAAGGGAAAAAGCACAATTCACCCTTACGTATAAGTATGAAACACCCTTTAAAGGCTCACCGACAATGCTTGATCCATGAGGCGCTGGGGATGGAAAGGCCTTAGGGCAAAATACACAAAAGAGCTGATGCCATGGGCCTCTTCTTCTTCTTTGCCTGCACCAGCCCCTTGCTGCCCGTGCTGTTCACCTACACATGATAAACGCTTTGTGTTACATGACCGCAACATTGATGCTTGGGGAGATGAAGTTGAACTGCCAAGTGATAAAAGCTTTGTGTTACATGACCGCAACAATGATGCTTGGGGAGATGAAGTTGAATTGCCAAGTGATAAACGCTTTGTATCACATGACCGCAACAATGATGTTTGCGGAGATGAAGTTGAACTGCCAAGTAAAGCAGAGCACTTATGGCAGTATTTTTATGATTAACTGTTGATCACGGACTTACACATTCCGTTTAAATACAAAATGCATTAGATGTACCCATAGATGTTGCAAGGATGTGTAGGTAAGAGCGACCCCTTGATTCCAAACTTTCTCTGAGAGCACATAGAAAGTATCGGTTCAGGCAACACTCACTCCTGTAGAAAGTGTTGGTTCAGGAAACTTTTACCTTCATAGAAAGCGTTGAGTTCGGCAAGCCAGCCTGGGCTTTGTTGAAGCTCTTCCAAGTCAAACGTGCCTGTGCCCAGCACTTGATCGGGAGGCACTCGACCGTGCTCTGCTCGTACGATCTGGACAGAAGGATGGGTGAAATGTGCTTGAGATCTTGTGATCTTGTGATATTGCGCAAAGACTTTGATGACATCTGACATCCTAGAGGAGGAAGAAAAAAGCAACATCGAGGGTACATGCTCATGGAATGCAAGCAGTCCTCATGCATTAGACAATCCCTACTTTCAATTCATGCTAGTACGAACAAGCGAGACACAGGGTTGGCCTAGCCTAATTACACATACTTGTTGACGTCGATAATATTATCAGCAGAGAGGTATTGGAAAATATGGCATTCGTTCCTGGCCAACCCTAAATGGAAAGCCTGAGCCAATTTGCTGAGTTAGAAAGTCTCTTCAACCTTGACCCATGGCTCAGAAAGGTGTGCCTTGCAGCTTTTAGCAAATATTGTTGAAATACAGCATGTTTAAAGGAAACTGCACGCTTGCATCCTTGAGGCTTGCAAACCCAGTCTATTCAATACCTGCGAGTCTCCTGGACAGAATCTGACATCTACAGATTGTACACTCACTGCAGCAGATTAACACGAGCACTGAGGCAAACGGAGTATATCACAGGGTATCTTAGTTGACGTGCTGAAAAGCACTGCATATTAAATGCAGGCACTGCAGCGGAAAATAAACCAGGCTAACATGCATTTGTCCAAGGTGACAACATCACTGCCACCCTCACAGTTACGTTTCCCTCACCTCAGCAGTCCGGTTGAGTTTTCTGAGAACCAGCTCTAATTGACGTACGTAGCGTTCACTGACCGTGTCGACCTTGTTGAGGACAATTAAGTTTGCACATTCTACCTGCAAAGACAAGAGGTTTGAAAAAACGTGGCACCTACAGTTTGCAACTTTATAGCAGGATGTGAACACGTGCATTCCACATGCACAAAATCATATATCGGAATGAACTGGACTGTTTTCATGCAAAACACGGCTGTTTGCTTAACATGTGTAAGTGGTTGGCCTCTTTTTCAGTCCCTTACACTATGCACCGATTTGGACACAAAACATAAAAAGAGCTATCATGCTCTCGACCCTACCTTTACGTACAATACCGGCACCGTCAGACTAGAGATTGCAGAGGTTGGATCTTCCCAAAAGAAACATCCATGAAGAGCGACGTCAATATGCATAGAGGTATACATACATTTTGCATGGGACCAGGAGCCAAGGTTCTTTGAGGCAAGCATACCTGTTCGATGAGCACATCCGCTAATGTCCTATCATCATACTCATCCTCTGTCAAGCCTAGGTCCGCAAGGAACTCGGACTCGCGGACCATGTTGCAAAAGCTGTGACAAAACAGGGTTGACAAACAAAGCGGGTTGACAAACAAGCGGTTGACAAAACAGGGTTGGCCTGTTGAGTGGAATTAAAGGGAAATCTCAAAGCTACTGAAGCACACCACACTCAGAGCGGTGACTCATACTTGCACTTGCAGCTAGTAGACGTGACGAAGGCAGAGGCGATGATCTGAAGCCAAACTTTCATCAAGGAACCAAACGCGCAACCTACTTCTGTGCATCCACTACCGTGACCAGGTGATCCAGTGCAGGCCTCCACTGCACATTTCCTTCATCCTGTCCCTGCTGGTCTTGGAGCACTGTAGCTGCTTGCAATGGAACCAAGGTGCCTGTGTGTGGTGCAGCATCACGAGGCGTTTGTCATCCTATCATTGTAGCGACAATCATTGCCGTTCAATCTACCGTTCTGTGCACGCCAGCAAAAGTTGCTTATCATGCAAGCCTGGGAATTACAATGGGCACACAGCCTTTCTTTTCTAACCTGCTCCTTCAATCAAAAGGTAGTCATAGTCCAGCCCAGCCTCAATAGCCAATTGCTGCATTTCACGCACACCCTGCCCCACGTCTTGCCCACCAGGCATGCAGCAGATGCAACCGTGGTCAAGGACAGTCAAGGTGTTGGGCTTTGCCCCAGATCGTTGGCTAGATGCAGTTGTTGCCTTAACAGGCTCAGGTTCTAAATTTAACTCCAAGCCATCGTTCAGAACCAGGGCTCCTATCCTCTGAGCGGGCCTGCTGGCATTGCTGCCGCCAGGACTACTGAGCACGTGCTTGAGGAGGCTCGATTTGCCTGAGCCGCTGTACCCGGACACCAACGTCAGCGAAATGGAGCGGGGCTCTGATGCACCAGCATCTGCTGCTCCTGCTGATGCTGCCGCCGCGGTTGCTGCATGTTCATGCACAGCGCCCTGCTCGTGCGCACAAATGGGTGCTTAGCGTCAGGAACACGACACATCAGCGAGGACCGGCCCGCAGGCATGCATAGACAGACCCGTAGGCATGCATGCATAATTGTTACACACACCGCTGTCCTCCTGTGCCTTCCCCTTCTTTCAACCAGGGGCAGCTGCTGGGATGCATGCTGAGTGGTGCTGGCAGTTGCACGAGCTGTCCGATGGGGTGCACAGACCCATCTGTGCCTGATGGGTGCTTCTTTTAAAGAAGCTGGGTTCCCTGGACACTGAGATACTCCAAGCATGCGTGTGGACGGACTAGGCAAAATACTTGAACCAAAGGTTATTAAAATGATATTGATTTAATTTACATGTACGGTTCATGCCGAACAATTACTTGAGGTCATGCAAAAACACTTGATGGGAAGGGGCACGGCCTCTCACTGAGGGCTGAAGCACCTATTTAGCACTATTTAGATTGGTACGCCACCCCCACCAGCTCCAGGTGTGAGGCCAAAAGGGAGTAGCACAGGCAAACGTTTGAAATACACACGCGTACACACACACACACACATACACACACACTCTCCACACACACACACACGCACACACACACACATACACACACACTCCACACACACACACACACACACACACACACACGCTCCACACATGCATGCACAGCATGCACGCACAACACAACACACTCATACACGCACACACACGTGCACACACGTACACACACGTACACACATACTCATACACACATACACATTACACAAAGGCATGCACAGCGTGCACATATACACAACAAGACACGTGCACGCATGCACAGCACGCGCATAAACATGGCACACACGCACGCATGCAAACATACATACATATTACATGCATACTCACATACAAATACACAACACACAGGTACATGCATGCATACAAGCACGTACACACACACACACACAAACAAACAAATTTACCTTCACAGATGTATGCAATCGTGCATTCACACACATATACACACGCTCACACACAGGCATACGCATACAACTGAGTAGTGGTGGAAGTCATGTACCAACAGAAAGAGAGAGGACAAGGAAGTAGGTTTCCAGAGGGGGGTGGGAGGTTTGGGGAAGGGAGAGGTCAAGGCCAGGGCCCCCCCCCTGGCTTTAGGGGAGGAGACGGAAGGGGGAGACGAGGAAACCATCCTAACTTTCATCATCCCTCCAACTTTCACCCTCCTGGCCCGCCCGGACCACCGGATCCGCAAATGCAAGCCATTGACCCTATGCAGAGATACGCTCACACATTCTTTGAGCCATCTGGATCGTATCCAGGCCTGCATGACTTTGCAATAGCTCCCCAGCAGTACGGCAGCCACTACCCTACCCCCCAGCAACTACCCAAGATCCACTCGCAGACGTCACTTCCCCCAGTGCCAGGAGAAGAAGAAGTAGGTGTAGCAGCGCCATACCGGCCATGCGCACGTGCTCTAGTGTACGCTGCTTCCTGGTCATACACTTTCCTCACTAACTCTGCTGGCCTTGCCCTATCTTCCTAACTAACAGCTCGACGACTCACAACCTACCCATCTAAATTTCGCACTGGACACAGGAGCTTTCTCCAACCCCGCCACCCCCTCCGCTCTACGCACAGCCTGGAGCCCTCTACCCTCCTGTTGCAGCAGTTATACCACCCACACATACACCAGTCCACCCCTGGCCGCACTCAGCACCTGCTGCTTCTCATCCTTGGCTCCATCCCTACCCCGCCACTTCCACGGTGCTGCCTCCATCGGCCTCAGCTCCTGCTGCCATCGCACCCCCACTCCCATCCCCACATTCAGCGGCCTGTTGGCAGCAGCAGCACCACCACCAACAACAAGCGGCAGCAGCAGCACCACCAGTGTTTGTACCCCCCCTCCCTCCTTCGGATCCTACGCCTGGGCTGCAGCATGTTGAGTATGACCCCTCCCAGCCCTCTACAGCAGAGCAGCCACCACAACCAGTATTGGAGCAGCACCCACCGGTACCTGCTGCCTCAGCTCCAGGGGTACCCCCTTCAGCCTCGCAGGTACGCCGGTGCTTGTGCACGTGATATGGGCCAACTCGTGCGTGTGTGCTTGTGTGCGTGTGTGTACTATTTTGCATCTGAGTGGCTTTGACGCCCGGTAAAAGCATGTCTAGTCATTTGTTATCCGAGCTAGCCAACCACACAGCATTTCATGTTCATAGCATTTTGAATATCACACACACTCATGCATATACACACACACTCGCGCGCACACACACACACACTTATATACGAGTGATGCTGCTGCAACACGGAAAGGTTTGCTTATGATTGCATCCCCCCTGTTCTACTACTAGGACTGTCTCTGTCCTGTTGTGTGTTTCTTTCATCCTATAGCGGTACGCGCAAGGGCCAACACGTGGGTATCCAAATGTGTGATGCGTGTATGTAAGATGAAAGATGCACGAAACACAACAGCAGCACCGCCTGTGTCCCTCCCCCGATTCCTGTGCGTAATTGATAAGACAACGGCCTGGTAAAAACACCCTTATTGCAACAATTTACTTAAACAACCCATATGGCGCAAACCCCGCAGAGCGCAGCCACCGCCATCAGCAGCGCCCAGCAGCAGCTAGCAGCACACCAACAGCAACAGCCCCTTCAGCATCAACCGCCTCCAACCCGCAAGCCGCCCCCTCCAAAGGTGAGGCTCACGCAAAATGCAGTGAAGAAGCGTGCGCACTCCCGCGGTTCGAGCCTGGGATTGAAGAACTGGGGTGGGATTGGTTGAGTCTGAGGCTACTGGAGTAGGGTGGAGTTGCCATTACGTCTTTGATTGTGAGGGTGCTCACATGTGGTGCATGCATGTATGTATGAACCTTAACCTTTGCGACTTCATGCCCCATCAGCCTGAACAAACGCTCGCCCTTTGTTCTGTGATTCACATGGCCTGCGTGCATGCATGCATCTCTTCATGCACACGGAGAAAGTGCGTGTGTGTGTGTATGTGATGACGTGTATCTAGGGTGCAACCGTTTCAAGTTCGAGTCCCCTTTCACGAGAAATGTGGTTAGTCTGCGCACCCTTCCAGAAAGCGTGGATTTCTCGCACTCCCTTCCCTGAGACATGTGGCTCTTCTGCGCACCGTTTCACAAGAATTTTGGTTCTTTAGCACACCCTTCCGTGCGAAATGCAGTTCGTCTGCGCACCGTTCCACAAGAATTGTGTTTAATTTGCGCACATGTGCAAGGCAGTGCTTCAATGATGCCAAATGCCGAAAATCCTCTTTCCCTCCCTCACTTCCAGGTGCTACAACCCAATAAGCGTCTGGCGATGCCTGGGCACAAGATGGGTAAAGGCATGACCATTAAGCCTGTATCTGCCCTGCCGATACGGGGCCAGGAGCACGACAAGAAAGCAGCAGAAGCTGCTGCCAATGCTGCTCTAGGTGGGTTGGTGGGTGTGAACCTGCTTGCGCTACCATTGTTGCTTTGGGTGAGGTAGTAGAACGAATTGTTACATCCTGATTTATGTGGGAAGGAGGCAGCTGAATGCGTACATGGCAGCCTGTGTGGGCGTTCTCAAGATTCTTGATCTTCTGTGAAGACCCTGAAACCAATCAGGATCGTCATTCCAGATCATGTTGTATGTCATGTCTATTGTATGACGTCATTTTTAGCTGTCCTCTTCAGGAGTAGATGCGTGCTATGACAGTTGTGCACACTTGGCCTCAGTTTGGCAGGCAAAATGATGGGGGACTTCAGGGGGGGAGGGGGTGATACTCGTTTTCAATTAATCACCTGTCTAAAGGGACAGTGCCAAATGGTGCCTTCCCTTGCGGCAGCCTTTTCAGTACACACATTGTCTCTTTGCAACCTACACCCAATTCTTCAGCCTTTTCAGTACACACATCGTCTCTTTGCAACCTACGCCCAATTCTTCAGTCTTTTCAGTACACACATCGTCTCATTGCAACCTACACCCAATTCTTCAGCCTTTTCAGTACACACATCGTCTCTTTGCAACCTACACGCTGCAACAGCTGCCACCCCTTCTTCACTTGCTGCACTCCCCCTACTCTCAGCCATTTTAATCGGCAGTGCCTGCCTGATTGGTCATTTATCGTGTGCGTTGTTGGTCAACGCCCTGTACGCCTCTGCGTTTGCTCCCCTTTGCAAATGTGATTGATTTATTTATCATCCCCATTCATTTCCGCCCTTTCTGTCCTAACTACACACTCATGTCCGAAACCTCTACACCTCGTCCTTACTCTCCTCTCCTCATTCATGAGCGGCACAGCAACAACTCCTCCTCCCCCCTTTGTGCTGCAGATGCAACGCAAAAGCTCTTTTTCTCAATACATGAAGAGTTACTTTTTTTTAATGCACCCCTTTTTTGCAGGCTATGACTACGATAGCAGCTTGCCCGCAGACCAGCCCCAAACCAACACCGCTGCTGCCCCTGCTGCCAGTCCTCCCCTCCCCCTCCCCTCAGACCCAAAAGAAAGAGCCGCCCCCGCTGCCCCTTCCCCTGCTGCTGCTGCTGCTGCTGCTGCTGCTACAATCGCTGCCAAATTCTCCCCCCCCTCAGGTACTCCTTCTGCACAGATGAAGGGCCCCTCCAAGCCAGCAGTTGCTCAACCTGCTGCCCCACCCAACAATGGAAAAACGGCAGGCCCCCCAAGCACAGCTGGCAGTCCGCCTGCTGCCCCATCTGTCCAACCAACGATAGCCAGCATCACCGCCGCAACAGCGGGAGAAGGGGGACCGCTTACAACGCAGCAGGCACAGCAGGCAGCACAGCAGGCACAGCAGCAGGCACAGCAAGCACTGCTGGCGCAACAAACACTGCTGGCACAGCAGGCAGCACAGCAAGCGCAGCAAGATAATGCGCAGCGGAGCTTGCTGCAGGAGCAACAGCGGCTGGCAGTACATAAGCTGCAGCAGCAGACAATTATAGAGCACTCGCAGGTGTGGGCTGATTGTTGTGTACTAACATGGGGTGCAGATGCTGGTGATTGTCGGATTTTAGTGTCAACAATTGCAGAAACCCTGCTTGAGCTGCAGATGAAGCTTGTCCAGCTGTGCTGCAAGTGCTCAGCCAGGTTCACGTGCACATTAGCTAGGGTTGGTCAAAATTCAACATCATACATGTACGGTGTATGTACGATATTTTTGGCAGGGATTTCATCATAAATACGGTCATGTGCAACATAAACTTATGTATACCGTTGCGGCCATCCCTAACAGTAGCCATTTGGCACATGCCTGAATGCCAAACCTGGCTAGGCTAGATGTACACACCTCAAGCCACGTGCCTCATCCATGTGTGTGTGTATGTGTGTGTCTCTCTTCGTCGGGTGTAGTGGTCCCTTTATGGCACACCTGTTCCAGAACGCTCACAGACTCAGTTAAAGAGAAAAACTTTCAGCAACCATGTCGTGTCACCAACAAGCTTCGCTCTGCTGTGCTTACCACGCATGCTTGTGCCGCTCCCGCTTGATACTTTCAAATCCAGCCCTGAGCTCGGCTGTGCTAGTTCCTACTTCAATCACCAATGGCACTTTCTGGTGTGAGCACCACCACCAGCCATTTGTAGGGTTGTCCAGGACCATATATATACGGTGTATAAACGGTATTTTTAGCAGGGAAATCACCAAATATACGGTCAGATTCGGTGTAAATTTACAATTCAGGCCAACCCTAGTCATCTGCTTGCTGTATAACAGTGAATAGCAGTGTAACAACAATGAATAGCAGTGTAATAACAGTGAATAGCAGTGTAACAGTGCAATCCTTACCACCTTCCATTTCACTTGTGCGCTCCCCATTTTGCCCTGCTTACTCCTCCTCTGAACCCCATGCAGCAACAACCGCAAACAGAAAGACCTGTATTGCACGTATTGCACTATTTTCTGCGTGTGTTACCTGTGTGTGTGTGCCTGTGTGTCTGTGACTGACACAGAATTGCACTTCAGTTTCGTTGTCAAAAACAGACATCTCACACGTTTCTTTTTCACGCATTCCTCTTCACCCGCCTGGTTCTCACAGGGGCTGCTTCCTACAGGAGGCACTGCTGCGTCTGCAGTGCCTGGTTCAAAGGTGCTGTCGAATCAAGAGGGCACCAACCTCGCCCAGCACCACCAAGCCAGGTGAACATTGTGCTAAATTACTTGCACACCAAGCGCACACATAGGCGCACACATACACACACAAATGCACACACTCCCCTCCCAGATGCTTACATTTTGTTGGAGCCTACTCAGAGCCTAAACTACATATTCCCAATCTATCTGCTGCAGGGGCCGCCGAAGGAGCAGGAGCAGGAGTAGCACCAGGGCTGGCAAGCCCAGCCGTAGCGATAGCAGCAGTAGCAGCAGTAGCAGCAGCAGCAAGAGTAGAAGTAGCGATCCTAGCAGTGGTAGCAGCAGTAGCAGCAGCAGCAGCAGCAGCAGCAGTGATGGCAGCAGCAGCAGTAGTGAAGAGGCAAGCAGCAGGAGTGCCTCTCCCATTCCACGGTGAGAGGTGGTGGTGCCGTCCTATGAATTTGCGCAAGTATATTTCTGTGTGAGTACAACTCATGCTTCTAATCGCACCCTTGAGGGTATGATTACCGTCCGTCGTCACTAGTACGCAGGGTTTGCTTGCAATTAAACACTCACACACTCACACCACATCACACCACATCACACCACGCGTTTTTACCTAATGTGCAGGAAGCCGAGCAGTAGCAACAAGCATGACAGCAAACGGCCTCGGCTAGAGGACAGGTATAGCTGGAGGTTGGCCTTGGCTGGATTGTGGCTGTGCACTTAATCCTATTTGTTGAAAATGCATGGAGAGGAAGCATGCGCATCAAAGTGAGAGAAGGGATGGCAAATTAAAACTCCACACAATATAACCTTCTAAACAAAGGCAGGCATGCACAAGTACGT
>Ga0307974_1001950_pt1 | contig 14495 bp, 10 predicted proteins | sample OrgLakmetagen784_FD_201812 | JGI IMG/M metagenome (GOLD analysis project Ga0307974, IMG submission 201812) | Saline water microbial communities from Organic Lake, Antarctica - #784 | ecosystem: Environmental > Aquatic > Non-marine Saline and Alkaline > Saline | place: Antarctica: Organic Lake... | reverse complement strand
TGTTCAGCAGACTTAGCCATGTTCAAGGTCCTGTAGAAAACCATGCCCAAATACCTAAAAGAATCTTTGTGATGAAGGGTGGCACCGCCAACATCAAAAACAGGAACATTTTCACCAGCGGAGTTGCTAACAAGATGTTCTTGCAGACAATCCAGCAAATTGTGTTCCTCATCCTAAACAGAGTGCCAGCCGCATTTGTCACAGATCCTAAGCTCATAAGGCCTTCTATTCCTGTTATGACGCATTCTTTGGATCAGAAAGTTATGACCAGAAAGGCGAAGGCAAGAAAGTGCACGGCTGAGAACGTTGGAAATATCCAAGCGAATCCAGGTAGATAGGTAACACAAGCTTGTGACTTCTTTTTCTGTCATCCTACCAGCCAGGAGCAATCCCCAAAGGTTCACCAAAATGTGTGTGATAAGTCCTCGTAATTCTGCTGGAATGGTGATTATCATGTGGTGTCAAATTGTCAAGCTCTCTCCAGCTCCCAATGATACGTTCCCGCAAAGTGAGCTTGAACTGTTTTATATTGATAGCTTCTCTAGATCGTGTGGCATTCAAAAATTGTTGAGCTGTAGGGAAATCTTGGAGTGCGTGCAGAACCTGGTAATTCCAGTATCGCTTCTATTTGCAATAAGAAGGTTAGCCTGCACAACTTTTTCAAAAAGGGGATTGTTTGAAGAGAGCAAACTGTTCCAGAATCGTAAGATGCATCTGAACCAATAGAAAACAATGGGCATCTGACCTGTTTTGCGGAGCTCGCAGTGAGTATCAGTGCTTTTCTTGACACCCAGGAGTCTTTTCAGGAAGCCAAGATGAAGGACATGTGTGGGGGTGATTTTTGAGGAATCATATGTCAGAGAAGAAGTGGCCCATACTTGACAACCGTTTACGAGACCAGCTGTCAAAGCAAAGACCTAGAAAAGCCATAGCTTGATACCCTTGCTGTCACCAATTCTGTAAACTCTGGCAATGGCAGACCTGAAGTTGTCTGCCATCTACTTAGCAGCTGTGAGCATGCTTCTATCACGAGCGAGTAAGAGTGATTCCAAGGTATTTTATTTCAGTGACAAGTTCCAGAGGTGTGCCATCGTACGAGAAGGTGGGAATCGCAGAGTTACCCCTGCTAAAGAAGACAATTACTTAGTTTTGTCAGTGTTGGGCTTGAGCCCTTTGAAACGTGTATAGTCATAGAATTTATTCAGTTGGAGTTGCAGATTTTCAGCCGTGTTTGAAGTGAGAGCAATGTCATCAGCATAATCACAGTGAGAAATTTTAATTGAATCCAGGGCAGTGGCAGCATCTCTCTGTACAGTTTAAAAATCTGTCTATGCCATTGTTATAAAGGGAGTACAGAAGGAGACTCAGAGGGCAGCCCTGTTTTAAGCCTCTGTTGGGCGAAACCTCCTCAGAAATTGTCGCCATCAATGAGAAGGTATATCCTGTGTACATGGTTTGATTGATATCTCTCAAATAGTCTTTATTTTTTGCAAGTGTCTACATAGCTTCTCTCTTGGACACTGTCGTAGGCAGCAAAGAGGTTCAGGAACGCTGTGTATACCTTTTCATAAAGAGGGGTTAGTTTGTGTTCCTTGTGGGCCAAAAATCAAATTGAGAGTGTTATTTGATGTTCAGCAAGAGCCCAGTCCGTCAACAAGTCCCTGACCACGTTTGGAAAAAGTCTATAGACACAACCATTGATAGCCAGCAAACGATAATTTTTGGGGGACGTAGTTGGACCTTTTTTGTGTAGAGGCGTAATTTTGACTTTGTTCCAGAGATGTGGGGTGACACCGTCTGACAGGAACAGATGGAACAAGTCAGTAAGAAGGGGAAGCAGAACGTTTTCTGTGTGTCTCTTACTTGAAAGGTAGTGTTCATGCTCCTGTACCTGCCACCAGGGTGGAACTGCAATGTCAGAAGGAGAAACTTGTCCAGATCGTAACTGGTCACTAAGTAACTGATTCCGTGTAGGTATGTTGGATCGTCCAGGTAGCACGTCAGGAACGCTCTCTTGTGTTTGCACAATTGTGATTGAAGGTGCTCAGTCCGTGACTCAGCAGAAATTGGAGAAATGTCAGACCGTTTGTTCGCAGTCATCAGTTTGTACACCTCTGGGCTGCGAGCGTCAATGAGTCCGACCATCTCATCTGCCTTCTCTTTTTCCAAATTTTCTGCCAGGCAGTAATTGTTGTTGTTGCAGCTCAGCAAAAGGTTGGTTGTGTTTTTTGTCCCGCCTGATACGTCTTTTGTAATCACGGCACGTTGCGTCATTCCGAGGGACCATGGGAAGGCCCAGCTGCATTCTGCGCGATATTTCTCTTGCTGTCATACCAGTGACATCAGCAGCAAGCGTAATGAGGTCTAGAAAGTGTTTGTAGCAGGATTGATGTTCTTGAATTCAGGATTGATGTTAAATTATTGATGCTCTTAAATACAAGATTGGTGTTCTTAAATCCATAAGCTTAGTTAGAAAGAAAAAGAAGAAGTTTATTGTTCTGCTGAGAAAGGAAACCATGAACAAGTTGGTTGTTGACCTGTTGCATCAAAAAGGGTCGGGCTGCTGATAAGTCCTCAAAAAAAGGTGTAAACAGAAAGGAAGAATGTTTCCTCAGCTCACAAACTCGATGATCTTGGCAAAATAAAAGAGCATGCACCTCGTTCTGATCATGCTCACCTTCACCAGGACATTGGTCACATACATGAGCCCCATTATAAGCCACGCTGCTGCCTCAACTTTCAAAGTATGCGCACGCAAGCGGATTGATCCATGTCGCTGTCTCAAAACGTAGGGTGTAAACACAAAGACTGAAATGAGCTGTACTGCAAATGACAACACGCGACAGGTTGAGAAACATGTATTTGGGGAGGATGTAAGGCGAATGAGTGACCATAGCCTTTTTTGTAGGAAAAGCACACCATTGGTGATAAGTAGAGCGTTTGCTGTTTTGTTTTCTCGGATGCATGTCAGAATAAGGTGTCCAGTACTGAAAGTGTCTCTCCCTGAGATCTACAACAAAACGGCTGAGAATAATAGATTCACACATTTGCAGCTTCTGTCTGAAGATATAGGATTGTGTTAGACCATCCATGGCAGAATAAAAAGGCTGACCAGCAATCATTGGACCGTGTGTTCAACTGCAGCCATGTCAGCATGTCAGCATTGTCACAAGTTGATGTTTTTTCCTGGTGTAAACACGCAGACACACCCTGTGAAATAAAGGAAAATACAGACTTTCCATAGATATAAATACTTTGAGGGCGGTGTGTGCAGTGGGTACTCTTTACTCCGCTGAATAAAGAAGGAAAATTGAAAGAAAAGGGCTAGCAGTTGCACTTCTTGGCTGAAAATCTTTCTTTGTAAATCTTGAGAGAAAAAGGCAGCGAGAGCGGCCGGTTGGATGGAAAAAGGAGGCAAGGGGGGAAACCTGGAGGTCCCCGAAGTGGTGCAGGCGGAAAAAAAAGGATCCAAAGAAACCACAGGATAATGCGTCATCTCGTCGGCGGCGTGCTGTCTGGATTTTATCCGTTTGGGGTGAATGCCCACGACCTCGGTCAAGAATAGCCACGTCCTCCCCATGAAATACGCCAGCGTCTCGTTCGCGATGATCGCGAGGGCAGCGCAAAACCAAGGTCAAACTAAAAAAGCTAAGGCCTGGATACCTACACTACCAAAAGAGCAACCAGACACGAAGGCAAGAGAAGCTAGGAGCCAGCCAGGATAAGAGCAATCTAAGCCATAGCAATGACTGGTGCGCCAAAACAGGCTCCAACACAACTCCCCCTAAAGAAAGCAGTGGTAGAAAACATGTTTTTTCATCCTGGACATCATTCATGATGAGCATCACGCAAGTCACAAGTAGGGGAAGAGGTGGAATTCCAATTTGCTGTCTCAAAGCAAAGAATGCGAAGTCTGATTAAAGCCACACGGCTATTGGCATCTTAGGAAGGTCACCAAGGAACATCCATAAGCTCAGGAAAAAAAAAGAGGAGAACCTGTGCAGGCAGCGAGAATTGCTCCCCACATTAATTGAGGAAAAAAAGGCATATCGGTACCGAATACTGTGAAACTCCACAACAAAAAGCTCATAAATAAAGAGGGAATCTGGGAATGTTAGAAGTCGTCCTCTCAAGAGCAAAAAATGTGTACTGCAACATGCTGATCAAGGCAAAAAAGGTGTACTGCAAAACATGCTGATCAAGGCAAAGGATCTAGCCTGTCTTGCACTAATGTCTGGACAGTTCCTTTGAACATGTTTGGACAGTTCCTTTAAACATGTTTGGACAGTTCCTTTGAACATACATGAAAATCCCTGCTTTCACTCCTTCACGCTCATAGCATACACAGTAGTGCCCTGCACGGCCATGCTGTTGGCAAGCTCTGCCTTGTATTCCAAGGATATGTCCAAGCTGCGGTGCTTGGCCGCATTGCGCGCCATACTGATACGGCCTCGGATTTCACGCGCCCATTGCATGTCTTGAATTTGGCCTGCTGGTGTAACTGCGCCTGTGGCCGGTTTACAAGGAGGAGCACGTGTGTGTGTGTACGTGTGTGCGTGTGCATGTTTGGCAAGCAGGCAAAAACCCACAACTAAATTGAAATATTAGCAGGCAATTGGACGTGTGTCCAAGGAATCCAGCCGTGAACTCAGTACCAGCAAATTCCTTTTCAGCAGCATCGAGTCAGACATGCTTTTCCACAAGAAGGTTCAGCCAAAGCCACACATATATGTGTCAGCGTGTGTTAACATTATATACCGTGTATATTCGATGCTGTGAGAAGGGAGTTTTCCATATACGTGAGTTTTCCATGTTTGTGTCAGCGTGTGTTAACATTATATACCGTGTATATTCGATGCTGTGAGAAGGGAGTTTTCCTTATACGTGAATTTTCCATGTATGTGTCAGCGTGTGTTAACATTATATACTGTGTATATTCGATGCTGTGAGAAGGGAGTTTTCCATATACGTGAGTTTTCCATGTTTGTGTCAGCGTGTGTTAACATTATATACCGTGTATATTCGATGCTGTGAGAAGGGAGTTTTTCATATACGTGAGTTTTCCATGTATGTGTCAGCGTGTGCTAACATTATATACCGTGTATATTCGATGCTGTGAGAAGGGAGTTTTCCTTATACGTGAATTTTCCATGAATGTGTCAGCGTGTGTTAACATTATATACCGTGTATATTCGATGCTGTGAGAAGGGAGTTTTCCATATATGTAAATTTACATATGTGTCAGCGTGTAATCATTATATACCGTGTATATAATATACAGTATATTCGATGCTGTGAAAAGGGAGTTTTTCATGCATACAGCCATACACAGTATGTGTGCGTGCACCCGGTCCTGGCAACCCTATCCAGAAACAAACTTGCGACTTTAAACGCTAAGCTACCCTTCCCCCCATCCCCAACGAGGCAGAACCAAGTGCTGCAACAGTGCTGGCTATAGCTATAAGGCAACTGTCTAGTTATAAGGCAACAGTGTAGCTATATGGCAACAGTGCTGGCTATAGCTATAAGGCAACAGTGTAGCTATATGGCAACAGTGCTGGCTATATGGCAACAGTGCTGGCTACAGCTATATGGCAACAGTGTAGCTATTTGGCAACAGTGCTGGCTATATGGCAACAGTGCTGGCTATAGCTATATGGCAACTGTGTAGTTATGTGGCAACAGTGCTGGCTGTAGCTATAAGGCAACAGTGTAGTTATATGGCAACAGTGCTGGCTGTAGCTATATAACGAGTGCACAGACACAGGCCAGCAAGCACACTGCAAGCTGTTCCTTCCAGGAGCATGTACAGGGGAGCACAAGGCACACTACGGGAGGCACGCTGAAGGTTTGCCTGGCAAGCACATTGTGTGTGTGTGTGCGTGCGCGTGGTCTTAACGCCGCAAGCTCTTCCTTCCAGAAGCGGGTGAGGGGAGCACGAGGCACACTACGGAAAACACGCAGGCGCATTTCTTGAGGGTTGTCCAGCAAGCACGCAAGCCTGTCCCCTTGCGAGTCAATGCATGCTGCAAGGGCAGCACTGTTTCAGTCCAGTGCGTGGTGGGAGTGTGACGTTTGTCGGGCAAGCATGCATGAATGATTACCCACCTGTGGACCTGAGGGTCACTGGATGCTGCAAGGGCAGCACTGTTTGAGCCCAGTGCGTGGTGGGGGCAAAGGGGGAAGTGGACAGCAGGACCTCTGCCTCCGAGCAGCGGGCCACAGAGAATGTGGTGTCAAACCACAAGACGATGGCGTGTACCTGTGCGTATGTGCGTGTTTTGAGTGTGTGCTTGCGTGTGTGTATGTGTGTTGTGTGTGTGTGTGCTTTGTGCTTATGAGGCCAGAGTTGTTGGGGGGTGTCTAGTGTGTGTGTGTGTGTGTGTGTGCATGTGCGTGTGTCTAGTGTGTGCATTTATTTGAGACAGGAGGAAGCGTCACACATTGGAGCTGATACAGCTCAGCATGCGCCATTTAAGAAACATTCTTGACTAGTGCTCACACAGCATTCTTGACTAGTGCTCAAACTAAAATCCAACAAAATTCCTTTAAATAAAATTTATTGACAAGTGCTCAAACAAAAACCAAACTTAATTCCTTTAAATTATATTTGTTGACTAGTGCTCAAGCTAAAACCAGAGCCTGCCAGGTACTTTCATAGGTCATAGGGAAAAAATACTTGCACATCACTCACACACACACACACACATACACGAGTACCGAACTGTTCAGAGATACTACGTACCTCATGTGTGCCTGTGTCTGCAGCACCAGGCCATTCAAAGTCCCGTGCAGTGAGCACAAACTCTGTGGTGAAATCCTGGTCCTCTGATTTCATTGTGCACAGGTCCATGGACTGCGTAGTTGCAAAGATATCGTTTGGGTTTGCCAAATAATTGTGAAAATGTTGTGGAATTGAGGGCCTCTGATTTTAGCCTGCACAGGTTTATGGACTGCGTAGTTGCAAAGATATCGTTTGCGTTGCCAACAAATTGTGAAGATGTCATGAGATCGTGGGCCTTTAATATCACCGTGCACAGGCCCATGAACTGCGTAATTGGAAAGAAGATTTTTCACGGATCTGTCAAGCAATTGTGAAAGTGTGGTGGATGCCTGGTCCTCTGATTACTTACGCACAGGTGTATGGGTGGGTTGGCCAGAACCGTATATACACGCCGTATGTGACCGTTTATTCGGCAATTTCCCTGCCATGAATACCGTATGTACACCGTATGTATGGTTCTGGCCAACCCTATGTATGATCTGTGCAGCTGGAAAAACATGTAAGTATATTGATTTATAACGTGGGTGTGGGCTGTGCAGCTGGAAAAAATAAAAAATAAATATATTGATTTTATAACGTGGGTGTGGGCTGTGCAGCTGGAAAAAATGAAAAAATAAAGATATTGATTTTATAACGTGGGTGTGGGCTGTGCAGCTGGAAAAGCATGGATCTGGTCTGTCAACTTTGCTTTCACATTCAAGCCAGATGACTTGAAGAAATGAGTTGAATAAGTATTGGTTACAGAAGTGCCAAAATGCTGAAGTAGGCGATGGTAGGTCTATACAAAGAGTTGTAGAACAACCCCCCTTGCTTGGCAAGAGCCTCAGTCAAGTAAATGACAGCCGACAATGGTACCAGGCATATGACAAGCTCCTATAATGAAACTTTGCTTTTGCATTCAAGCCAGAATACGATCTGGTTTGTCAAACAGGCATTCGTTGCTGGACCAGACTAAGGGAATATCCTGGCCAGGGGTTAGTGAATAAAAAGTTTGAACAAAAAGTGAGATTGAACAACAATGCAAGTGCAGACGTTAGAATGTTATAATGACATCAAGTTGTGCAGCTTCCTTTTTGTGCGCTCAAGATACCTACCAATAGTCATACGCAAAGATGGATCCACAAACTGAAGCGCGTACACATCAAGTTATGAACACCACCCACCTTGACCATCACAGTATTTGTCACCACATCTGAGGGTTCAACAGCCAAAACGTTCGCCTTCCCCCTGCGTGCACCCTCCAGTTCTTCTGCGATGGGAGCCATGCTGAAGCCGTACACATCCTGCAGAGGTTCGCAGAGGAAAAGGATTAGGAAAAAAATAAACTGTGCAGTCAGTCAGTCAAAGCCACGCACCCCCCACATTCATCAAGCCCAGGTTGTGTTGCACTGGAGTGTGCTTTTCTACTGCCTGCGTAGCTTTCCCTTGTTCCTATTCTTTTGCATTGGTGGACTAGGGTTGCAGAATAAGTGATCATATATATATACAAAGGAAAAACTGTGCAGGCAGTCGAATTGCAGAGTACTCTGCAGCTTGCTGCAGAAGTACTCAAGTTCTTGGAGGCGAGTGCAACCAAACTTCAGTTGGAACTGTCGTGCCGCAGCTTGCGCTGTGAAAACCATTTTTTTTACACCTGGTCTTTAGTCAGTGTTAGGTTTAGTTTTCCCCTCTGCTTTGCCTCTCTCAACCTTCGCTTCTTGCTGTCTTAGTTGGCAGGTATGGGCATCAACGACCCGGCTGCTAACTCCCTTGTTCTCTCCGAGGAGGGGCCTCGTTTTTTAGCCAATTCAGTGTTTCTCAGTTTTTGTAGGCAGCTTCCTCTCTCTCCAGTTTTTTATTTGCCAGGCAGAGTTTTGGCAGGGATTATGGATGGTTGGCCAAGTGCAAATTCTCTTCCAACATTTTGTGGAGCCAAGCCGGAGTAGAACCCACTCAATCTCCACATTAATCAAGATGCGCAATTTTTGTGATTTGTGGTGGTGTGAAAAAGAGGCAATGCTGTTGTGCTTGAGGTGCAGTGGCCGGCAAGCTGAAGCTGCACACACCCACACTAAGTACAAGGTTACACGCACACACACATACACACTCACATATACACCGTCCAAAACTGCCGGTCCAGGGCTCCAATGGAGGTCCCTGCTGTTTGGATAGTGGCATTGGCAGGCAGCACCAACTCCCACACACGCGTTCTTACACACGCGTACACACACGTACACACACGTACACGCACGTACACACGTACACACACGTACACACACGTACACACACACACACACACACACACACACACACACACACACATAAAAACATGCACCTTCCAAAACTACAGGTCCAGGGCCCCACGGGCGGCCCCTGCTATATGGATGGTAGCAACGTCTGGCAGCACCAACTCTCACACGTTCTTACACACATGAGCACACACACACACACACGCACACACACAAACATGCACACACACACACAAAACACACACCTTCCAAAACTGCAGGTCCAGGGCCCCACGGGCGGCCCCTGCTATATGGATGGTAGCAATGTCCGGCAGGACCACGCCCCCTGGGGCGAGCCATCTGTCTCTAGCTGTCAGCACGCTGTCCAGCATGGCCTCAAACAGGAGCGCGTAGCCCATCCACTCGCTCACTATGACGTCAACCTGACGTATGTGTGGTTTAGAGGAGTGGTAAGCACTGAGAGGTGCGTGCTTGCATACAGGATTGCACAAGATGTAAAAAGTGCACAGCCTGCCCGATTGCTTACTTTGACGTAGACCTGAAGTCAACGTGGTTCTGAAGACCGGTAAGCAGCAGGGATGTGTGATACGACGTATTCGTGTTATACGCCGCATCGTATTTAACGCATATTTTACCGTATTGAACGTCCCAAATGACCGTATGACACATCGCTGGTAAGCCGTAAGAGAAGCGTGCTTGTTAAGACACCTTCGCCCATCTACAGGATCACACACAAGATATAGAAAAGTGCATAGCCTGCCCACTTGCTCTGAGACCTATCTGAAAATTGTGTTGTTATTTGAGATGCTTGAACGCCAATTGAGAACCTCGTTCGTTTGCTAAGCCACATCAGCGCCTTACAAGTCTCCTTATTCATGTGTGCTCCTTATTCATCAGCGCCTTACAAATCCCCTTATTCATTTGTGGAGTCACGTCAGCGCCTTTGAAACACAATTTTTGGCTGGGAGTTTGGGTTGGTATTGGTACAGATAAAAGTGCAAAGTGGGCTTGTATTTAATGTACTTGATATTGGTATATTTGATATTGGGACAGTTAAAGGTGCAAGGTGGGTTTGTATTTAATGTGTAATTCAAGGATGCATACATCCTTGCATACATTCCGTACCTTTCCTATATCACCCCAGATAAATGACGTTATTTGCCCTCTGGAATGATTCCGGTATCGTAAATCATATAAATATTTGAGGCTACAAGTGCTTGGGATTGCCGAAGATTAAATTTGATGGGTGGCTGAACAGTGATGAGCGGTACAGTAACAGGTATAGGGCTAACCATGATAAGGTACAGTATAGTGACACACACAGACACACACACACACCAGTTGTTGTTGGCGTATTACATAGGTCAAGGGGAGGTAGCAAACTCCCTACTACGAGGTTGAAACAGGGTTGTTCAGTTACTTTTTGGGAGCAAGGGTTCGTAAAGTTCTAGAACCCTCAAACTGTTCGAGCAGTTCGATGTGCAATCTAGAAAATGGACGATTTTGCTGGTTCCTGTGGTAATACTCGTCCGAAATATGCTTTAATTGTTTAAAATATATGCAATACAATAGAATTAATTTATATACCAAAATTCAGAACGTTTGACGGCCATCTGAGGCTCTCTCCTGCATTTTTGCAAAGGGGGTTTTCTGAGGCCCAAAAGGGGTATAATTTTGCATGCTTTTAAGGTATGGCTCCCCTAACTGGCACGTTTCAAGCTCAGCTCTGCTATGTAGATTTCAATGCAGCTTATTTAAAGCCCTTCAATTAAATAAAGATCATTGCAAAAACAATGGAGCAAAAAAAGCAAGTGTTTGGCGAGATGTGCAAAATTATGCAACATTTTCCATGGAGAGCACCTACTTAGGGTACAGGTACACGACGTGTGCATTTAGTCCTGTCATTTCTTATGCGGGGCGACTTAACTAAATCTGAGCACATGCTCTGGTAGCTTATAATATCAGCAACAGTGTGAAGCTAGATTGAATTCAATTTGTGAATTGCAGTGTGAGTTGTTTCCGCTTAAATACAAAAAGGAGCACGTTAAATTCGAAAAAAGGGCATAAAATTCGACGAAGTTTTAATAGCTCACAAACGGCATTTGTAGGATTTGTTAAAATGCGTAAAACTGAACAACCCTGGGTTAAAACGAACTGAAAGTTGACAAATAAAGAGTGAGGCAGGCCGAAAGAAAAAAAAGAAAGTAGGGGGGGCAACCAGGTTGAAGATAAGAGGGGCAAAACGTATACGAGAAGGTCAACTTGTGTACAGTAGCGTGTATAGGATAAACCCTAAACCCTGTGTGAACACATGTATAGGGTTGATCAAAATTTAAATAGTACAATTAATGAAATGATCACAGTTAATGAAAGCAGTAGAATCATCTGGATTTCATGCATTACTCAAGGTAGAGCATGTGACGACCTGTACAGTAACTATGTATAGGGGTAACCCTGAACCCTACGTGAACAGATTTTCTAGCAAGGGAGGACCAAATCACATTCAGGCACGTTCACATTAGAGGTCGTAACCAGCCTTACAGCAGGGCCTAGGTAAAAACGTCTCGGCATCTCATAGCATTTTTGACAACATTTTTGACATCAGGGCCTAGGTAAAAACGTCTCGGCATCTCATAGCATTTTTTGGTCCACACTTGTTGCAAAGCAACACTGGAGTGCGCAGCCATGTCACTGTCTTGCATGTACAATAATGATAGTAATATAATAATATAATATACATCTTATACAATTATTGCGATGGTCATCATATAATATGCAATACATGTGGTGCGTTGGATCCATGGACGTTCGGTATTACAATACAGTATATATAATATAATAATATACGATACAATACAATATTATAATATAAAAATATACGATATGCAATACGATACTAATTTAATAATATATGGTACATGTGGTCAAAGCTGGCAAAAGGCACACTTCTTAGCGTAAGCTTTACTGTTTGTACTAGCATGAACGTGGTCATACTGCGTGCGCACTTTTCTTTGCTTCTCCTTGCATCTTTGTTTGGGCACGACATACACACAAGCACATACATTGATAGGGTTGGCCGGAACCGTATATATACGCTGGATCCGTATATATATATGCCTAGGGTTGGCCAGAACCGTATATGTGCACCGTATTTGACCGTATATTTGGTAATTTCCCTGCCAAAAGTACCGTATATACACCGTATTTATATGGTTCTGGCCAACCCTATATATGCCGTATATTCGCCGGAACCGTACATATACGCCGTATCAGACCGTATAATTGGTGATTTTCCGGCCATAAACAACGAATACGCACCATATATATCCTGAATGTGTTCCCATCGTGCTCTACACACATCCTCAACGTGACTATTACCAGCACTTAGTCAAGAAGACACACAATCACACACAAATCACACCCTTCACGCCCCTTGTTGTACCTGTGCCCTACACACACACACATACACACACCCCTTCAACAAGTCCAACTATTACCAGCGCTTCATCAAGAAGACACATTATCACACACACGCACTCCACGCCCCTTGTTGCATCTATGCCCTACACACACACACACTCTCACACACACACACACACACACACACACACACACACACTCCACACACACACCTTCAACGCGTCCAACTATTACCAGCGCTTCATCAAACAGGCACACAATCACACAAACACTCTCCACGCACTTTCTTGTATTTGTGCCCTACACACACACTCTACACACATGCACACACACCCCTACAACGTGTCCAACTATTACCAGCGCTTCATCAATTAGGCACACAATCACACACATACACTCTCCACGCACTTTCTTGTATCTGTGCCCTACACACACACACACACACACACACACACACATACACACACACACAATACGCACACACCAAAATCCACATACCCACACACTCTTGGCACATTGAAGTGTCTACAGTTTGTGGATAAACAAGTAAAAACACAGGCAATTGCTCCATACGACGCCTTCACAGCTAAAACTATCAAACGCACATACCTTTTCTACGCCCCCTGGCAGCTTCTCTAATTGTTCCACCCGCGAGCTGACTATGTCTATGGCCCCCCCCGTTTCTAAAGAATGACCGTTCGCCTTTGCTATCTGCAGAGAGAGCATACAAGGTGCGTTGTGTGCAATGTGCAGTCTGCACCAGGGAGTGACCGTTTGCCTTGGCTTTCTGCAGGGGGAGCATACAAGGTGCGTTGTGTGCACTTCCTAAAGAGCGACCGTTTGTCATTGCTATCTGCAGGGGGGACATACAAGGTGCGTTGTGTGCAGAATGCACGGAGTGGCTGTCTGTATTCACTTTCGATAAAGGGAGCATACAAGGTGCGTTGTGTGCAGTTTTTAAAGAGTGACTAATCGTCTTCGCTTTCTTCAGAGAGAGCATACAAGGTGCGTTGTGTGCAGTCTGCACCACGGAGTGGCTGTACGTATTCGCTTTCTACAGAGAGAGCATACAAGGTGCGTTGTGTGAAATGTGCAGTCTGCACCACGGAGTGGCTGTACGTATTCGCTTTCTACAGAGAGAGCATACAAGGTGCGTTGTGTGAAATGTGCAGTCTGCACCACGGAGTGGCTGTACGTATTCGCTTTCTACAGAGAGAGCATACAATATGCGTTGTGTGCAGTTTCTAAAGAGTGACCGTTTGTCATTGCTATCTGCAGGGGGGACATACAAGGTGCGTTGTGTGCAGACTGCACGGAGTGGCTGTCCATCTTCGCTTTTTACAGAGAGAGCATACAAGGTGCGTTGTGTGCAATGTGCAGTCTGCACCACGGAGTGACTGTTCATATTCGCTTTCTACAAAGAGAGCATACAAGGTGCGTTGTGTGCAGTCTGTACGGAGTGACTGTTTGCCTTTGCTATCTGCAGAGAGGGAGCACACTGAGTGCGTCAAGCGCAGTTGGCCGCACAATAGCTGTTGATTCAAGCAGTGCTGGTTACACATCGTCTGAGTGTAGATGGCTCTTGATTTGGTGCCAATGCGGGCTATCCATCGTGTAAATTTGGTGCAAATGCTAACCATTGACTGAGTGCAGATGGCTGTTGATTTGGTGCATATGCTGGCTACACATCGTCTGAGTGCAGATGTCTGTGGAAGATGCTGCACACATTCGACTTTGTGTGTTTGAAACGTGCACATGTGCCTGTTTGGGCGCATCTGAGTGAAGATGCATGTGTAAGCCTATCTGTGCCGATATTGTTAGTGGGTGTGTTTGCGTGGCGGTACCAATGTGTGGCATTTGTGTGTGTGTGCGTGCATGTGTGTGTGTTTGTGTGAGTGTGTGCGTGTGTGTGTGTGGGGGAGGGAGTTTGTGTGTATGTGTGCAGGCATGTTTCGTAGTGCAACTTGTTGCTCAGGGTCGATGCGCATAAAAAGGTGTGTGTGTGTGTGTTTGTGTGTGTGCGTGTGTGTGTGTGTGCGTGTGTGTGTGTGTGTGTGTGTGTG
>Ga0307974_1001949_pt1 | contig 14500 bp, 19 predicted proteins | sample OrgLakmetagen784_FD_201812 | JGI IMG/M metagenome (GOLD analysis project Ga0307974, IMG submission 201812) | Saline water microbial communities from Organic Lake, Antarctica - #784 | ecosystem: Environmental > Aquatic > Non-marine Saline and Alkaline > Saline | place: Antarctica: Organic Lake... | reverse complement strand
GCCTACAGCCTGTGTTAGGCCAAACACACACACAAACACACACACATACACACACACACACACACACACACACACACACACACACACATGCTACGCGTTACAGGAACGACAAAAAAAAAGCCGACAAACAGGCTCAGCAACCACCCACCCAAAGGCGCATCCCATCTTCTGAGCGGAGGCAAACATAGACAATCCTGTGTGTGTGCATGTATGTGTGTGCGTGTGTATGTGTGTCTGTGTGTGTGTCTGTGTGTGTACATGTGGGTGTACGTGTGGGTGTATGAGTGTGCATTGTGCATGTGTCAGTCTACATGAGCATGTGTACGTGTGTATGCGTGTGCGTGTGTGAGTGTGCATGCATGTGTGTATGTGTGTGTGCGCGTATGTGTGCGTGTGTGTGTACGTGTATATGTGTGTGTGAGTGTGCATGCATGCATGTGTGTATGTGTGTGTTTGCGTGTATGTGCGTGTGTCTGTGTAGTGTGTGTGAGTGTGTGTGTGTGCGATTGTGTGTATGTACGTGCGTGCGTGCGTGTCTGTGTGTATGTACGTGCGTGCGTGCGTGCGTGAGTGTGTATGTGTGTGTATGTGTGCGACATGCACGAAAGCCTTGTACATAAAAATGCAGGGTATCACAACTTACCCTCTGGTGGCTGCCGCACCTCAGCATAGCGTTTAGCCTGCGGCACACATTGGCGAGGCAGGGGGGTTGACCATGCCAATGCAGTGAATAATTTTGTACACTGTTGGCCACGCCAGGCTCTTCTGGTCACTGTCTTACCTGGTTGATGAGGGCCTTTGTATGCTGCTGAATCTGGGACTGCTGTGCCGCAGCCTGCTTGCAATTTTGGATTTGGCAATTGAGCGCTTTGTAAGAGTGCAAGTGCAGTTATGACCTATTGACAGCTTGTTGCCTTATATGTGTGCTGCTCATTCACCTCAGGAGTAGCAGGCTTGCAAAGGCACCCCATTTAGTGTAGCCCGTCAATTCAAAGCTATAAGGTGCTAAAATGAGAAAACTAGCATATTTGCACGAAGTATATATATTCAAGGTGATGCGCTGATAGCGCTTTTCAAAATTTTGGTCTCCAAATAGCAAGAAACAAATAAGAACATCCAAACAAAATGAATCGCAACATCCAAATAAATTTGGAACCAAGCAGTGTTTACCTCCGTGCGGGGCCACACAGGTGCGCTCCTATTTTTTCTTCTTCCTTTCTAGTTTCCTACTTTATCAATCATTATCCGCTTCTATATTCCCAAGCCTGCGTGCATCAAATTCTTACTTTTCCATTGGGAAGAGGTTACGTCAGTGCCAATGCGCCTTCTTTTCCATCAATGATGCGGGGAGTTATCTTTCACAGGATTATAAACAGCCATTTTTTGGTACCGTATAACTCCTCTACCACAAAATAAGACCAATGGGGATAAGATTTGATTTGGAACCGGCTCCTGATGAGAGTGCACCATTTACACTTGTCAGAAAGGTGTTGACACAAGTGGCAAGAATATAAATTGGTTACAATGAGCCAGGTTCTTTTGCTGGTTGGCTGCTGAACTGGGTTGGCCAGCCACAAATAATCCATAAGCGGAATGAAGAGAAAAAGGTTAGTGTTCTGCTGAGGAAGGTAATTTGAAACAAGATGATTGTTGAACTTAATGCGCAGCAAACAAGGTCAGTCTGATGAGAAGTCCTCGAAAAAAGATACAAACAAAAGGGTGTGACCTTCTCACAATTGAGCCGATGATCTTGGCAAAATAAAATTATATCCATTACAATTACACCTTGCACGCACGCATGCACCCTCTCCCCAGACTAGAAAATTGCCAGCACTGTGGCGAACTACCATGATTACTACCAGACCCTTATCACAAATGGCACTGCCAATGGAGCCGCAAGCAGCGCTTACCTAACAGCATCCTATGTCCCTGCTATAACCAAGTGCATCATTATGAAATGCAGAAAAGGAACTCTGAACAACCAAAAGCATACGGTACGCTTTAAGCGCTCGATAAGCATAACTTGCCCCCTTTGCCCACAACTACAGTGCCCCGAACATCCCCTCAGGGTGCCGACACACACACACACACACACACACACACACACACACACACTTGTAGCAAGGACTATGATCGTTAAAAGGCATAGCTTAGCACGCCGCATGACCATGAAAGCCATCATCAAAACAGGCTTCCTACGGTCTTGCTCAGTCTCCAGAAATGTAGGCAGCAGCAAACGGCTAGCTATGCAAAATCTCCAGATATCTGATACATTTGAAACTAGGATTGTTTTGAAGTGGCTCTATCCACCCCGCTTCTTAGACAAAACAGGTTTACCTTCAACAGTCCAGATGCTGTACTGGCTTTGCAAAAAAGAACAACAAAATTATGGATGGTTCTTCAGAGTGGCAGGCGGCAATTAAGGAAGGTCAGGATCACCTGAGCAAATCCACCTTCCACAGACAGCATCAAACAAGAGATCTCGGCATATTTCAAGAGCGTGACATCCACCTCATTACACCAAAAAAGTTTACCATGGGGTCAGTACACCCGGCATGAACCAGGAACGAACACTGTAATGTATAAAGTCATATAACACTCCACCAGACAAACGACAGAAAGGGCACAAAAAAAAAGTCTTAGGCCAAAAGTCAAAAAGCGTTGAGAGGTTTGTGTACACGTACACACTGCTGTCTGACAGTTAAACACAAAAAAGAAATCATGTAAAATAACTCGTAAGAAAAAATAAGTAAGGAGTAACGAGGCATAACCTGCAGCACTCCATATGTCAAGATCACCAAATAAAGAGAGGCGATGGGTTGAATTGGTTTGAATTCCGCGGACTATAAACACAACAAGAACTTGAACACAGAACTAGATCCTCTTATGAAATTAAACTTAACTCTACGCCTTCCTTTTGGGAGTGGGTGGCACGATTTAAAGCAAGCACACAATAAAACTCTCAAAAACTTTGTCCTATTCCTTTAAAAGTTTGATTGCAAATTCCATATGCAATATGTTAAGTGCGGTGCTAAACTTGTCCATACCAGGTGCGCCCTTTCAGTACCATTATCAATAGCCGATCAGCCAAGCAATCTGACTATAAATCACGCCTGGTTGCAACCTTTATTATTTTAGCCGTTATCATCCCTCATTAGGAGCTGGTTTCAGATTGGACCTGCGACCCTCTTTTTGTTTTGGGTGCTAGGTGGGATTGCAATAGGGAGTAGTTATCACGTTTTCATTGTCATCAACAATCAACAGCCACAGGTCAGGCGGCCACTGTGCAATGGCACAAAGTGGCATGTGTTTTATTTTCATAATTCCATCGATTGGATTTTATATTTGCATATTTGCAGTCTGTGCATACATGCACACACACACACGCACACACACACACACACACGCACACACACACACACACACACACACACACACATACATACATACACAAATGCATGAACACACAGAGCTGCTTTTGGCATTGATTGCAAAAGTGTTTTGGTTGTGCAACATTCAACTTGCAGCCCCCTTTTCTTGGTTTGACTGCATATAAGGATATATTTACAGTTGCTAGGAGGGCAGCAGTAAGAACTAGCCGCACGTTTGTTTAAGAAGTGACATTTGCCTAGAAAGTGAGGAGGGATCCTTATTTGGGCAGATCAGGCACAATCATACTGATGATGACTTCATAAAGAGAAAGGCACAATCATACTGATGATGATTTCATAAGGAGAAGAGAGGGCAAAGACAGAATGCGGTGAGAGACATCGACAGTGACATGATGCCATATTTTAGATGCATGGAAATAGGATAAGAAGAAATACGGAGCGATGAAACACTCCCCACAATAATCAAGGAAAGGTGCCACTACTGCCGACTACCGTAAGACACCTTCACATACAAAAAAGGGGGGAGATCAATGGATATCTCAGGAAAGTTGCAGATTTGCTGGAATTAGACCAGCTCCTGATGAATGCCAGCAGTTAGCGTATCCTCCATCTTCATCAGTCCTTGACACGAACTGGCTTCATTTAAAGTCAACAACCCAATCAGACAAATCTCCCAGGGCCCGCCGCAGCATCAGGGGGGATAGCAAACACAGGCTTTCTAAAATTTTAGCCCCTTACAGACTCACCGAGGCGTCCTGTTGTCACACAGCTACTTAAAGCTTAATCATTACCCAGCAATTACTACTGTTTTAAATTCAATAACCGATGATGTTATCACTGAGCACTACATAGTAATTAAACTACTTATGCCGGGGTTTCCTTCTGATCACCGTTTGATTACGGATCAGGTATTCCAAGCCTGATTCCTGCTCCAATTTCTATCTTGGTAACCAGAATGTGTGACATAAATCATCACCCAGCAATTACTGCTGTTTATATTTAAGTAGCCGGTGTTTGTGATCGCTGAGTATTGTGTTTGTGCATACCGTATATGTCACAATCACACTGAAGCTGCAGAAGGTAACAGTCTTTCCTGATGCTGCATACTTCAAAATGTTGCACTAACTTTTACGAACAAGGTTGGGGGGGCTCTAATGAGTGAAAGGACAAACAACCACTTGCTTAGCGGGAACAAAGAGGCGCTTAGCGGCAACCACTTGCTTAGCGGGAACAAAGGGATTGCAGATGGCAGCAGGTGACTGAAGCTGCATAAGTTTAGTTTGGATTACAAAGGCCTCCAGCCTGGCATGGCTGCTTAGAAAGGCACACAAGCAAGCAACCGCCGAGATTTGCCAACAAGCAACCAAATAGACAATACCTTTAAACCCAGATATGTAACCCAGATTTAATTGAGCACGTGTGGAATAATAAAGGACAAAGAAATGCAGTTCTCCTGACAAATTTCTGGCTTGGTGCCACACCATAAGTCACCAAGGCAATCTAAAACTACAATGTAATTATTACAATGCTTGCATATATTATACAATTCTACACGTCAATGCGCTGATGAACATGAAAGAACTACGCAGGCAGTGTTACCCACTCCCATAGTCAATCACACACACACTCCTCAAAAAATCTTTTGCTGAAGTGAACCAGCAAGCTGCTGCAGTGTGCATTGCGGCAATACACCAAGAAGATGCGCCACAAAGAATACTTAACTTGACCAACTTGTTGAAAGAAACAAGACGAGCAGCTACAAGCCAATTTGCTGGCATGGATATAGAGTACAATTGGCAAAAGTTCTCTCTCGTGTCTCTCAATGCAGCGTCACCCAAATAGAAAACAGTCGTACAGGCGTCACCCCTACGAAAGCCCATTCTGTTGCTGCAAACTGTTGCCGTCAAATTCTCTTCTCTTTGAATTTTCCTTCCTTTTCTACTTTTATCGAGCCACTCTTCTACAGGGTTAATCTATAGACGACCAAGGTAGGTACACATAGCAAGCCAGCAGCTCAGCCCGACCAAGGTAGGTACGCATAGCAATCCAGCAGCTTAGCTCGACCGGGGTAGGTACGCATAGCAATCCAGCAGCTCAGCTCGACCGGGGTAGGTACGCATAGCACGCCAAAAGCTCAGCTCGACCATCCTCTACAACGGGCTGCAGGTGGCAGCACAGGATACGGTCCCAGATCGGCCAGCGTAAGACTTTGGACTTCCTGCATGCATGCGAAAAAAGGCGAGTGCACGAGTTTGGAGTCTGTTTGAGTCATTCTTGGACGTGGTTCTAGCGTAGCATTGTAAGTTGTGGCCGCTGTTTAGAAAGGGAATTGCAGGACACACAAGCACAGCGCTTTCGGACACATCAACCCTAGCATTGTGAAATGTGGCCGCCGTTTAGAAAGGGAATTGCAGGACACGCATAAGCACAGCGCTTTGAGACACAATCGACCGCAGCACTGTGAGTTGTGGCCGCCGTTTAGAAAGGGAATTGCAGGACACACATAAGCACAGCGCTTTTGGGACACAATCGACCGTAGCATTGTGAAATGTGACTGCCGTTTAGAAAGGGAATTGCAGGACACACATAAGCACAGCGCTTCTGGGACACAATCGACCGTAGCATTGTGAATTGTGATCACTGTTAGAAAGGTAACCGCAGGACACGCAAAAGCATAGTGCTTTTCTGACACACCAGGAATTGAAAATGGCAGTGCTTGATCCACTGCTGGTGTAATCAAAGCAGTTGATTCACTTGTTTTTACTGCAATCTACCTTATACATTTCTTCTCATGCAGCTAAGCCACACAAAGAACAATTATGATGCAAGGTCAAACGTACGGCCAGGCTCCCAGGAAATGCTGTGTTATAAAGCATGTCGAGTTGCGCGCCACTTTTTATACTGTTGCCTCCTCCCCCTAAACCCTTAACGCTCACCAAGCAGCTCCTAGCTCCGGATTCTGTGTTTGCAGCAGGAAAGAGGAGAACAAAAGATTATAACACAACTCTGAGGAAGGGGTGATGCGTGTGGGAGTAAGAAAGAAAAATGCAAAAAGACAAAAAAGAGCAGCTAAGGTGCAGTCCAGATTAATCAAAATAGGTTTGACGTACAACAAGGCCTCCATTCAGAATTATTTTACTACACTTCATTATTCTGCTACACTTCACTATTCTGCTTCACTTCAGAATCCTGCTACACTGGTACACAGCTATGCTGCTCATAACTTGGTTTGGCCAGAGACATATATATCCAATGTATGTACGGTATAATTAACAGGGATTTCGTCAATATACGATTTTATACGGCGTATATACACGGTTCTGGCCATCTCTCTCATAACCCTGATATATTGATCAATCTCATATGTGCCCAATGCTTGCAGGTTTTGATTGCTTTCCAGCACGTAATTGCCAAAATAACCTAAGCCTTTTATAAAACACCTAATCAGAACGCTTAGGTGGCAAGGCAGTAGGTGCGCAACAAGCTTGCACGCACACACACGCAACACAAACACACACATACACTCGCATGTCCATACCTTTATCATTGCAGGGTACGGAATCGGTGCTGCAAGCTGACCCTGCAGCTTGAAGCTCCTGTTCAAGAGCTTTGCAAACCCAGGAAGAGATGCGTAGACTGCGTCATCTTGCTTGAATCCCTGTGTGTGTGTGTGTGTGTGTGTGTGAATGCAATGCGAGGTTTGCAAAAATGAGAAGAGAGGCGTAGACTGCATCATCTTGCTTGGATCCTTGTGTGTGAGGGATATGTGCGTGCACTCTTGGGAAGCGAGGCGTAGACTGTATCATCTTGCTTAAATCCTTGTGTGTGAGTGAGATGTGCGTGCATATTAGACCAGCAAGCAAGAAAGGGGAAAGAAGGAAAGGAAAGGCAGTCGATTACTGAACCAGACCAAGAACCAGAACCCGAACCCGAACCAGAACCAGGACCAAGAAAGGGGAAAGAAGAAAGGAAAGACAGGTTGATTGCGTCAGGCGTGAGTGCTGTATGTAAAAAGGAACATCTTAATTGTGATGGGTGATGGGTGAGCAGAAATCGAGTTTTTTTTATCAGGAAGCAGACACGGCACGGCTTGCATTATACGACAGGCCACTAATTTGTAAAGTTTAAAAGGGGTACAAGCTTCCTGGCGCACCATCGATTTCCTTTCAAGTCTAATAAGGTATAAAAGTATGAATTCCAGTCGCTAACGCTGCCCGAAGCATTGTGACGTACACAGACACCTCAAAAGCAGACTCTCTTCCCTTTTCCTACACTCTCTCTCTCTCTCTCTCTCTCTCTCTCTCTCTCTCTCTCTCTCTCTCTCTCCTCCCTGGGTACAAGACGACTGCAAAAGAGAGAGCCTTTGAAAGGTCACAAGAAACTTTTATTTTTCTTGAGGTACCGCAGACCTTGAAGGAGGTTTAAGGGGGCTTCCTGACTTTATCATTTGAATGAAACTTATTAATTTTCTGCTGGCCATCCGAGACCTGCCAATTCACCATTATAAATAACTTAACTGAAGGTTATTTTAACTGTGAAGGCAGATTGCAGTCACCGTTGAGGGAGCCTTCTCTTCTTGGCACACACACACACACATACATACACACACGCACTCACATACACACACACATTCACGCACACACACGCACACACACTGACTCAAATACACACGCACACAAACACACACACAAATAAGATACACATAACCAGGGTGCGAGATGTTTATGTATAATATTCCCAGGATTTTATATTGTATAATAGTTCCCAGGCTGAGAGATTCCATAAAATTTCCAACGGGGTGGGGTTCTAATACCCCTGAGATCCATCGCTAATGTTTCCTGAAGGAAATATTGAGTAGAGAGTGTGTTAACACATGCTCCTCATCACATAAGAAACTGCCATTTTTGGCAGGCAATGTATATACTAAGTGTCTGAAGTAAAATTGGTGGGAGCTTTGAAGTAATCACGAACTTAATTGGGAATGCTGCATGTTTTCAAGCGCTGCTTGCGAGGGATTGTGGGGGCTCAGGATCTGGAGGGTGAAGCTCTTTCACTCGAGTGCACAGGGCTTCCGTGCATGTCCTGCTTTTTCACAGAGCTTCCGTGTATGTCCTGCTCTTTCACAGGGCTTCCGTGTACGTCCTGCTCTTTCACTCGAGTGCACAGGGCTTCCGTGCATGCCCTGCTTTTTCACAGAGCTTCCGTGTATGTCCTGCTCTTTCACAGGGCTTCCGTGTATGTCCTGCTCTTTCACTCGAGTGCACAGGGCTTCCGCGTATGACCTGCTTTTTCACAGAGCTTCCGTGTATGCCCTCCTGCTCTTACACAGGGCTTCCGTGTATGTCTTGCTCTTTCACTCAAGTGCACAGGGCTTCCGTGCATGTCCTGCTTTTTCACAGAGCTTCCGTGCATGCCCTGCGCTTTCACAGGGCTTCCGTGTATGTCCTGCTTTTTCACTCGAGTGCACAGGGCCTCCGTGCATGTCCGCCACAAGGAGAACCTCTTGCCTTGGCTCAATGGATTTCAATGGCTGGCATCCTTAACCTTTTATACACGTCTCCTGGACTACTCTGCCCCAGATAAGGCTGCTAGCCCTCAGAGTCTAGTTTCACAAGGCTTAGGTAATTTAGCTATTTTGAATAATCTGTTAAAACTGAGATTCTGAGCTCAGAGAGCTGAGTTTCTGAGATTCGAAGAGTATAATATTATACGGACCCATATAATGTTATGTAATGTTATATAATATTTGCATTATACAATAGCCTCGCACCCTGCACATTCTGGTAGGTCGCCAAGGACAGCGCATTGCCTTTCCCCTTCGCCTTCTACGTAATCACAGCACAACTACATCAGGGGGGAATAGACTCACAACACATCTAGGGTACTGAATCACAGCACATCTACAGCAGGGTATTCAGGCGCAGCACACCTACAGGGTAGTGAATCACAGCACATCTACAGCAGGGTTTGGAATCACCACACACCTACAGGGTAGTGAATCACAGCACATCTACAGCAGGGTTTGGAATCACCACACACCTACAGGGTAGTGAATCACAGCACATCTACAACAGGGTATTGAAACGCAGCACACCTACAGGGTAGTGAATCACAGCACATCTACAGCAGGGTATTTGATCACCACACATCTACATCAGGGTATTTTTAGGTCAGCCTTTTCATCCAAGCAAGGCGGCATTATAAGTGAAGGCACATGTGCGCAAGCTAGTATGCACATGTACGTTCAAGTGTTTAGCAACCCACCAAATCACCCAAGACGATGGCATGCCTGGACTTGAGAAAAACAGTCGTCTCTTGCAGCAGTGGGGGATCGCTGGCAAACACCACAAACTCGACCTCTCCTCCCAGCTCCTCTGGTACGAAAGGTGTGGCGTTGTTCTCTATTGTCCTGCGTGTGCAGGTAGGAATAAGGTCACATGGGGGGAAAACAAACACTAGTGAGGGTTGGAAGGGTGTGGGATCAGGCAAGATATGATGGTATGTGTGTGACAGGTGTGGCGTTGTTTTCATCGTCCTGCGTGTGCAGGTAGGAATAAGGTCCCATGGAAAAAATCAAATACTAACACACACACATACACACACATAGACACACACACATACACACACATACACACACACACATACACACACACACATAGACACACACGCATAAAAAGTGAGGGTGTGGAAGGGTGTGGGATCAGACAAGATATGACGGTGTGACAGGTGTGGCGTTGTTCTCTGTTGTCTCTCATTTGGGGCATACGTGAAGATAGTGAGGGGACGCAGTGCTAGCAGGGCTGTAGAGAGGGTGTGGGATTGGACAAAATGTAAAGGTGCAAAACGTGAGGCGTCGATCTCTGCTATATTTCATTTGGTGCATAAGTGGAGGCCCAGTGATAAGGAACAAAATACTTGCAGGGTGCAAAGAAAGGGCAGAATGTGTACGAGACGTGGATTTTTCTCGTGGTCCTGCGAAGTGAAGGGTTCCACTGGTGGAGGTTGATAGAGAAGCACACGTTGCGTGGAAGTGCAGGTAATCTTGGCATGGAGTTATAAGTGCTGTCTTTTCAAAACCTGCACAGCTTGATAAAGGAATACAAGTTGCACACATCCCACACATCGGCTTGATAAAATAATGCCCTGATAAAAAGACAACACGTAAGGGGCATGCGTAAACCTTGGCAAAAGCAACAATTGGCTTTTCCGTTCTGAGAGCATTGATCAGCAAGTGCGAGTGGAAATTACTGGGAGGAAAACACTCCAGAGGTGTGTAGCTACGATGTGCACCGTTCCAATAATTACCAACGCACTTGTGGGACCTGCTCGTCACATTTTACGAATGCAAGAACAATGAAATGAAGCAGCTGCTCTTTCTTTTCTCAATCACGTGGGGGCAGTGTTCTTGCACAGCTCCTGTTCCCCTCTCTGATAAGTGGCACGAAAACACAAAAATGACACAATTTTCGGCACAGAATATTTCATGTTACTACAACTTTTAACACAAACACACTGGACCAACCTGATGACGGGCGCACAACCATCACTCCGTTTTATGTCTGTGAGCAGGCCCATCCAAACATCCTTGCCACCCGCATTTCCCACCATCCGGCTAGTTGAATCAATACCTGCAGCGGCACAACAAGACACACACACACAACAATAATTAAGTTAGCAAGAAACACACATAAAACGCTTTACATTCCTTCCTTTCCTCATTGGTTGGTGCACACCAGAAGCCGGAGGTTTTTGTCTGACCTGAATGCACCCTCGCACTAAGAACAATATTGATACCAGCACTTGCCTGCAGAAATAACGTGGCAGTGCCAAAATATTTGTTTTGGTGTGTTTGTGTGTGCGTGTGTGTGTTGGGGGGGGGGGAGAGAGAGGTGCTGGGCCTCAACGCATAATGTGTGTATAAAATTGGCACCTTTGTCATGATCTAGGGCTCCTTTCATGTCTCCTACTTGTGCTCTATCTCTGAAAGCGAGGATATATTTGCAGGTGCTGGCAAAGGGACTGTCCTTGATTTTGAAGTTTGCTTCTAAGACGGTAAGCATGGCAGGCGGTGAAGAGCTTTCAAGTGCTGGCGCCTGAATGCCCCTTTCTTGTTTGTATTGTACACGCTAGCAGAAAAAGAACAGCCTGTCATTTCCCCTTCAAAATATACCTACAGGCAAATAAGGGGCACTTGCCTGGGCACGCCCACACTGTGGCGTCAGGAAACTTTCTCAAGAGGCCAGGCAGAAATGACCAGTGCTCTGGAGATACGGAGTTGCACACGATGTGCCTGAAGCAGGCAATGGTGTTTGCAACAGTGACGGTATATGAAGATCATACATTACGAGCAAATGACGTTGGTGGTTATGTGGTGGTAGTCATGTATTTGTGTGGTTCTTCCTGGATCTGGTATCGATCGAAGAGGAGAGGTGGTTTTTATGGTGGTGCGCATTGTGATAATTGTGATAGTAGTTCAGTCAGACATACATGTTGAGGCCACATCAGCACCCTGGACCAAATTCCACCCTGAACGTGGGCCTCAAAGAAACCAACCTTCGTGCCTTGCACGCAGGACAGGCAATTCTAGTGAAACAGGTGCTGGACAGAAGCTGGACCAAATTGCACCCTGAACATGCGCCTCAAACAAAACAACCTTCATGCCTTGCACGCAGGACAGGCAATTCTAGTAAAACAGGTGCTGGACAGAAAAGGCTTGAAATAACAAAATCAATTCTAGTGAAACAGGTGCTGGACAGAAAAGGCTTGAAATAACAAAACCAATTCTAGTGAAACAGGTGCTGGACAGAAAAGGCTTGAAATAACAAAATCAATTCTAGTGAAACAGGTGCTGGACAGAAAAGGCTTGAAATAACAAAATCAAGAGACTTGAAAATAACCCAAATCATGGACTAAGCACCATAGGCTAGCCTGCATTACAATATTACTTGTGAGAGAAGCGGCTGGGTTTATGATCAAAGAAAGGGAGAGTTTGTGATCAAAACAGCATCTAGGGCTTTCCGGCTGAGTATTTCGTGACTGACTTTCTGAGACACGCACTTGATACCGTTGGCCTCAACTCCAGGGATTCGCTTCAGCAAGAACTGCAGGGCAGTGTGCATGTGTGCCTTGTGTGCATGGGTATGCTTTTTATGTGTGTTTGCAGGTATGTGAGTGCTTGTACTTTTATGTTTCGACAAATGTATCACACATATAGATGTGTGCGCTTTTTATTACCTAAGTGTGTATGTGTGTGTGCGCAATCTCTTAACATTCGACATGAAATATACTAGCTGGACACCAGACGTGATCTGACCAGATGTGCCCTTTCCAGTACTACAACCAACTCGCATCACATTTTATTTTTAAGTTGGGAGTGGTTTTTCCCTGCCTGCGTAGTTTCTGATTCCTTTTTCACACACACATTCAAGGCAAGGATCAAATGTCAAAGCTCTCAATTTCCTCCTTCAAATCTAAATTGTTAGACGTTTGAAATCTGTTATTCACGACAAACATAGACGAGCAACATTATCCCCCTCAAAAAATCTTGTCTTTGCCACCCAAGAAAACCTTTACGTAAGTCTAGCTTACGACTTCGACCCAGGGCAATCAAACAAAGACTCTTAGCAACAAAACACCACACATGATAGAGGTGAAAGGATTTCTGAAGAAAAATGAGTGCGTTGATCAAGAAGTTGGCTCTCAGCTAGAGCTCACACGAGCCAGAGCTTCATGCACGCCAAAGGACAAATTGCCACCAATCTATTGCCTCAACTAAGCATGGCCCTGCCAAACCCAAAGGGACTGTTTACTTGCTTGGAATAAGTAAACTTTAAAAGAATCCCTTTTGCGATAGGCAAAGCCCTGCCGAATCGTGCAATTATTAAGAAGCAGACAGGAAGGGATAAGGGATGATTGAAGCAGGCTTTACACATACTGCCCTTGTTTGTGAGAAGCAGAGTTCCACCAAACACCAAACCATGTATTACGAAACATATGCACAGTAAGGCATCCTAGCTCTTCAAACCACCCCTTCTGAGCACCCATCAAACACCTGCACAAAACTACTACTTCTACTGTTATGTTACGAACCCAAGTGCAGGCCCTGATTGCACGACCACAACAAAAGCACCCAAACAACATTACGCACATTCTGAGATCTACACCCAGCGAGGTTGCTTCCTAGGTCTCAGATTCAGTGAAAGGTTCTTAAACGCCCTAAAAACTGACCCAGTTAATAATCAGACACACTCACAGCACTCAGATTAGTTTCCTATGTCACACCCTTGTGGCCCCCACTCGTCCAAATATTCATCAACCACTCATTATGCTTCCTCTACCACTGAACTCGATTCCAGCTCCTTGACCGCTCAAACAATTGGACGCACTCACCGCTCAAACAATTGAACACACTCACCGCTCAAACAATTGAACACACTCACGCTCAAACAATTGGACACACTCACGCTCAAACAATTGAACACACTCACGCTCAAACAATTGAACACACTCACGCTCAAACACTTGAACACACTCACCGCTCATACAATTGAACACACTCACGGCACCCGCCCACCGTTGCTTCCTCCGTCATACTGCAGGGCGAGATCACCATGAGGCCCATGCAGCCTGGCAACTCCACAACAAAGCAGTTATTGTACGCGTTGGCTGCAAGCAACAGGGCGGCAAGTAGGAAGCAAGCTGTCGTTCACACCTCACAACCGGCACTCTTTCCTAGACACAGGATGTACTATCACTATTTTGAGAGGGGGAAGCCATTGTCATGCTGGAGCGCGGTGCACGCGAAATGAAAAGTGACGCACAAGCACGGTCGGTCGTTCTACTTTTGACGTGTGTATGAGTACAAACCGTGTGAAGCAAATTTGCTCGGCTTCGATCGACTGGCTGCATACCTGCTGGGTTCCCATCAAAGAAGTCCTGCATGGATGATGCGTGCAGAAAAGGCGTTGAGTATGCTAGAAAGGTAGCAGTTGAGCAAAAATCCAAGGGGGGGAGGACAAATTCCCAGAACACATGTACCTCGAGTTGGCCAGAACCGTATATATACAACGTATACGACCGTATATTTGGTAATTTCTCTGCCAAAAATG
>Ga0307974_1001947_pt1 | contig 14503 bp, 20 predicted proteins | sample OrgLakmetagen784_FD_201812 | JGI IMG/M metagenome (GOLD analysis project Ga0307974, IMG submission 201812) | Saline water microbial communities from Organic Lake, Antarctica - #784 | ecosystem: Environmental > Aquatic > Non-marine Saline and Alkaline > Saline | place: Antarctica: Organic Lake... | reverse complement strand
TCCTCAAGGTCTTTCCATTCACGTATTAATACCGTGGTGGGTTTGTTTGTGAGGTCTGTGGATAAGCACATACCCCCATTCTAAACGACATTTGGTTCTTCCTTTGGTTTCTCAGTAATAAAATTCTTCAGGTAATTAGTGATGATCTCAAATTCAGAATTGATCTCTCCAATTTCTTTTGTTTCCATGCTTGGATCATCTCTTAGCTTCTTAATCAAATCTGTTGACCTCTTAAGAACTAAAAGCGTTTGTCTGTGTTGTGCCATTTGTTTTCAGGGAGATGGTCATATTTTCAATGCGTTTATCTTTGCTGAGTTGAAAGCTATTTTTCATTGTGTGATTCCTTTGTAGAAAAAATTAAATAGGTACATGATTAAAAAAATGATTCCCAGAATGAGTAATTCAGAGACATCGTTGATTTTGTTTCTCATTGTTTTGTACTGCCACCTTCTGGTTCAAAGGGCTTTTGTAGGCGTACATAAATTTCAAGAATTTTAAAGGTGGTTTCGTCTATGGCAATTTTGTCGCCCTCATTTGTCCATAGCCACATTTGGAACCCATCGCTTCCCACATACACACCGTCTGCTAGGTATTCCTTCCTATCTAGTTCGCTAATACTTCTCACTTGATTCCTTTAACATTCTTGGGTGACGCCATTTTTTAGAGAGTTTTTCAAAGTACCAGCCCTTTTGTAAAAGCCATGTTTCAACTTGTGGGTGTTTTTTAATAAATTGCACAAGCCCACTCCAATGTACCTCTGTGTGCATGATTACGGTGAGCGGCATGAGGTTCCATTCTTCGTTGATTTCCCCATGCGCGCCCCTTGAATACAGGTGGTGCAGTACAACGCCCCTAAAACCAGTGACTATGCAATGGCCTTCGGGGTCTGTGAATGTTTTTTTCTTTGTCATAGGCCTTATTTAACATGTTCAAGGACTTCAAGCAGGTGTTTGAGCGCGTCGTTTACTTTGTCGGGTTTGTCATTGGCTTGGGCTTTTAGGTAGCTTCTGTATCCTCGTAGTTCCATTGTGTCGATATCACCAATTCGCTGGCCCTTATATTTGCCGAATTTAAAAACATAATCATTTGTATCGGTTTTTTTGGTTGTTGTTTTTTGTGATGGTGTTTGTAATTCATGTGATTCTGCGTCTGGGTCAACGGCATCTGATGTAGGAATACAAAAGACCTGGATGAACATATATTTTTGTGCGATGCTCATTGCTTTATTACACGCTTTATCTCCGCTATCCATGGCCTCCCCAATCACGGATGCACAAACAAAAGAGCCATCGTCGCAGTAAAGTTTATATTCTATTTTTAATTGAACAAAAGCTAATACGCTACCCGATTTGCTTACGCGTTCTGTACGTTGGTTTTCTAAGATTTCAGGTACAGTAAAAACACCTTCTTTGGCTAATCTTTTTTGAAGTTCTGCGTAAATCCCTTCTATACCGCGATACATAAAGCCTTGTTGTTTATTTTTTTCACTCTTTGATATGGCGTCCATTTGGGACATGATGCGTGGAATAGCTTGATAAATTTTTCCTGGTTTAGTTTCTGACATAGCGTCTCCTTTATTTTTTTGGTCTTCCGAACGACAGGCTAACCCCACGTTCGATATGAGCACCTTCAATTGTTTCGTTATTGAGTAAAGCCTTTTTGAGTCGTTCGTTGTCCAAACTCCAAATGGTTTTTTCGTTAAAGAATTCTATGGGCAAATCTGGTTCTGAATCAATAATTAACTTAGGTGGGTTCTTGCGTAGACTCACACGATAGCTCTCCCCCTCTATGGCGTGACCTTCTGTTAATTGTAGAGCAAGTACAGCCCGCTCTTTAATACGTTGACCAGAGGCCTCCACGGTCTTCTGGAAACGTTTCATGGTGATAGCCTGTGCTTTATATATTTCGGCCTCAGCTTTGAGTTTTTCTGTGACCCATTGTAGGGAATCGGCTTTACGGGCTATTGCGGTTTCTAGTTCCTCAATGGCCAGTTCATCCTCTGGTGTGAGCTCGCCTTCCATTTTTTCAATGGCTTCCATATATGAGCGGAATGTGGCGTTTAAATCTAAAAGTGATTGTGTCATAGCGTCTCCTTAAAATTCATAGCGTCTTTGTTTAGTTGTAAACGGGAACCCCCAGCAAGAGAGACGCTAATCAAAACTTGCTGAGGGCTTTGTTCCCTGAGAGTCATCTTTAAGAACAACGAAAGAAATCTTGCAAGAGAATTGTTTGATTTATTTTCATTATTTTCTTAGTTAACACTCAAGGCGTAGGACCACTTTCCACCACCACCCTTTTCTTTCGAAGTAGGCAGACGGTCCCTTTTCCCTATGACTTTATTCTTGAGAGCTAAGCCACCTTACCGCTTGCGCGATCATGTATGTGCTTTCGTCAGTTAACTATTAAATTCGACGTTCCCTATTAAACTTTTTTTTAGAAAGTAAGTTCGGTTAGTAACAGTTCTCTCAACAATTCAGTCATGGTCAATTCTCTCCAAGGTTAAATAAACCTTCTGGAGTTTTAAGTATCAAAAGACAGGTATTGCGGATTGGTCCTTTTCAATAGTTTATCCGCTTCCCACCATCACTCATTCATCCCCCGCTCTTCACAGGCACAGCATGAGTTTCGTCTTAAGACACCTAAGCAATAACCCCAGAGTTTTGAGCTTTATATCGGGAACCAGCCTACTAGGGAACCAAACCGATACTTGCGAAAACTTTTTCTACTCTATGAGTTGACGAATATTTGAGAGTGATTTACTCTGTGGATATTCTGTTTTCGCAAAGTGGAATATAAATTAGATCTTAGTCCCTGTAAAGTGGCTAAGGTCTTTTTTTATTTGTGTTGTGTTTTCAGATACTTAGTATCTTTTGATTGGAAAACCGTTCTGAAGAGTCTTGACCTCGTGAGATCTAAGCTTTCTACATGGCTGTCCTTGTCGCCTAAGTCTCCCGTGAGATTCACAGTAGACGAATCCTGACTTATCTATATACGACACAGGTTTTGAACAGTCTGGAGTCATGTCGCATTTTAGTTTTTTGATTGGTTCACTCATGGGAATATTTCTGGTCATAGTAAAAATCCGTTTCTCCCATCGCTTCTAAGGCGTCATAGAGATAATCTATTGGAAATTTATTAAACGCATCCTCTCGGATGGAAGTTTCTAAGGCGCGTATCGCTCTTTGAGTATCGTTAAATCTCATGTGAGGATAGAGAAAATCTCCCCTCGTTGTTGTTCCGTTTTCTTTGAAGTTATTAAGAACTAAAATTCTAACATCAGAAATTAAATTCTCAATTCTCATTATCGTAGATTCGGAGTATCGCTCTCGATCAGAGCGAACCCCTCCGTTTACACAATTAATAAATTTCATTTTAGCGTCTCCTTTACTTTTATTTTAAAGATCTATCTTTTCTTTTCCGTCGATAACTTCCTCTAAGGATACTCCCAGAAGTAGCATGAAAATATGGTCAACGCTTTCCTTATCTCGCTTTCGAAACTTCTTATAGGTATAGCGTATAGATTCGTCGTTCCTTTCGGTATAGGTAGAATCCTTTTCGATTATGTTTTTTATTTTCTCGTTTAGTAGTTTCATTTTTTAGTCTCCTTATGATTTTCTAAAAAAGCTTTAGCCTTAGCGATCGTTTCAAATTCCTGAAATTCCGAAATAGATTCTACGCTTAACCCGCCACCTTCGTTTATATATCCGCGTCTTATAGTATAACCTCGCTCGCGATCTATAGCTCTTTCACTCGTGACGAAGTATATAGAGTTTCCTATGACTTTCGAATGAGATAAGATGCGACAGGAAAGGAACCTCATAGTATCAGGAGAGAAGAAGTAGCCGCTTCCTTCCTTCTCATAGGCGTCTTTAAAATCATCTATATGTTTAATCGTATCGTTTTTAAAATTAAAAGAATTTCTCATGACTCTAAAACCTCAAATTCACTCATTTGATCGTCAAATTCTTTTTCATTCAAAAAATCAAACTCTACATATAATCGAGCCCACGCATCCTCGAAAGTTTCGAAGATACCGTAGTATGGCGTCTTATCGTTTCCTATCCAGTCAAATATTTTATACTTCATTTTAAGCGTCTCCTTTTTTTGAACGTAAGTACGTTCGAGCTATCGAATTTCTTCTCTACATAGTAGAAAGATTCGTTCTTTAATATTTGTTCTATTTTATTTTTTTTGACGAGCGAATTTAGTTTTTTCTTCGCTTCTTTAAACGAGAGATTTTTTTCGCGAGCGAAATCGACGAGCGTAAACATAAGAGTCCCCTATTCCTTAGTAACTTCTTAAGAGAGAGCTAAATTAAACGCGATCGACCTAGCGAAATCTCGTAGACCTTATTAGAAAAGGGAATTCCGCTATCTAATAAACGCTTAGGCGTTTTTATAACTCGAATTCCCTTAACCTCTACTAAAATTCTTCGATCGCCTTGATAATGTAAGATTAAGGCGTCTATAGGTTCTAAAAATCTCGCTTCGTAATAAGGCTTAAAGTCTCTATATTCTCGCGTCTTTTCGCCGCTTAGAATCCTATCGAAATAGACTTTCTTTATTCGTAGAGTAATCGTTTTAATATCGTCTCTCCTTCCCTCCTATATCTTTAATATATACTTTTATATACGTCTAGTCTATCTATTAAATTTCTATTAAGGAGCTAAGTCCTCGTTATTATTAGGCTTAATAAGTATCTTTTCCCTTTACTTTTATAACGCGATGAGCTATACTATATATATATCTTAAACGATAACCTAAGGAGAAAATAAATTATGAAAAACGCCTTTAAAAACGCCTTAACCTTCGAAGAGACTAAGAAAGTCCCTACATATACTCTTAAAGTTCTTACGAATCTTTTAGCCTCTCTAGACGTTAACCTCGCTCGAAAAGCTACCTCTAAATTCTCTCTACTTATAGAGACGCGAGACGATATTCTCGAAATTCCTTTCGATAGCGAAATAGACGCTTCCTACTCGAAGCGAAAATTTAAAAAGATTCTTAGGTTATCGTTTAAGGATGAATTTAGGCTCTCTATCGTAGAGTTAGCTTAAGCTCGTTTTATATCTCTACGAATCTTTTTAGGCGTCTAGGCTTAGGTCTAGGCGCTTTTTTCGCGTTCTACTTTCTAGTAGACGCCTAAACGCCTAAGCTCGCCTTATGCGCTCTATATGCATCTCTCTAAGTAAAGGCGAAAGCCTCTACTTCCTAGGAAACTCTCTAAACGTAAACGCTCTAAAAGCTACCTCTATAGCCTATTTTAAAGCGGCGAAAGGAGACGCCTTAACCTCTACGCCTTTCGCCTCTATCGAATCTCTAGAACCTATTCGAGACTATAAGCCTAATCCTAAGAACCTAAACATCTTCGCCTTAACGGGGGGGAAAGATTCGGCGCTTCTCCTCGCGATCTTTAAGCGCCTCTATCCTAATGAAAGATGTATAGCGTTCTACGCGCCTAATATAAATAAATCAGAATCGGTCTACGAAAAGGAAGCGGCGTTTTTAATAGCGGCGAAACTCAAAACTAAATTTATAAATACTAAGCTTAAAAACTCAGTTCGAATCAACCGAGAAAATCACAACATCGGCTTAAGGGAACCCCTCGCTCTCGCATCTCTATTTGGACACCTTACTGAAAAACCAACTCACATCTGGTTCGGTTCCAATCGCGCCTTCGAAAAAGTACACGACAAAATGTTCGCCTCATCAAAATCAGCAGCAGACATCACCGCGAAACTTTTCTACCCAGAAGAGCCGCCACAAATTCTCAACTTCGCAGCTCTCCCTGAGAATTCAATCCCACCTGTCCACTTCATGTTTGCAGAGCTTGAAGCTTCATTCCCAGAAATAGCAAAATACGTTAGTTCTTGTTACGCTCAAAAAAACTTCAGAGAGCACAAGCACGACAGTTTGCAGAAAAAGTTCCCTACGTTCAAAATTTACCAAGGCTGCGGTTATTGCGTAAAGTGTATGAGAATCAATGCTCAAAAATATCTCTTAGAGGAAAACCCACCACCCGAATTCCTCACTCATCTCAAGGAGTACCAAGAAAAGTCTCCCGATTCAGAAATAGAGCTCCTTCTGGAGAACATCTCCAAAAAACAAATCTACATTCCAATCCATTCGTAATTGTAAAGCTTCACATTCTGCCGATACGAGCCGTTATCCACGCCACGCTTATTTCTGCCAATGTCTCCTGAGTTCTTATATCTGCCAACTCTCCGGCTAATCTTCAATATTCTCCAAAGATCAGTCTGCTTTTGCCGTGCCTTGTGCATTGGAACACTCGAAAAGGTGGCCATAATCCTGCAATTCCTGTTCATTTTCTGGAAAAACAGCTCAGATGCAATATTCACAAACTTCAAACCCAGCCCAAACCCTGCATAATCAGGGTGCACAACAACTCTGTTCGAATGAAAAATGATCTTCTTTGGCTTCATGTGCGGGACATAATTGGCAAAACACATGAACCCAATCTGCTCAACACCGTGAAATAGACCGTAAAAACTGCACTTGCCTCCTGGTACTTGATCGCTCAGATAATGATACTTGCTGAAGAACTTCCAACTGCTTCTGTCGACTTCTCGAACCGTGAATTGTAGTTGTTCTTTTTTTTTTCTTTCCTCTTCAGAGAACTGTCTTCGATCGATGAATACCTGTCTGTTGCAATCAATCACCCAATCAGGGTCAAGCCACTCCAAAACATCATAATGACAACTCAAAAGCACTGCCTTGTATTTGTTCTTCTTGATGAACTTGTGCATACAGTGACTCATTACCTTAGCAACTGTCCTATCCACAACTGAAGTCCACTCATCAATCAGACTCACCTCTCCAGGTTTCATGGTAGACATTTTCAATGCAGCCTCAGCTCTTGCTTTTTGGCCGTTTGAGAGAGTTTTTACAGGACGAATCCAACAGGGGACACTTGTTAGCCCAACTCCACTCAAAATCTTCGCACATTCATCGTAACTGAGTCCTTCCGGAAATTGGTCAATTACTGATTTTTCAGAATCCATGATGGAATCAAAGCACTCACTCCCAAACACACTACTAGCAAATGTAGTCTTCCCACTACCACTAGCTCCCAGGATAAGCCCAATACTGTACTCAGATTCAATATCTGCCTCTACACTGAAGTGATGCTCACTTTTCTTGTTAACGTCAATATCAAGGCTGTTTGCGGCTCTCTGGCAGCGGAAAGAATCAAAGACCTCACTCTTCAAAGTCAGTTCATATTTCTTAAGTGATGAGTTTGCAGTCATATCCCTTGTCCTTCATTTCTTCGTAAACCTGAGCCATATCATGCTCGTCCTTGCAGTTCACACTCACAATCCATTGCTCTGTGTCATGAATTTCTTTTATGCTCACATTTTCTACAGCCTCAGTTAAATCCACAAAAAACTCTTCCTGAAATTTGTCCATATTGACTTCTGGAAGCCGTAAATTCTTCATGTCATCCATGCTCAAATCAGAGTCAATCATGAACTCATAGAGCCCCTGAGAGGTCACTTCTCCGTATTGGGTGGCAAGCGCAAGGAGCTTCTTTCTGGCAGCATGAATATCGTCTGCGAAGATCAAAGAACACGGGTATTTTTGAGGAATATCATCTCCTATTTCACGCATTTTAAGCAAAACTCGCAGCCTTTGGTGTCCATTTAATATGTTGTTGCGATCTCCGTTTTGCCACACAGAAAATGGCTCCGAAAACCCATTCTCCAAGAGCTGCAATCGGAACTTTCGAAACGAGTCTTTGGACAATTCTTTTAGGTTTCCTTGTGTCGGCAGCAAAGAATCTAAATCTAAGTCGATACTCGATGAACATTGTATTTCAAGTTTCTTTGATTTTGCCATATATTCTAGGTATATATTAAATAATGCAAAAATTCAAAAAAGTCCTCGTAAGATTACCACTTGAAGACATCGAATACATGAAGGAAATTGCCGCGCAGTCTCTCGACCTCTCTGTTTCATCACTCATAAGGAAATCTGTTCAAAACTTCCTCTACAACCCCATGTTCAACAGAATTGAATTTCCAAAGAATACCCGATCTTCCCCCAAAGCAGACTCTCCTCCATCGGATTCTGAAAGCCAGTAACATCCACATACCGGACCTCAAGAGTGTCTTTTAACAAAAACACAAACCCACATCGGAAATTGTCGTGAAGCTGGTTTATCTCCAAAAATTGCTGATACTGCATTTTAGTCGAGTCTGGCTTGCCAGACTTCATACCCCCTGTACACATAGAGGGTGTGATGCGCGTTTTCCCAGATCTGCTCTTCGCATCGAAAAGATATACAAGCCCATCAGGACTCAAGGCAATAAAATCAAACGGCTGCTTCTGCCTTATCGCACGTCCTCCAGCAACTATCCGTGCTCCATCCTTGATCTCAAGCAACTTCCAGCCCTTCTTGCTGAACAATTTTACCAAATACCGCTCAAACCATGCGCCAGATCTTTGGGATTCTAAACCCTGTCTTGCCCTGTTATACTTTTTATTCATTGAAACTTGTGTATAAAATATATATTTAAGATAATCAAAGTATGTCGTACAAACCAAAGCCCAAAAAAAAAACTGTTGGAAGACCCAAAAACAAGACCAAAAGAGGAAGACCAAGAGTTATGGATGACAAAATGATCGCTGAACTTGAATACGCTTTCTCTATCGGTTGCTCTGATGGAGAGGCTTGCGCTTACGCCGGAATCTGTCGGCAGACACTCTATACCTTCCAACTTGAGAATCCAGATTTTGTAGACAGAAAAGAACAACTTAAACAAAAACCAATACTTAAGGCCAGAACTACCATCATAAAAGCACTCAATTCTGACAACCTCGAGCTGGCAAAATGGTTCCTTGAGCGCAAACGAAAACATGAGTTCAGCACAAAAATTGAATCTGAAAGCCAAGTCACAACAGTAAACAGATTCTCTATGATGACTGAAGAACAGCTCGACGCCTACATTAAGGCAAACAACAAATCTGACCCTGATGAGTAAAATTGATTTAGCTCTTGCTCTGCACGAAAAGAACAAAAGAAGAGCAAGAGGCAGCTTTGAGTATTTTGTCAGAGCAACAAAGCACGACTTCCAGTTCAACTGGCATCATGCTGTCATGTTCAACAAACTACAGAGATTTGCCGATGGGCATATTCAAAATCTCATCATCGAAGCCCCACCAAGACACACAAAATCAGAATTGGTATCAAGACGCCTCCCTGCATATATGATGGGTATTGACCCCGCCAAAACATTCATTATCGGGAGCTATGCCCAAACCCTTGCCAGCGCCATGAACAGGGACGTTCAGCGGATTATCGACTCACCAACCTATAACGAGATCTTCCCAAATACTGTCCTCTCAGAATCTCAGTTCCTCACAAAACCCAGCGAGGCAGTTCGAAACAACAAGAAATTTGAGGTCTGCGAGCCGGATGGAAAGCTTACAGGTGGAGGGCTTCTTTCTGTTGGCCGCGGTGCTGGTGTCACCGGATTTGGTGGCCAAGTTGTCTCTATTGATGACCCGATCAAAAACAGGGAAGAGGCCAGCTCTACAAGGATCAGAGATCTTTGCTGGGATTGGCTACAAAATGACATTCTATCCAGATTAGAGGGCAGAAAACAGATTCTCTTAACCGCCACCCGATGGCATGAAGACGACCTAATCGGCAAAGTTATTGCTGAGATGAGCAAAAACCCAGAGTTCCCAAGATTTGAAGTCCTCACCCTACAGGCCATCAGATCTGAAGAATTCGACAAATTGCCAGAAGACCCCAGAAATATTGGCGATGCTCTATGGCCTGAAAGATACAATCTTGAGTTCCTTAACCAGCGGAAATCCGGCTTAGGACGGGACTTTGAATCCCTTTACCAACAGAACCCAGCCCCAATCGAAGGCGCTTTGGTCAAAAGACAATGGTGGAAACATTACAAAGAATTGCCAAAAGATATTAAACGTATTGCCCAATTCTGGGACTGTGCGCAAAAGGTTGGCCTATCAAACGATTATTCTGTATGTTCCACATGGGCTGAATCCGACACCGGATACTATTTAATAAATGTACACAGGGGAAAACATGAGGCGCCAGAACTTGAAAGAGTGGCCGTGAACCTTGCGGCGAAACACAAACCAAACGCGATAGTTATAGAGGACAAATCCTCTGGCTCATCTCTTATCCAGTACATGCAAAGAAACACAAGGCTTCCGGTGGTGGCGTTTAACCCAAAGGGAGACAAGGAATTGAGATTAATTGCCGCAACGCCTACAATTCAGGCAGGGAATTGTCACCTCCCGATTGGCCAAGACTGGGTAGAAGACTTTATTCTGGAACACGAGAGGTTTCCTAACGCAAAACATGACGACCAATGCTTTGCCGCCGGAACAATGATCGCCACGTTGTTCGGAAATATTGAAATTGAGAAAATAAGAATAGGGGACAAAATTATAACGCCTTACGGAATAGATACAGTCTCAGCATGTGGGGCAACTGGACTAGCAGAAACAATCTGCTTCAACGGCACTACTGTCACACCAGCACACAGGTACTTTTCAGAAAGCCACACTGGCTTTGTACCCGCTGAATCGTTTCATACAAGTTGTATCAACAACCTTTCACAACTATGTTTGCTTAAATGGAAATACCGAAAACTATTGTATTCAATGGAATCAAGTACAGACTCATGGGGACGGGAAAATATTACCTCAGTCAGTCAGCAAATTATAAAAAAAGAAAAAATCCTAAAGGACTTCATGTGGCGGTTTGGGAATTTTATTCAAAGAGGACAATCACAAAAGGCTTTCACATTCATCATATCGACGGCAACACTCACAACAACGACTTTTCTAATCTGGAACACCTATCGCGTGACGAACATTACAAAAGGCCTCGTAAAAAAGTGGATAGAGACAAACAACTCAAACATTTGGAAGAAATTAGGCCGCTTTCTAAGCCTTGGCACGCTTCACAAGAGGGAAGAAAATGGCACAGCGAAAATGGAAAACAAGCAATGGCCAAAAGACCACTCATCGATGGAACATGCATACAGTGTGGAACAGCTTTCAAAAGCAAACACAAATTCAAAAGATTCTGCCACGTCAACTGCTGTCAAAAACACAGGTACCATCGTCTACAACTTAACCGTTGAACGATCTGGGTGCTATTATGCAAATATGGCTCTAGTAAGCAACTGTGACACCACATCTATGATGGTAGAATATTTTAATAAACCAAAAAGAACACTAAGGGTCAGGGCAATATAAATTATGAACTTCATCCAAAAACTATTTCAACGTAAACAATCTCGCGCACTTACTCTAGTCTCTCAACAAGACCAAGGTGCTCCAAGGCAAACCCCTCGCAACTACGATGCAATGGCCAAACAAGGCTACCAAATCAATGATATTTGCTACGATGCCGTTCAACGTGTGGCAAAGGGAGTGGCAAACCTCAAATGGGTTTTATACCAAAAAAAGGGCAATTCAGTTGAGGAAATCATAGAACATCCAATACTCGAGCTTTTACATAAGCCAAACCCCATGCAAGCCAAAGCAGCATTCTTTGAATCTGTGGTCAGTTATTATCAAATCAGTGGAAACACATACATTGAAGGTGTGCGCGGTTCAGGCAAACAATTCAAAGAACTTTGGTCAATTATGCCCACCTATATCACAATCATCGCGGGTGAGTACGGCATCCCAAAAGCCTACATTTTTAAATACAAGGGAATATCTCGCGTGTTTGACGTTGACCAAGTGAGCGGCATCACAGACCTTATGCACGTTAAACGCTTCAATCCAACCGACCACTGGTTCGGCCTCAGCCCACTTGAACCCTCAATGCTTTCAATTGATGCCTTAAATTCCTCTGCCAAATGGAACCTTGGTCTGCTTCAAAACAATGCCAGACCTGGAGGACTACTCACAATCTCTCAAGATATAAACGGTGGTGAGGGCAAAATCACAGACGAACAATTTGAAAACCTTAAAGAAGAATTTCGTGATCAATATTCAGGCGCCTCAAACGCTGGCAAAGTACTAATACTTGAAGGCGGTATGGATTGGAAACAGGTTTCACTCTCACCAATTGACCTAAACTTTATTGAAGGTAATAACCAAAACGCAAGGAACATTTCACGCGCCCTTGGTGTACCCCCTATATTATTAAATATTCCAGGTGATTCCACATACAACAACTTTAAAGAGGCACGTCTTGCCCTATACGAAGACACAATCATTCCAATCGCTGAATCATTGCGTGACGAATTTAACCGCTGGCTGGTTCCTGCATACGGCGATAACCTTTACCTAGATATAAACAAGGACGAAATAGACGCACTCAATATCAAACGAGAGCAACGCTTCAAACAATATCAAGAAGTTGACTACCTCACCATAAACGAAAAACGCCAAGCCATAGGGTATGAGGAAATAGAGGGTGGTGACAAACTCGCAGCAAAAGAACCACCACAACCACCACCACCTGAAAAATCCACCCCCATTCCACCTGCTAAAATCATCCTTAAAACCATAGACCCATTCGAGGAAATCAAACAAGTCAACCTCATCACTCGTGACGACAAACTCAAGACAGCTCGTAAGCTCAATGCGCTAAGAGAATTTTACGGACGCAATTTAAAAAAGGAACTTGAGGAAGACTATTTTGGAAAGATCACAGCAGAACTGAAAAAAATAAACACCACAGACAATCGCTTTGCAGAATCTCAAGCATTGCGCGCCGTGGACTCAGCAGACGATGAACTAAAACAATCCCTACAACGTGCCTTAAAAAGAACAGCTCAGGCATTTGGTGAACCCATAATCATGGGCGCTAAGGAATTTCACGGTCAAAACTGGGAGACAAAAAAGGAATCAGATTTCACATCTTGGATTCAATTCTTTGTTAAAAAACGCAGTGAAGAAGCCGTGCAACTCATCAAGGGCACAACCATAGAACAAACCAAACGGATAATTAAAAATCAAATAGCAACCGGAGTTGACCAAGGCTTGGGTGTTGGACAAATTGCCGATTCAATCTCCGATGAATTCAGTCAGCTTTCAAAATCAAGAACAGAGGTCATCGCTCGTACAGAAGTGGCAATGGCATCGAACCAAGGCGCAAACGAGGCAGCTAAATCACTCGACATTCCAGACCTTAAAAAAGAATGGGTTGCGGTTGAGGACGGAAGAACAAGGCATGACCACCGTGACCAAGATGGCACACGCGTTTTTATAAATGAAAAATTCATTATGGACGATGGTACAACTATGGACGGACCTGGAGACCCAAGTGCACCAGCCGGACAAGTAATAAATTGTAGATGTGTATTGGCATTTTCAAGGAGCTAAATTGTGGCTATAGCAGGACCAAGAAAAAAACTAGGACCGGTTGGCCCCCACGGTCCTAGTGGTGAACGTGGACCGCGAGGTAAAGATGGTCCGAAAGGCGATCTGGGGGAGCGTGGTCCACAGGGGGCCACTGGTTTCACCGGACCAATGGGTTCAAAGGGCGATCGTGGAGATACAGGCCCACAAGGTCCACAAGGTGTCCCAGGTCCACCTGGACCAGCCTCAGAAGCCGCACAAAGAATTCTTGCTGACTTTAATACAGACGCAGGAACTTTTGCTGGCGACCCAGTTCGTATAAATGCCTCCGAAACTGTCACAGCTCTGACATCAAATACTGCAGCACAAATTCCCAATGGAGCGTTTGGCGTATGTTATGATAAATCTAGTGCTGTACTTTGTAGGGTTCTTTTGGTGGGAAGGTTGACTGGTTATTCTGGGCTTACAATTGGCTCACCAATATTCATCCACACCGATGGCTCACTCACTCATTCAGTGCCAAATACCGGAACAGTGCAACAAATTGGCTTTGCCGTTTCTGTTACTGATATATTTTTCAACTTCCTACAGCCAATGAGAAGGGCATCTTAAGAAATGGCAAAGAAAAAAACAAAAACAATTCCGAACCAACAAACTGAAAATACTGACTTTGAATTGCCAAGATTAGGAAATGATGAATATTGGGAATGGCGCTGCACGATTGCTGAGATGCAGTGTGAAAAACATAAATATTTATCAGCAGAGGCAACTGTTAAACTTCTCCAGAAAAATGTCGAAACAGCTGAGGCACAGGTTAAACTCTTTGCTGCAACTGCATTGAGGGCCGCAAGGGAAGGAAGTGATGCTGCGAAGTCTGAATACTTTAGATTTAAAAAGTCTTTGGAAGAAAAGCTAGGCACATCACTTGATAACAAAGTTATCGACGATCTGACTTTTGAGGTTAAATCTCTGCCTAAAGAAAATACAACAACATAAAAAAAGGGGAAAATAAAACATGGCTCAAATTAAATTATTAAAAATCGCAGCGGACGGTGTGCCTTTAGAAATGGACACAGCAGCAGATGAGATCACTCTATTAAGTGGTCAATTCGGCAATGTTCTTGCTTCTGGTAACTCGATTGTATCAACCGATACTGATGGCAATCTCATACTTACTCCAG
>Ga0307974_1001943_pt1 | contig 14520 bp, 18 predicted proteins | sample OrgLakmetagen784_FD_201812 | JGI IMG/M metagenome (GOLD analysis project Ga0307974, IMG submission 201812) | Saline water microbial communities from Organic Lake, Antarctica - #784 | ecosystem: Environmental > Aquatic > Non-marine Saline and Alkaline > Saline | place: Antarctica: Organic Lake... | reverse complement strand
AGTTCAAGATGAGAAGCATGTGCTTTTCTTTTGCAAGTGTGCTGAAGTGTGCGAGCTGCGCATGAGATACAGAGACCTTTTTGAAGGAATGTTTAAGACTCTGCGTGTGTTTGCTCCTTCGAGCTCTAAATTTATTCCTTTCTTAACTTGTCATCACAGTATCACTGATTTTGAGATCAATGCATTCCTGAATCAAGACTCATACAGACTCCTCACATTTGTGTCAGATATAGTTTCAATTTTCGACACTGGTTGATTTTGTTTCACCAGCCAATTGCCATCAGCCAGAGACTCGCGCTGTAGGTCATCCTTGTAACCCCTTGTAACCCCTTATTCCTGTTATGAGGCATTCTTTGGACCAGAAAGTTATGGCCAGAAAGGCGAAGGCAAGAAAGTGCACGGCTGAGAATGTTGGAAATATCCAAGCGAAGGCAGAGATGTAATATAGGCTTGTGATTTCTTATTCTGTCATCCCATCAGCCAGGAACAATCCCCAAAGGTACACCAAAATGTGTCTAATAAGTCCTCATAATTCTGCTGGAATGGTGAGTGTCATGTGGTGTCAGATTGTCAAGCTCTCCAGTCCCCAATGATATGTTCGTGTAGAAGGAGCTGTTCACGTAGAAGGAGCTCGGACTGTTTCAGATTGATAGACTCGCGAGATCGTAAGGCATCCAAAAATTGCTGAGAAGTAGGAAAATCTTGGAGCGCTTGCAGAATTTGATAAGTCCATGTATCACTTCTGTTTGCAAGAAGAAGATAAGTCGCTTAAAATGTGCTAAAGACTCATTCAGAAGGGTCTTCAGGGGTGTCCCGCTGTATAACTAGGAGGAGGGAGCTCATGTACGTGAGATCAAAAAGAAGCCATCCTAACGTCAGCGGTGCTGCTAGCTGAATGCTGTCCTCCAAGTTCCATCCAAGCAGGAACTGCACATGCCAGAACGCGCAAAGACGTAAGTGTGCGATGATGCCAAGACACACAAAAGTGATCTTTTATTGTTCAAGTATTGAAGTTAAGGTAGAGATTGGTTTCCGCTGCCAGCAAAAAACAATTTATGCGCAAGGGGTGATAACAGAACGAGCATGGATTAAAGAAATGGAGACGGAGCTGTCGGACAGCAAAGTATTCACGCTACCAGGCGGATTCAAACCCGTGACCCTGAAGAGTCTGGTCTCTTCCACGGGCCACTAAGCTTTCAGGGCAGCTACTCCAAGCACTTAAGAGCATACAAAAGGGCAAATTTGATGCTTGACGCACCATTAAGAATCTGGCTTGATCTGGCACTCGAACCTACTACTCCTTAATTGATGATTTAACGTGCATTCGTGCAGTCCCCTTTGAATTTCAAGAAGTCAGGACCCTTAATTAGTTGTTTAAGCAACTCTGCGCACTCAGTTCGTGCAGAGAAGTGCCCAGATGTGCAAAGAAGGAATCCTACAAGAGGTTGAAATTAAAAAGCGCCTCCTCGCCGCCCGAAAAAGGGGTGTTTAAAGCAATGATCTTGATTTTTAGTGAGCATTTAGGGTGAGATGAGGGGCCGGTTCCCGGACCCTCTTTGACCCCACTTTTGGCAGGGGACGCTACAAATCACTGAGCCTCCTCCTCCCTGTGCAAAACAGGGAATTCCTTCATGCAGATGATTTGCAGAATGATTTCTAAGGACGATAGCACCAACAAAAAGCTGGATGCCGTACATGGTTCACTCAAGCAAACTAGACTGTGACACTTGGCAGGGCATCCTTGGGAGCATACACAAAAGCTCCTACACTGAGGTAGTTGCCGAACAGCGCGCATCCAAAAATAGCAGAAATGCACCTTATTTGCCCAGTGGCAGAAATCAGGGCCTGCACTTCCGTACATGGTCCTATAAGGCCACACTTCAGCTTGCATATCTTGATTTGATGTGTATGATTTGAGGCACCTATCTACGAACGAAGGAAACAGTGGCATTTGGTTCAAAAGCCGCACTTCTACACCCATGCCACCTCATTTACTTCTATGTTCCTGGCAAGGCAATGGCACAAATGAAGCCCCTAACTTACTACCTAGACCTCAAATTCACCGCTTTAGGTTTTTTGAAGGTCACATTTTAGCTGTTTGCTTTGATTTCTCTAGCAATTGATTGAAATTGAAGTTGTGAAGTTCATGATAGGGACGAAAGTTGGCAGGGAGTTGTGGGCCTGACCGACAGGCAGCCAGCAAGCTAACCATACTTGCACAAACACACACACACACTTGCGCGCACACACTTGTACACACACAACAAAACAAAACACAATTGTAACGTAGACACAGACACTTAAGCACACACACTTGTGCACACACTTGCACACACACACACACTTGCGTGCACACACTTGCACACACACAACACAACAAAACACATATTTGTAACGTAAACACACCTGTGGAACTAAGAATGCTACAGCTAAAGCCACGCCGATGCTATTGATGGTAGAGTACGCGGCCTCTCGACTGCTGGCAGGGATCTGGAAAAAGAAAGTGCACGTGTCAGTGTGAGCTGTTCAGGACCCTACCCCTTGTGAAGTATGAGCCAGTGTAAGAAAATGCGTGCTCTGCTTGTTTTCAGAGGAATGGTCAAGGGAAGCTGCTGAGCCAGTGTATAAAAAGACGTGCTCTGTTAGTACTCCCTAACCCTGCTCTGTTAGTCCTCCCTAACCATGCTCTGTTAGTACTCCCTAACCCTGCTCTGTTGCTAATCCCTAACCCAAAGTGTAAAAAAGGCGTACTCTGTTAGTATTTATAGGAATGGTAGCCAAGGGAAGTTGCAAGGTAAAGAAACAGACATCTTGCCACTGCCAATTTAAGCTTCATCCTTGTCTTGCTTTTGTACAGCATGCTTTATTTTTTCTGTCAAATCAATAGACACAGTAACCTTCAGACGATCATCAAATGGATCACAAACATCATCAAAGGGATCACAAACATCATCAAATGCATCACAAACATCGTCAAATGGATCACAAACATCATCAAATGGATCACAAACTTCATCAAATGGATCATAAACTTCATCAAATGGATCACAAACTGTAACCTTCAGACGATCATCAAATGGATCACAAACATCATATCCACTTTTTGGGTGCATCTGCCAAGAAGCCAAGCTAGCAGCCTGCATCCTCACGCTTGTTCTTAAAAGATGTTTATGAACAACTGCATTGTGCACCTACCCCCCTTGGCTAGCACCAGCGACTAGACACGCATACCGCAATTATGCGACATTTAAGAATTGCCTTCATTTTCTGCGATGATGCACCATGTTTTGTCCCCCCTCCCTTGTGAAAGGGCATGGCACAATTAAGCCTCCCTCACCCTGCACTGTAAAATTTAACACTTCCTACACCTTCTACCCTTACCCTGTACTGTAATGTTCAACACTCCCAGAATCAAGCATAGGAGAGGGGGGTATGACTGCTTTGTCTCATCAACTGCCCCTCCTCTTGCTCTACTTTCCTCATCTCAAACACTCCCAGAATCAAGCATAGGAGTGGGGGGTATGACTGCCTTGTCTCATCATCTGCCCCTCCTCTTGCTCTGCTTTCCTCATCTCAAACACTCCCAGAATCAAGCATGTGAGTGGGGGGTATGACTGCATTGCCTCTCATCACCTGCCTCCCCTCTTGCTCTGCTTTCTCTTCTCAAACACTCCCAGAATCAAGCATCGGAGTGGGGGGTACTGCATTGTCTCATCATCTGCCCCCCCTCTTGCTCTGCTTTTCTCATCTCAAACACTCCATCCGGCAGTACCTGCCTGAGCTTTTCTCACCACCAGGCTCTCCTCAAACACCGCCTTCGCCTCTTGCTCAGCTTTTCTCACCTCAAACAGTGCATCCGGCAGCACCAGCTTGAGCACAGAGTTGTAGATGGGATACAGGAGAGCCTCCATCTTGAAAAAGGGCCGGCTGACGTAGCCCAGCGTCATCCCCAGCGTAGCCCTCAATGCATCCCCTGCAGAGTGCATGCACACACACACACACACAGACATCAACGTTTGCTCCTGCTGGTCACGAAATCAGGCGCAAAGTTTGCTCCAACATTCCGCTCAAGTTCAAGACCTTGGTGCCTTCATGACACTTTGGCATGGGATCTGCTAGACTACTGACCTTATTGTTAGTCCAGAGGTGCTTGCACTGTCTAGAAAAATTGCGTACTTCCAATCATGCAAGCACCTTCTGCTATGTAACCACAGAACGCTTTGACGTCACAACGTTGCGGTCAAGCAGAGAAATCACATGTAAGGCGCTTTTCCTTGTCTGATTTCGCAGCTAATATCTTAAAACACACCTCAGGGCATTTACATCCTACACTGGGGGGGTGCCTTGGAGACATCAAAGAGTGAGCACAGCATTGCTGCAAAGGCATCGACACCCTTTTAAAGTGCATTGCAAAGCGTTCTTGCTTCCTCGTTTAGTCAAGGCCCTAGATCGTGTAATTGACGTCAGGGTCTGAGTCAGTGTGCTACCTTAATAATAATGGCGAACGAGGAGAGGCAAACAAGGCACAGACAGGACACCCGTGAACCCATATTGCCTGGATGTCAATTCTGAGCAGTATCCCTCATGAAACCACTAGTCAATCTATTTTGAGCATTATCATTTGTGAGTAGGGTCGGCTGAAACGTTGCTTATAAGGGTAATCCAACAGATGCCACTTCTGTGCTTCGTGCGATACATACATACATATATCCACGTAACATCGGCCCAAAGCAAATGCACCGCATATGACCGTATATTTGGTGATGTCCCTGCCAAAAATAAAGTACATACACCGCATATATATTAGATTCTGGCCAACCCTACTCATGAACCACCTACCAGGCCCCTATTGTCACTCAGATGATGCACCCCGCAAAAAAAGTGCCCGAGAAATAGGCACTCTATTGACAGGGGCTGTGTTTGCAGGACAAATGACTGAACAAAACCTCCACAACAATACGCTCAACACAATCATGAGTGCTCTCTGTTGCCAAGGAAAGCATGCACACCGGAGCAGTAGCCGAGGCTGACATGAATAGTAAGGCCAAGACAAAGAGCATACGTAAGACACATCAACCTTTGGTTCATTGAGATATGCCCCTTTGTCTGCCACTAAATAAAAAGTAAGGCCAAGACAAGGAGCACGTAAGACACATCAACCTTTGGTTCATTGAGATATGCCCCTTTGTCTGCCACTTAATAAAAAGTAAGGCCAAGACAAGGAGCACGTGAGACACATCAGGCCCGACCTAGGAGCTGCACTACCTAGGCTCCTACTAGAGTGCGAGGTCTGTACAGACCTGTGTCTAGGTGGCCCACAAGTTCACAGCCATAGAACAAAAAGCCGCAGGTAACAAATTGGAGGAACAGCGCCAGCTTGACGACCTGCACAAAAGCACAGGCAAAGGCGTGGACTTTGTGGTTGGGTGTAGGCCACATAGAACAAGGTCGGCCAGAAAAGTACATGCATACAACATTTATAGCCACGTATATGCATGTATGCATGTATGCATGTGTGTGTGTGTGTGAACTTGTGAAAGTCTTCCTACTAAAATTGCCGTACGTATAACAGTATGCCATACGTATAAACATGGCCCTGTCCAACCTTACTAAGCTCATTATCTTGTACTCAAATCAGAAAAGCACTGGCCCACAGGCCGCATTGGATTAGTGTCACCTCAAACACAAGTGAGTGACAGATTGGCAGCCGAAAGACGGTATAGCTGGAGGGCTTGAAAACGCTGCGAAGCGGCTTTGCCCCCTCGGTGAGTAAAACTGAAGGCCAGCGTGCAAGCATAAAAACTCTCGGCTAGTGCTCACTATGCCGCCTTGATCTGTCTGGGGATCACCATTGTAAAATGGCCATCGGCACAGGGCGCCTTCTCTTGAACAAGCGCCTTACCAAGGACATGCGCCTTACCATGGACATGTGCCTTACCATGGACATGCGCCTTACCATGGGCATGCGCCTTATCATGGGCATGCGCCTTACCATGGACATGCGCCTTACCATGGGCATGCGCCTTTCCATGGGCATGCGCCTTACCAAGGACATGCGCCTTACCATGGACATGCGCCTTACCAAGGACATGCGCCTTACCATGGACATGCGCCTTACCATGGACATGCATACAGCCTGGGTTTAACAATGAGTGGTAGAATAGTCTAACAGTACCCGGTACCAATGTGGCTCCTTGTCCTTGATGAATATGGTTTTTACTGGTATTCACCGCCTGCAAATTCCTCAATACTATTTTGTGAGCTTGGTTATCAAACGGTCTTGTAAGTTGCGAAAGAAGAGTAAAATTACGCAGGCAGTGAAAACCAATCCTCACATTATTCAAAGGAAAGGAGACACTTTGGTATTGGGTACCGTGAAACTCCTCCACCAATCGTATGTTGCGCTTATTGATGGTGGCCTATTACATGTATCATTGAGCAAAAGTAAAAGCTGACGTTGATTAAGGTCAGCATGCAGTAGGGTACGGCCTCCAAACCAAAGCTTGATCTCAGCCCACACCATCTGGGCTGGGAAAATGCCAGAGCCCCAAATGGAACATAAGAGTGAGTTCAGGCAATCACAGGTCTTTTTTGTTGTAATGCAATTGTCTACAGTACCACAGTAATATCATAGAGTAAGACTTATGGTACTACAGCTCTACCATAGAGGAACCTTGCACCTTGCTTTATTTGTGCACCTTGCCAAAGATAAGCGGTCAGTGAGCCTCGACACGAAATTTATGCAGGCCTCAGCGGGCAATCCTTTTTTGTGTCTGCTGATATTTCTCCAAAGATCGAAGCTACCCCAAGCAGTCCATGCCTATACTGTAGGGTGGGCCCAAATCATATACCTATATAAGGTGTGTGTACGGTATTCTTGGCAGAAAAATCACCAAACTACGGTTAAATACGGTGTGTACATATACCCGAATCTGGCCAACCCTACTAAAAAGTCACAAGAGCACGAGCATCGAGGAGAAGCAGGGGAGAAGCAGGCAGGTGCATCTCTGTGTCTAAATAGAGAAGAGAGAACAGCAGCTTTGTGAACCCAGATACAGACACAAACACACACAAGCACATAAATACACTCTCACATACGCACACGCACACGCATACCCACGCCTGCAAACACATACACGCACACACGAACACACACATGCACACACCACTTCAGCTTGCCTCTGAGAAAAAGGCTAGAGGGTCCCTGTCCAGCCCCATGGCTGCCATGTAGGGCCCAAGCTTTGTTTCAGCTAGACGCTTGAAGAAGTCGTTTGATTCTGACGAAAGCAGCTCTTCATAGGACACCTCGTCTAACATCTGGATCAGCTCTGGTTCTGCATCCCGTTTCAGCTCGCGCTTGATGTCCTGCAGCAGCACGTGTTGCAGCGCGTGTGTGTGCATGTGTGTGCTTGTGCGTATGAGTGTGTGTGTCTGTGTGTCTGTGTCTGTGTCTGTGTGTGTGTGTGTGTTTCTGTGTGTATGTGTGAGCTTGCGTTCTTGTGTGTGTATGTGTGTGTGCGTAAGTATGTCATACGAGTGTCTTCTATACTTGTGTCTTCTGTATCTGTGCGCATGCCAATTGCATGTTCAAGTGAACGTCACATTGAAGTGTTGTCACAGAGTTGCAACTGGCCTCCTTGCCAACGATTAGTACCTGGGCGACCCATTGCATCACAAAACATACCTCCCAGATGGGGGCCAGCTGCTTGTCAATGTCTGCTTTTTCAAGCCGCTCTGATTCACGCAATGAGCTGCTGCAAGGCAATACACAGTACGCAGAGTTAGCAATTGTATGGGCATCTACAAGAAGAGAGGACACCTGCTATGTATGAACCCTCATTGAGGATGCCCCACACAGAAGCTGACCACCTGCTGGTTGACGCATCCTCCTGCTGCCTGCCTGCAGAGCCCCTATCCTCCTTTGCTTCTTCTTGCTGCTGGTTGGGCGGTAAGGCTCTCTGGGGTGCAAGACTCTGCGTTCGTTTTATTGAGCACAAGCATGTGTGTGCGTGTGTGTTGTGTGTGTGTTGTGTAATTGTGTGTGTTGTGTGTGTGCGTGTGTAACTGCATGTGTTTGTGTGTATGTGTGTTTGTGTGTATGTGTGAATGTGTGTAAGTGTGTGTGCGTGTAATTTTGTGTGTTTGTGCATTTGTGTGTGTGTGTGTGTGTGTGTGTGTGTGTATGTAAAATGCGTGCATGTGTGTGTGCGCGCGTGCGCGTGCGTGCATGTGCGTGCGCGTGTGTGCATGTGTGAATGTGTGTGTGTTGTGTGTGTGTGTGTGTGTGTGTGAGAGAGAGTGCGTGTATGTGTGTGTATGTGTGTTTGCAAATGTGTTTTTGTGTGTGTTTGAGAACATGTGTATGCGTGTGTGTGTGTCTGTGTGTGTGTGTGTGTGTGTGTGTGTGTGTGTGTGTGTGTGTGTGTGTGCGCGCGCGTGTGTGTGTGTGTGTGTGTGTGTGTGTGTGTGTGTGTGTGTGTGTGTGTGTGTGTGTGTGTGCGCGCGCGTGTGTGTGTGTGTGTGTGTGTGTGTGTGTGTGTGTGTTTATGTGTGTGTGTGTGTGTGTGTGTGCGTGCGCGCGTATGTGTATAAGGTGGGTGTGTATCTCACCCGGCGCCTTTCCTTGTGCTTGTGCCGCGCGCCAAATGGGAGACCAGTGCCTCTTGCTTGAGGGCAGGGCTGTGCAACACTGAGCCTAGCACTGCCCGTGAAATCTAATAAGGAAGTATGCATTGCAAAAGTTCAACAGGAAGTTCAGAACGAAGTTTTGCCCCAATTATGAACACTTACACCACCACGACTTTACTATTATATATTTTCTTGCGCACTCCTCACATAATCAATAAAAAAACTCAATTGTACCATCCATCCTATCAGAGTTCAGGACAATGCCCCAACAGAGCGTACTTTGGAGAGAATACGTGGAATCTGGGGAGGTAAGGCTAGCGGCCTGTACTGTCAGGGCAGGGGTTGTGGCCCTGGCTTTTCCAAGGCCAGGGACCCCACACAATGTGCGCCGTGCTTCTATTACAGGTGACGCCAGAGCACTTTCAACTGGCAACCACAAGTGAGCCTGCGCCAGTCCAAGATAATGAAGCCCTTGTGGAAGTTCAGTACCTGAGGTAAGGAAAATGAGTACATGAGCTGACATGAGGCAAGGAAGTTCACGCTCGCAAGTATTCGTATTTGCAAAGGTTTGCTTTTGCCAGGTATCAAGAAGGGCAACCAAATGAGGGTGACCGAGCCGATGCCTACTTACTCCATTACACTCCATTACATTACAACATGTATATATCGATTCCCTCCCCTTTTTCCTACCTCACACTCACAGTGTGGATCCTTACATGCGGGGACGTATGAGGAACTCGGCTGGTTATTTTGTAGGGCCGCTACAGCCAGGTGCCAGAATGTTCCTCGCTCACGTGCCTGTGGATTTGCAAGTGAACAAGCTGCATCTCCTTTCCTGCTTTTCTGATGATGAAATAACACCTTAAACACCTGGCAAGCAATGTGGCAGAAAGGAAGCAAAGCCATAGGATTGGCGACAGGCGATAAAATAAAATAAATCTTACTGGGGAAGCCCCACATCCGGGCTACTTTGGTGCACATTACGAAGCTGGCCACTGTAGCAAACGTGAAGCCATCTTCACTCAACTTTGATTTGACCTCTTCTCCTCTCCACGCAGGCAAGCCTGTTGAAGGCGGCGGAATTATCCTAGTGAAAGAGGTGGGCAAATCTGGTCCAGACTGGTGTTTTAAACTGAACGGTCGGTTCAGCTGATTTGAGCTAACACCTTCCGTCTGCTCCCTCACGTTACAGAGCAAGATTGAGGGGGTGAAAAACGGCAGCTTCTTCTCTGGCATGATGTAAGTCTGAAAGCAGCACTTTGTGTGTTGTATTGTGTGTCTTTTGTGTCGTGAATTTGTCACTGTGGTAACTTGCCGCTTTGCTAACTCCTCATACTCACACCCGTTTGTGCTGCATGCCCGTTTGAACCACAGTCCGTGGGTCACACCGCAAATCATGACAAAGGTATGCTTGCCAGCATGTTTTCATGTGCATTTATCTGCCCCCAGAAATGACTGCATTCTTGTGTATTAATTTTGAATGAAAGTTTCCTGTCACATCAATGCCGATTACAGAAGATAGGCTAGGCTGGATGTGCATGGAGCTTTGCTCACTGAATATCTAGGTCAATGAATTTAGTCAATGAATGGATATCTGGTCAATGAATGAATATCTAGTCATCTGCCCCCTCTCCTCTTTCTCACTTCTTGTTCTGTCTGGATGTGCACTTTGGATCTCTGGCTGTGCATATGCTTCACAGGACCAGATCAAGGCAATGATGCCGGTTGATCTGGATGTGCTCAGGAAGGCAAAGCTGCCTCTCAGGAGCTACCTTGGCCTGCTAGGTCTCACAGGTGACTCTACTCATTTTTCCGACTGTGACTGTGAGTAGTAAAAGGGGTATCCAGCAACCTCTTGAGTGTTGTCCCCAGTCACACCTGAAAGGTGTCAAAGTGCTCGATGGTTGGCCTAGCATCATACTGATGTATACAATGCATCAGCATATGTATACAACAATGGGTGCTGAGTGGTATGTCGTTTCCAACCTGGTTTGGGACCAAACTTATCCAATCATTTTACTTAATCAGGGAACTGTTCATGTCTTCTATTGCAGGCATGACTGCGTACGCTTCCATCGTTCGAATCGGGAAGCCCCAGAAGGGGGAAACCGTGTTTGTCAGTGGTGCTGCAGGTAAGAAAGACTGTGTGTGTGTGTGAAACAAACTTGTCTTTCGTCAACAAAGCTCCCAGCAACAAGTGTTACATTAATTTGCACCTGTGTCAGCAAAGCATCTCTCACTCGTTTAAGGAAGGAGATGCGGTTGCACCTTGCATGCCACTGTCCATATAAACCATGCTTCTATCCATCCACTCACATCAGACAATGCCTCTGTTTTGCAACGTTTTGCAGGCGGTGTGGGGATGGTTGTGGGTATGATGTGTAAGAACGTCTACGGTTGCCGGGTGGTGGGCTCAGTAGGGAGCGATGAAAAGGTGGGCAAGAAAGGGCAGTGTTTTCATGGGTTGCGCTTAGAAATTGTGCTGTAGATGTATAGCTGCCAAATGGTGCAGGGAAGCGATGTACAGGCAGAGTAATATCAGAAGATGGCGTTTTGGGGTAATGGTTGCATGTCGCAGGAATGTCCGCAAGCTGCCAAGCTGAGCTACGAGCAGAACCCAATGCTCCATTCGCTTAGGATAGCTTAATCTCTGTAAGCTACGACCTGCTCGCGGTCATCAAAAATGACCAAACTGCTGCACATGAAACAGGAAATCATTGCAGTGTGCAGCCCATCTTGTAGCACAACACTCGCCCAGCGGCATGCCCCATTACATGATCTGTTATAAGCCACTCCTGGTCTTGTAGGTATATTTCTCGCTCACCACTAAGATTGTCGTGCAGACAACAAGTGCGCGCAATCTAACGGCTGTCGGCGTGCATGTCAAGGTCACAACACGCAGAAAAAGGGCTGAAGTCAATGAACCGAAATGTATTTAATTTGCAAGTGAAGATGTGCTGCAGCACTAGACTGAATATCTGCGGATAGCCAGCCCGCACCCTGTCAATCAAAAGTGCCGGTGCATTTGTCCGTTCCATGATCTAAATCTGCTCTAGACGGCCTGGAAGCATATGATGTAGGGCAACGGCCTTGGGACCTTGAAGAAAGTAAGCTTGCTGCTATGGTGAAGCCCCTTCCTTTGCCTATATGCCTATATGAAAGGATGTAATCATTGCCCAAAGGACACAATCAAGCCCTTGATGATTTTCTTTCTCTTTCTTAATCTTACTCTTATCAAATAATTCTGGCATGATACGACATAGTCGACTCAAATCTTGACCGAGGAGTCCTGTCCTGTCGTGTTTCTGCTGCAAAGGTGAAGCTTGTCACGGAGGAGCTGGGCTTTGATGCTGCGTACAACTACAAGACCACGCCGCACATGGAGGCACTGAACAAGCTGTGCCCAGATGGAATTGACATGTACGTGCACCCTCAATGAATGAGTCCATACGTTATTGTAATCAAGCAAGTTCTGCACTAACGATTGGTTACTAGCTAGTATCATACTAGCTAGCCAGCCGTTGGCATGCCACCTTGTGCAGGTCCCTCTGCTTTCAGCATGCTAGACAGTATGTACACTCTTCCCACAGTTTGTGCACTCTTCACAACAGTATGTGCACTCTTCACACTCTTGCTGGCACTGCATGTGATACCTTGCCTCCTTACCTCATCCGTGAGTTACGGACCATGACATACATGGTATGGATGACTTGAGGGATAGGTTGCTATCACCTAGTGAAAATGTGACGCATGCCTACTCTCAAATCCATTTGTAGGTACTATGACAACGTGGGTGGTGAGACGCTCGAAGCGGCGATAGAGAAGTGCAACAGTGGAGCGCGCATCGTAAGTTATTGAATTGCATAGAAGAGACAAGCGTTCATGTTAAGGCACTCGTCGCCTCCAAAAGTGTGGGCGTATGTACGTGTGTGGTAGGCGAATTTCTGAATCGTGATGCAGCATTTTGCCTTAGTGTTGGTTGTACCCTAAAAAGGTCAATATTCAATAATAAGCCCCCTTTTTCCCTCGCGTAGGTGGCTTGTGGGATGATCTCGCAATACGACAAAAAAGGGGACGACCGTTACGGCGTAAAGAACTTAGCGAACGTTGTATTTAAGAAGCTGAAAATTGGTAAGCAACATGGCGCGCTGCTTTGCCTGACCCCTGCACTGTTTCAGACCTGAGCTACCCTTTTGATCATGTCTTACAAGGTCGGGAGGATATACATGGTGTCTGTTTTGCTTCATTTCTGTGGTGTGTGTGCCTGTGTATGTGTATGTGTGCGTGCGCGCGCGTGTGTGTGTGTGTGTGTGCGTGTGGTCAGGGATATTAAGCTTTGTACAGCACTTTCCGTAAAACAAAGGATGCCCACACGCATGGATTCTCACAAACAATTACAATAAGTTCCTCCAGACGTAGAGCTTACTTATACAACAAGCACAACCCCCTGGTACGTCTCTTCTTGTCTTGCCAACACAATGCTGCGTAATCGCTTCCTACTTGCAGAGGGCTTTTTGCTTTTCCAATTCCTCCCTGAAATCCTTCCTGGTAAGACTTCTGATTCAGTAATTAGCCATTCAGTGTTGCAATCAGGCTTGTTTTGGACTTTTTTGCAAGTATGTCACTCAGCTTTGCACGCGAGCAGAACAAACTACCATCACCATGCTGCACACAAAACCAGGAGTGAAAATGTGTGTTGGACCAATTAAATGTGTGCAAGGCCTTTTGTAAAATGAGCCAAGGCCCACGCAGATATGCGAGGGCTCGCGCAAGAATTTAACAACTTCAACATTTCCAACATCAACATCCAGCATTCAACACTCCTCCTTGTTGCTTTTTGGTACAGAGTTCTTTGAGACAATGCCCAAGTGGGTAGCTGAGGGCAAGATCAAGGACTTGGAGTACATCGTCAAGGGGCTGCCCAATGCTGGTCAATGCTTTGTGGACATGATGGTAAGCACAGATGTAGTGCAATCATCTAACAAGAGTTGCAAGAGAAACATGTAGTTGTGCAGCAATTGAACCACGCCATTCAAGAGAGCCAAACATGTGCTTCAAGCTTGCTTGGGGCGCTAGCTCAGATTTGGAAGTGTGTATGTTAGCGTCTTGAGGGAACCGTGGCAAGGAAGACTGCGTTTAACCGCAACTGCCATTTTATCTTTTGGCGATGGAGCAAAAATTTTGCCTGTGCTGCAGTATCTTATAACAGGATCAAATCACCTCTTCATCTGCGCTTTCTTAATCCTTTTTTTCAATCGTCTCACGTATGGATGTAGCAACAACACCTGCCACCCAAGGTTCTTGAATGGTTTTAACCGAAATATTTATGAATGCCCCACTTTGCAGAATGGCAAGAACAAGGGCAAGGCGCTGGTGCAGGTCGTTGACAAGGACCCTGTGTTGGCCTAATTTAACAAATTGGATAGGTAGTTGGGTTTATTTGGACTTATGTCTATACTGATGTGAAAATATCTATATTTCGCAATTGTGGTACCTGTGATACAAATTTTTATATACTGGACTTACTAATATAAAAGCTGCGCGTTGCTAAAAGGAGACTAGAAAGCCACAGACAAAAAAGGGACCACTTGTCACTTGTCTGGGTATCTACACAAGTAAAGAGGCATCGCTCCAGAGGTTTGCCGTGAGAAGCTGGAGGTTTGCCGTACAGGATAAGAGCAAACAAAACCACAGCTACAGAATTTACGAGGTTAACAAAAAAGGCCTGCAGTCAATAGTGCGACTGTTAGCCTGCTCCTTTAAAGGAAATAGTTCATGGAGGGTTACAAGGGTTACAAGGATGGCCTACAGCCCGAGTCTCTGGCTGATGGCAATTGGCTGGTGAAACAAAATCAACCAGTGTCGAAAATTGAAACTAAATCTGACACAAAC
>Ga0307974_1001941_pt1 | contig 14522 bp, 15 predicted proteins | sample OrgLakmetagen784_FD_201812 | JGI IMG/M metagenome (GOLD analysis project Ga0307974, IMG submission 201812) | Saline water microbial communities from Organic Lake, Antarctica - #784 | ecosystem: Environmental > Aquatic > Non-marine Saline and Alkaline > Saline | place: Antarctica: Organic Lake... | reverse complement strand
GTCCACTGCCGTAATTCGGGCCAGCCACTGCTGGAACGCTGGCGCGCGCTTGAGGAAACTGCGCCGATAGGTAAGGTCGTGGCCCGCATCGCGGGGTGGCATGCCGCCGATCCTAGCGCTTCGACGACAACGCGCGATACGAGCCGATGACCTGAGAATCGTCCAGCATGCCCTCACCGCGCCCAGTCGCAGCCAAGAACATCTGGTGCGCCGCCGCCGAAAGCGGCAGCGCCGTTTTGGCCTCGCGTCCCACCGACAGCACGATTCCGAGGTCCTTGGTGAAGATGTCGACTGTGCTTGTCACCGTGTCCGGGTCTGAAATCATGCGCGGGCCTCGATCATTCAGCATCCAGCTGGCCGCGGCGGAGCCGCCCACGATCTCAAGCATGGTGGCAAGGTCAAGGCCCATCGCCTCGGCCAGCGTCATCGCCTCGCCCGCCGCGGCCAGGTGCACGCCGCACAGAAGCTGGTTGACCGCCTTGGCGACCGCGCCCTGACCCGGCCGGTCCCCGACCCGGAACACGCGCCCCCCGACGATTTCGAGCAGCGTACGCACCGCATCGAAGGTCGTGTCGGCGCCCGCCGCCATGATCGTCAGGTTTCCGGCCGTCGCCCCGACGACGCCGCCAGAAACCGGCGCGTCCAGGAACCCGCGGCCTGTTTGTGTGACGGCGATGCCGATCTCTTTGGCGGCGCCGGGCAGGCAAGTCGCCATCAGGATCACTGTCGCGTCGCCGGGCAGCGCCGCGAGCGCGCCATCGTCGAATAGCACCGTGCGCGCCTGCGCGTCGTTTACCACCATCAGCATCAGCACCCGCGCGCCGGATGCGGCCTCGGCGGCGCTGGCGGTTTTCGAGCCGCCCGACGCTTGGAGGCGGTCCAGCGCCGCGTCCTCCATGTCGAACCCTATGACGGTCTCGCCCGCCGCGACAAGGTTCGCGGCCATCGGCCCGCCCATCGCGCCGAGACCCACGAAAGCCACGTGTCCTGTTTCAGTCATGTCGACACCTCCTGTCATTGAAGTTCCGCTTCAAGCCCCGTTAAACTGGAGCCATGCCCCGTGATCCCGGCCTTACTGGACTCGTCCATTTCGAAGCGGGCGCCCGGCGCGCCACGGTCAGCCGCGCGGCCGAGGAACTTGGCGTGTCGCCCTCCGCGGTCAGCCAGCAGGGCGGGGCGGATGCGATTGTCATGTCGGCTGTCCTCCTGACTGCGATCTCACCAGAGGCGCTCCGGCACGACAAGCACGATTTCTTAAATAGCTCTGAAGTCCGGCTTCATGGTTTCGGATGCAGGCGGAGCGGACATCCCCGATCCGCGCAAGCCGGACGTGTGCCTGCCGCGTGCCTGCCGCGTGATTGACAGCCCGGACCATCCGTGTGAAAAAATGGTATACCAAGATCGGGGAGGTACGCGATGGTCGTTGTGACAGTGGTGGGCCTCGGGTCCATGGGTTACGGCATGGCCCAGGCACTGCTGCGCGCCGGGGCCGATGTCTATGGCTGCGATGTCGATGCGGGGCGCGTGGAAAGGCTGGTCCGGGAGGGCGGCAAGCAAGCGCCGCTCGCCGAGGCGGCGGGGAAAAGCGATATCCTCGTGTCGGTGGTTCTGAATGCAGGCCAGACCGAAACCGTGCTATTCGGCCAAGATGGCGCGGCGGACGCGCTGCGAAAAGGTGCCGTGATCGTGTCCTGCGCAACCGTTCCCCCGGACTTCGCCCGCGACATGGCCGCGCGCGCCGAGGCGCAGGGTCTGCACTGCCTCGATGCGCCGATCTCGGGCGGGTCGGTCAAGGCCGCCGAAGGGCAGTTGTCGATAATGGCGTCGGGCACGCCCTCCGCGTTCGAAGCCGCGTCTCCGGCGCTCGATGCGATGGCGGCGACGGTGCACCGGCTGGGCGATGAAGCGGGCATGGGCTCGGCGATGAAATCGGTGAACCAGCTTTTGGCCGGCGTGCATATCGCGGCGATGGGTGAGGCGCTGTCTTTCGCGGTCACGCAGGGGTTGGACCTGCGGCGCGTGGTCGATGTCATCTCGGTTTCGGCGGGCACCTCTTGGATGTTCGAGAACCGCGCGCCGCATGTGGTCGATGCCGATTATACGCCGCGCTCCGCCGTGAATATTTGGCCCAAGGACCTGGGCATCGTCGCGCAGATCGCCGAGCGCGCGGGCCTGCCGGTGCCGGTCACACGGGCCGCGCTCGGGCAGTTCCGCGCCGCGGCCGAGGCGGGCGATGGCGACACCGACGATGCCGCCGTCACGCGGGTCTACACGCGCGCCGCGGGCATCAAGCTGCCGGGAGACGCGTGATGCTGCTGGGCTGTATCGGCGACGATTTCACTGGATCGTCCGATTTGGGCAACACGCTGACCAAGGCGGGGATGCGCACGGTGCAGTATGTTGGCGTGCCCGACGGCCCCGCCGACACCGAAGTTGAGGCGGGCGTCGTGGCGCTCAAGTCCCGGTCCATCCCCGTGGCCGAGGCGATCCGCCTGTCGCTGGAGGCGCTCGTGTGGCTCAAGGCACAGGGCTGCACGCAGTTTTTGTTCAAGTATTGCTCCACATTCGATTCCACGTGTAAAGGCAATATCGGCCCCGTGGCCGAGGCGCTGGCCGACGCGCTGGAAGCGCGCAAGGTGATCTTCTGCCCGGCGTTCCCGGCTACGGGGCGGTCGATCTACATGGGCCATCTGTTCATCAAGGACGCGCTTCTGAGCGAAAGCGGGATGGAAAACCACCCCCTGACGCCGATGACAGACCCGGACCTGCGCCGCGTGCTGGCGCTGCAGTCAAAGGGCAGCGTGGGGCATGTACCGGCAGCATCGGTGTTCGACGGCGCGCAGGCTGTCCGCGACCGCATGGACGCGGAAGACGCCGCCGGGCATCGCTTGCTGATCGCCGACGCGATCCGCGACGCTGACCTGATGACGCTGGGCGCCGCGCTTGACGGTCTGCCGCTGATTACCGGCGGATCAGGCATCGCGATGGGCCTGCCCGAGAACTTCCGCCGCAAGGACCAGCTGTCCGGTACCGCGTCCGACTGGCCAGGGCAGGCGGGGCAGGCGGCTTGCCTGTCCGGGTCCTGTTCCAACGCAACTCGGGCGCAGGTCAGCGGTCATGAGGGGCCGCACATGGAAGTGACCGCCAACGCGCTTGTCGCGGGCGAGGTGACGCCGGTTTCCGCCGCTGACTGGGCTGCGGAGCAGGGCGACGCGTTGCCGCTGATCTATTCCTCCGCCGACCCGGAAGTCGCGCGCGCGGCGCAGGCCACGCACGGCAAGGACCGCATAGCCGCAGCGTTCGAGTCCTTCTTTGCGGAAACGGCCTGTGCGCTCGTCGCCCGCGGAGCGACGCGCCTCATCACCGCCGGAGGCGAGACGTCGGGCGCGGTGGTCGAAGCGCTCGGTCCGCCGATGCTGGCGATCGGGCCTGAGATCGATCCGGGGGTGCCCGCGATCCGTGCGGGTGATGATCTGGTTCTGGCGCTCAAGTCGGGCAATTTCGGCGCGCCGGATTTCTTTGCCAAGGCCGCCCGCGTCCTGCGGGGCGATTCATGACCGAAACGACGTTGCGAGAGGACATCTGCCGCCATGCCGCATCGATCTTCGATCGCGGCCTGACCGGGGGGGCATCCGGGAACATTTCGGCCAGGACTGAGGACGGCGGGCTGCTTGTCTCGCCCACCGGGGCGAGCTTCGGGCGGCTGGACCCGGCGCACCTGTCCCGCTTCGACGCGGCGGGCAATCACGTTGGCGGCGACAAGCCCACCAAGGAAATGCCCCTGCATGCCGCGTTCTACGAAACCCGGCGCAGCGCGGGTGCCGTCGTGCACCTGCACTCGACCCATTCGGTCGCGCTTTCGATGCTGCCTGAGACCGACGCCGAGAACATGCTGCCGCCGCTGACCGCGTATTCGATCATGCGGCTGGGTAAGGTCACACTGCTGCCCTATTATCGACCCGGCGATCCCGCCATGGGCGATGCCGTGCGCGGGCTGGCGGGCAAGCGCAGCGCGGTGGTGCTGGCCAATCATGGGCCGGTCGTGGCCGCCAAAGACCTCGACGCGGCGGTTTACGCCATGGAAGAACTGGAAGAGACGGCACGCCTTGCCATTCTGCTGCGCGGTGCAAGCCCGCTGATGCTGACCGACTCGCAGGTGCGCGATGTGGTGACGACCTTTGACGTGGATTGGGACTGATGACATTTTCCGCAAATCTTGGTTTTCTGTTCACCGAATTGGCGCTTCCCGATGCGATCGGCGAGGCGCGAGTTGCGGAGTTCGCCGCGGTGGAGTGTCATTTCCCCTATGCCCATGACGCGGGCGCGATAAAGGTGGCGCTGGACGCGGCCGGGCTGAAAATGCTCGGGCTGAACACAGTGCCGGGGGATGTCGCGGCGGGGGATTTCGGATTGGCCGCATTGCCCGGGCGCGAAGTCGACGCGCGCGCGGCCATCGACCAAGCGGTCGGCTATGCCAACGCCATCGACGCCGCAAATATCCACGTGATGGCCGGCAAGACCGGCGGCGGAGCGGCGGCTCAGGAAACCTTTCGCGCCAACCTGTCGTATGCCTGCGACCGTGCAGCCGAAACCGGGCGGACGATCCTGATCGAGCCAATCAACCAACGCGACGTGCCAGGCTATCATCTGTCAATCGTCGAGGAGGGCGCACGCCTTATCGAGCAGATGGGCCGCGACAACCTGCGCCTAATGTTCGATTGCTATCACACGCAGATCATGCAGGGAGACCTGACCCGGCGGATCGAGCGGCACCTGCCTCTGATCGGCCATATCCAGATTGCCGCGGTGCCGGACCGGGGCGAACCGGACGCGGGCGAGGTCCATTTCCCGAACCTGGTGGCAGCGATCCGCGACGCGGGCTTCACGGCGCCGATCGGCGCGGAATACAAGCCGCGCGGCGCAAGCACCGCGGCGGGCCTCGGGTGGATGTCCGCCTACGGACGGGCCTGACATGAGGTCCCGCGCATTTCCATTCGACCCATTCCCGACCTCTTGAAACGAAGGACCACGCCATGACCGAGATTCTGGCCATCGGAACGTATCCCGACTGGGACGAAAAGGGCTTCGCCGACCTGGGCGCACGGCGTCTTGACACCATCGAGGCGCTGGACACTTTGTCCGAAGGGGAACGTGCGGCCATCAGGGCGGTCGGCTACAAGGGGCACCACGCCTTCAGTGGCGCGAAGATGGACATGCTTCCTAATCTCGGGCTGATCGCGAATTTCGGGGTGGGCTACGATGCGATCGATGTCGACGCGGCAACCGAGCGCGGCATCAAGGTGACGAACACGCCGGACGTGCTGAACGATGATGTCGCCGACCTGGCCGTCGCGATGCTGATCAACGTGTCGCGCAACATGCGCATGGGCGAAGATTGGGTGCGTTCGGGCACCTGGGCGGAGAAGGGCGATATGCCGCTCAACCGCAAGGTATCGGGCGGGAAATGCGGTATCCTCGGGCTTGGCCGGATCGGACGCGACATCGCCGACCGCATGGCCGCCTTCAAGATGGAGATGCATTACTATGCACGCTCCGAAAAGAACACGCCGTCCGGCTGGACCTATCACGCGGACCCGGTCGACCTGGCCCGCGCGGTCGACTACATAGTCATCGCGCTAGTGGGCGGGCCGGAGACCGCGAAATTCGTGTCTGCCGAGATGATCGCGGCGCTGGGGGACGACGGTATCTTGGTGAACATCTCGCGCGGCTCCGTGGTCGACGAGGGCGCGCTTCTCGAAGCGCTGGAAAATGGGCGGCTGCGGGGGGCCGGTCTTGACGTGTTCGTCGGCGAGCCGCGGATAGACCCGCGCTTTCACAGGCTCGAAAACGTGGTTCTGCAGCCGCACCAAGGGTCCGGCACTGTCGAGACGCGCAAGGCAATGGGAGAACTTCAGCGCGACAACGTCACGGCCTTCCTGAACGGTGCCGCGCTGAAGAGCCCCGTGAAATAGACTTCTGGCCGTTCGGTCGGAGCCGGAAGCGCGGTAACGTGATCGAAGTACAACAGGCTCGGCCACTTCGGCGTCAAGCGCGGATTCCATCGTCTTGACGCGCTTCAGCCGGTCGATCACCGCGTCGATATGGGCGAACAGCACACCGACGACGCCGTCGCGGTCCGCGACGATCAGGTCGCCGGTCGCGACGTTTCGCCCGCCGATCTGCACCGGTAGGCCGACCTGTGCGGGGCAGGTCACAGGCCGCTGCGCAGCCTTGCCAACCGCCCATCGGCGCGAGGGCGTGGGTTTTTGCCAAGCCGAAGTACCTCGCGCGGTCGAGGCCGAAAAGTCGTTTCATGGTGCCAAAGCACTGCTCGACCCTTGAGGTGGCGCTTCGGGATCAGCCGGTTGAAGCGCTTCTCGGAGGGGCGCAGAGGGCGGCCACGTGCCGCTTTCCTCATGATCCCGTCGCGGTGCTTGCCCTTGAGCGCGTCGTGGTTGGCACGGCTGGCATAGGCGTCGCCAATGTTGCTTGAAACATTGGCGCAATCATTGCCAACTCGGCCATAACCCGCTGCGCCCGGGCACCTTCGATCATATGCCCGAACGCGGGGCTTTCCGCCGCATTGGCCGGGGTGGTGTGGACGCGGTCGATATGGCCGTCCTCATCGGCGCGCTGCGCAAGCCCATCTAGCCGAGCGTGCTCTTCGACCCCTTTTTGACCCAACGCGATCCGAGTCGGTGCTGAAATGCATGTCCGGTGCGTCAGGGGTGTCCCCCTCGGCCCGGTCCTGCGGCGGATCGATATAGGTGCGCGGGCGCGCGGCACTTGTCACAAGCGTGGCATCAACGGCTCGGACCATGGCCTTTCCTGCATGCTATGAATTGACTTGCATTATGGTATACCAAATTCGATGATTGCCGCAACCGCCGCCTTCCGGGTTCGGGACAGGCGGCCATCTGCAGGAGGACGGCATGAGCAACACCCGCGCCAACAAGCGATTCCGCTCTCAGGAATGGTTCGACAACCCCAACAATCCGGGCATGACCGCGCTTTACCTCGAGCGCTATCAGAACCAGACATTCACACGGGCAGAACTGCAAAGCGGCCGCCCCATAATCGGCATCGCCAATACCGGATCCGATCTGGCCCCCTGCAACAAGATCCACATCTTCCTGATGGACCGGATCAAGGCCGGCATCCGCGATGCGGGCGGTATCCCCATGGAATTTCCCGTCCACCCCATTCAGGAAACCGGCAAGCGGCCCACCGCGGCGCTCGATCGCAACCTTGCCTATCTCGGCCTCGTGGAGGTGCTGCACGGCTATCCCATAGACGGCGTCGTGCTGACCACCGGCTGCGACAAGACCACGCCGGCGCAGCTCATGGGGGCGGCGACGGTGGATCTGCCCGCGATCGCCCTCAATGGCGGGCCCATGCTGGACGGGTGGTACAAGGGGCGGCGCGCGGGTTCGGGCATGGTCGTCTGGGAAGGGCGCCGCCTTCTGGCCGAGGGCAAGATCGACTATGAGGAGTTCATGGATCGCGCCTGCGCCTCGGCACCCTCGATGGGGCATTGCAACACGATGGGCACCGCCTCGACGATGAACGCCATGGCCGAGGCGCTCGGCATGACGCTGACCGGGTCCTCGGCCATTCCCGCGCCGTTCCGCGAGCGGATGGAGATGGCCTTTGCCACCGGCCAGCGGATCGTCGCGATGGTGCTGGAGGATCTCAAACCCTCCGACATCCTGACGCGCGATGCCTTCGAGAACGCGATCAGGACCAACACGGCGATCGGCGGCTCGACCAACGCGCCGCCGCATCTTCAGGCCATCGCGCGTCATGCGGGTGTGGCGCTGAACGTCAGAGACTGGCAAACCATCGGGTTCGAAGAGCCGCTTCTGGTCAACATGCAACCCGCCGGCGCCTATCTCGGGGAAAGCTTTCACCGGGCGGGCGGTGTGCCCGCGGTGATGGCCGAACTGCACAAGGCCGGCCGCCTGCATGCCGGTGCGATGACCGCCACCGGCATGACCATGGGCGAAAATCTGGACGGGCGCGACAGTGTCGATCAGGATGTGATCCGTCCCTATGACCGGCCGCTGCGCGAAAACGCGGGGTTCCTCGTGCTGTCAGGCAATCTGTTCGACTCTGCGCTGATGAAGACCGCCGTGATCTCGCCCGAATTCCGCGAGCGGTTCCTCTCGACCCCGGGGGCCGAAGGCATATACGAGGCCCGCGCGGTGGTCTTCGAGGGGCCCGAGGATTATCACGACAGAATCAATGACGAGAGCCTCGGGATCGACGAGAAAACCATCCTGTTCATCCGCAACGTGGGCTGCGTCGGGTATCCCGGCTCGGCCGAGGTGGTCAACATGCAGCCACCCGATGCGGTGCTGCGCGCCGGCGTGCACCACCTGCCGACGGTGGGCGACGGGCGGCAATCGGGCACCTCGGAGAGCCCCTCGATCCTCAATGCCTCGCCGGAATCGGTGGTGGGCGGCGGGCTGGCCTATCTGCAGACCGGCGACACGGTCCGGCTCGATCTGAACGACAGCACGATGAACGCGCTGGTCGAGCCTGCGGACTGGGCGCGTCGCAAGGCCGCATGGACCCCGCCCGAGATCGTGAGCCAGACCCCCTGGCAGGAAATCTATCGCACCCATGTCGGGCAACTGGCCGAGGGAGGCTGTCTGGAACTGGCCACCGCCTATCAGCGCGTGGCACGCCACATGCCCCGCGACAATCACTGAGGAGATCCCCATGGACAGTCCTGGGCTGGAAGCTCTCCTCGTCGATATGGCCTCTTGTTGGACGCCTTCCTGCAGGCAGCGGTCGCCGACAGAGGCCCAGGTGCGGTGATCCACCAGATCCGGCCCGAACCGGGCGGCAAGCCGTGCCTCGGCCACGGCCTTGCCCACAGCTGCCTTGCCCCAGAAGGCCGGTGGTGGTTTCGATGCCGGCCTCCTGCTCGATCTCGGGGTGACCGGCGCAGATGGACCCGAGCCGCCGGAAGCTTTTCAGAGCGTCGGTCGTGACATGGTCGTAGCCCGACAGATGCAGCAGCGCGTAAAGCAGCATAGAGCCATGCCCGTTGAACAACCCACCCTGTCGCGATCCGGTCAGAGCGACGCGGCGGGGTCCACCTTGAGGTGGCGCGCATAAAGCGTCGCCGCGATCTCGGCCATCCCGAGCGGCACGCCCTGATGACCCTCGCCGGCGTTCAGGATGGAATCGAGGGCGAGGAAACGGATGGCATGCGCTATGTGCCGGATTTGCGGCTGATCACTTGTCTGGATATCGGTCATCGGTCGTCTTTCAGGTCAGAGGAGCGCGCGAATGCGGGCGATCGCCTCGCGGATGTTGTCGGTGGAACTGGCATAGGAGAGCCGCAGATAGCCCTCGCCGTGCTCGCCGAAGGCGGTGCCCGCGACGGTGGCGACGCCCGCCTCGTCAAGGAACCGGTCCTGCGCGGTGCGCGCGGTCATGCCGGTCCCTTCGATGTTGGCAAACGCATAGAAGGCACCGGCCGGGTCCGTGCAGCGCACGCCCGGCAGCGCGTTCAACTCGTCCACGATCAGCGCGCGGCGCGCGTCGAACGCTGTCATCATGTCCCGCACAGCGTCCTGCGGGCCGGTCAGCGCGGCCAGCCCCGCATGTTGCGCGGCGGCGTTGACGCAGGAATGGTCGTTTATCGCCAGCCGCGTCGCCGCGTCCACCGCTCCGTCGGGCCAGACGGCATAGCCCAGCCGCCAGCCGGTCATGGCGTAGGTCTTGGACCAGCCATCCAGCATGATCAGGCGGTCGCGGATCTCGGGATATTGCAGCAGCGAGACATGCGCGCGCCCGCCATAAAGCATCTGGCTGTAGATCTCGTCCGACAGCACGGCGACATGCGGATGATCAGCAAGCCCTGCGACAAGCCGGTCGATCTCGGTGCGCGGGGTGACGCCGCCGGTGGGATTGGCGGGGCTATTGATGATGATCAGCCGGGTTTGCGGCGTGATCCGACCCAGCACCGCGTCGGCGGAAAAGGCAAAGCCATCGGCCTCGCTCAGAAGGATCGGCACCGGCGTGGCCCCGGAATAGCGGATCACGCTTTCATAGATGGGAAAGCCCGGATCGGGATACATGATCTCGACACCGGGCTGGCCGAACATCAGCACCGCGAAGAACATCGTCGGCTTGCCGCCGGGAACCACGACCACGTTGTCGGGATTGACCTCGACACCGTGGCGACGGTCGAGATCGGCGGCCACGGCCTCGCGCAGGGCAGGGATGCCGTTTGCGGGTGTGTAGCCGTGATGGCCGTCGCGCAGCGCCCTGATCCCGGCCTCGACCACGTGCTCGGGTGTTTTGAAATCGGGCTGCCCGATCCCGAGATTGATGATGTCGCGCCCTTCGGCCGCAAGCGCCCCGGCGCGGCCCAGAACGGTGAAAGCCGATTCGGTGCCCAATCGTGACAGGCTGTCGGCGAAAATTATGCGTGACACGTGTATCCTCCCGGTTTCGATCGCCGCGCAAGCCCCCCTGACCCCGCGCGCAAGACATTCCCTGACTAACCGATATCCGCGTCACTGATCATTAAGTTTTTCTAACAAGGTTTTGCATTTTTCGGTAAATCCAAGTCCGGTCCCACCTGTTAGGGTCTCTGCAAGTCATCAATTCGGGAGGAGACCATGACTGATGAAAGCCGGGTCGGCGCGCTCTCCAACATGTCGTTGGAGTTGCGAGCTTGGAATATCCGCCGCAAGGCGCTCTTGATGGGCGAGGTCCAGGGTCAGGGCTATATCGGGCAGGCGCTCGGCGTCGCCGATGTCCTGGCAACCTCTTATTTCCACGCGATGGATTACCAGCCCGAAGATCCCGAATGGGAAGGGCGCGACCGTTATCTTCTGTCGATCGGCCATTACGCCATCGCGCTCTATGCGGTGCTGATGGAGGCGGGCATCCTGCCCGAGGACGAGCTTGAAACCTATGGAGTGGACGACAGCCGCATGCCGATGTCGGCCATGGCCTCGTACACGCCGGGGATGGAAATTACCGGTGGCTCTCTGGGGCACGGGCTGGGCATCGCCGTAGGCATGGCGATGGGGTTGAAGCGCAAGAAAAATCCCGCTTTTGTCTACAACCTCATGTCCGACGGCGAGCTTGGCGAAGGCTCCACCTGGGAGGCCGTGATGTCGGCCACGCAGTGGCAGCTCGACAACCTGATCTGCGTCGTCGATTTCAACAACCAGCAGGCCGACGGTCCAAGCCGTGACATGCTGGCCAGGGGTGGCGAGGCACCCAAATGGGAGGCCTTCGGCTGGCACGCGCAGGAGGTCGACGGAAACGATCTTGACGCGCTGGTCACCGCCTTCGACGCAGCCCGCGATCTGAAGGATCCCAAGCCCCGCGTGATCATCTGCAATACCAGGATGTGCAAGGGCGTCGACTTTCTCGAAGCTCGCGAAAGCAGTCATTTCGTGCGCGTGGAGCCCGATGAGTGGACCAAGGCGCTGGACGTTCTGGAAGAAGGAAAGCCGCAATGACACGCGATTCGATGGCCCGCAAATACGAGCCCCGCAAGGTGCCCGACAAGAAGGTGGCGACCTCGGCGATGATCGCCTCGCTATCCGCCGAAGGATACGAGACGCGCTCGGCCCCGTTCGGTCACGCGCTGGTCGATGCGGCGAAGAAGGATGCGCGCATCGTCGGCATGTCGGCGGATCTGTCGAAATACACCGATCTGCACATTTTCGCAAACGCGATGCCCGACCGGTTCTATCAGATGGGCATGGCCGAGCAGCTTCTGTTCTCGGCGGCGTCCGGCATGGCACGCGAAGGGTTCATTCCCTTTGCCACGACCTATGCGGTCTTTGCCTCGCGCCGGGCCTATGATTTCATCGCTATGGCGATCGCCGAGGAAAATCTGCCGGTCAAGATCATCTGCGGCTTGCCGGGGCTGACCACGGGCTACGGGCCCAGCCATCAGGCGACCGAGGACCTGGCGATCTTCCGCGGCCTGCCCAACATGGTGCTGATCGACCCCTGCGACGCCGATGACGTGGCGGCCATGGTGCCCGCGATGATGAAGCATGACGGTCCGGTCTATGCCCGGCTGTTGCGCGGCAAGGTGCCCTCGGTGCTGACCCGCCACAAGCCGGATTACGCGTTCCAGCTGGGCCGCGCCCAGATGATCCGCGAGGGACGTGACGTTCTGGTCGTCTCGTCGGGGATCATGACCATGCGGGCGCTGGATGCCGCCGAGAAACTGGCCGCCGACAACGTCGATGTGGGCGTGCTGCACGTGCCGACGATCAAGCCGCTGGATGTCGATACCATCGTCGCCGAGGCCGGCAAGAGCGGGCGCCTGGTGGTCACGGCGGAAAACCACAGCGTGAATGGCGGTCTGGGCGAGGCCGTGGCCCGTCAATTGCTGACCGCCGGCGTCGCGCCGAGGTTTCGGATGATCGGACTGCCGGATGAATTTCTTGAGGCCGGCGCCCTACCGACGCTTCACGACATGTACGGCCTCTCCGTCGATGCGGTGGCCACGCAGATCAAGGGCTGGCTGTAGCCGGCGCGCCCCCGGGTTTCGGGGTTTCAGGTATTTTTGAGGGAGACAGGACAATGGGCCTTCTGGAGGGAAAAATAGCAATCATCACCGGTGCCGCAAGCCCGCGCGGACTGGGCAAGGCCACGGCAAGGCTGTTCGCCGAGCATGGTGCAAAGGTTGTGATCATGGACCTTGACGCAGATCAGGCAGCCTCCGCCGCCGCCGATCTGCCGGGCGAGGGCCATATCGGCCTTGCCGGGAACGTGACCGATCGGGCGACCTGCGACGCGGTCGCCCACGCCGCGCTTGAGGCCTTCGGCCGGATCGACATTCTGGTCAACAACGCGGGCATCACCCAGCCACTCAAGCTGATGGAGATCGGGCCCGAGAATTACGATGCCGTGACCGACGTGAACCTTCGCGGCACGCTTTACATGAGCCAGGCAGTCATCCCGACAATGCGGGAGCAGAAGGCCGGGTCGATCGTCAACATGTCCTCGGTTTCTGCACAGCGCGGGGGTGGGATCTTTGGCGGACCGCATTACTCGGCCGCCAAGGCCGGCGTTCTGGGCCTGACCAAGGCCATGGCGCGCGAACTTGCGCCCGACAATGTGAGATCAAACGCGATCTGCCCGGGCTTCATCGCGACCAACATCACCGCCGGCAAACTGACCGACGAGATGCAGGCACAGGTCCTCGCGGGTATCCCGATGGGGCGGGCCGGCACGGCGGATGACGTGGCGGGCTGCGCGCTCTTTCTTGCATCCGGTCTGTCGGGCTACTGCACTGGCACCGAAGTCGATGTGAATGGGGGATCACTCATTCACTGATACAACACACCCCCCTGTCGAGGAGAAGGGGGCTGTTTTCAGTCTTCAAAAAGGGAACCACCATGAAGACCAATCTGATGGCCATTCTGGCCACGACCACCATGCTGGCAGGCACAGCCGAGGCCAGCGAAGTGATCTTCGCCCATGGCTCGAATCCGGGCAATCCGCGCTATGAGGCCGCCGAAAAGTGGGCAGAACTGTTTGCCGAATGCACCGGTGGCGAGCACTCTGTCAACGTCGCGGGCTCAGCGACGATGGGCGATGACGTCGAGATGCTGACCTCGGCCAGTGCCGGCGTGATCCAGGTCACCGCCAGCAGCCAGGGCGCGATGAGCCAGATTGTCCGTCGTCAGATAATTTCGGGACGCTTGAGCGGTTTTCGGATTGCAGGCTCTGGCCCATCCTTGAGTGAGTTTATGCGGTTTCAGATTGGTGGCGCAAGCGCCGCGTAAGCATGGTTTTGCGTTTGATCTCCTCTCGCTGTTTCAGGATCTGCTCGCCCCTGCCGAAGTAGACGTCGGCGGGCGTCAGGTTGCCGAGGCTCTCGTGATACCGGCGGGTGTTGTCGTATTCGACAAAGTCCCTGATCTGGCGTTCGAGATCCCCGGGCAAGACGTAATGCTCGAGCACCACAGGGTTATTCGCTTCGCGGACCTTGGGTTCATGGTCTGGTGCCACCGTTCGATCTTGCCCTGGGTCTGCGGGTGGTAGGGCGCGCCGCGGACATGATCCATGCCCTTGTCGTCGAGATAATCGGCCAGGTCTCCCGCGATGCAGGACGAGCCGTTGTCACTGAGCAGCCTCGGCTTGGCGACCACCGTGGCGCTGTCGCAGCCCGACATGTCCAGCGCCAGGTCGAGTGTGTTGGTCACATCCTCTGCCTTCATCGTCGTGCAGAGCTTCCAGGCGATGATGTATCGGCTGTAATCATCCAGGATTGTCGACAGGTAGACCCAGCCAGCCGAGGACCTTGAGATTGAACCGTCCCAAGTTTGTGAGAGGCTTATTTTTCCAAAACTCAGGCGGCTTTTTCAAGAGCATTCATCTCTGCATGGAATTCATCCCAAGGCGATTTAACCCACGCTGAAAAACTGTTGCACTGTGGTGATTTGGCTGACTCAATCAAGTTGGCAGCCAGATCGGAGGTGACAGGCATGGTTTCGGTTCGAACATTATTGCGCAAGGTTCCT
>Ga0307974_1001936_pt1:5000-14536 | contig 14536 bp, 17 predicted proteins | sample OrgLakmetagen784_FD_201812 | JGI IMG/M metagenome (GOLD analysis project Ga0307974, IMG submission 201812) | Saline water microbial communities from Organic Lake, Antarctica - #784 | ecosystem: Environmental > Aquatic > Non-marine Saline and Alkaline > Saline | place: Antarctica... | reverse complement strand
GGCAATGGTAACATGATTAACGAGTACAAGGAGGGGGGGTGCAACGGAGGGTGTGCGGCCTTTGTTGATAAAAAGGAGGGTGGCAAAGAGGGAGCAAGAAGAAGAGAAAGGAAGGGGGGATCACACACGGGCTTGCTGGACCACCTTCCCCTGCGTCTGTGCCTGCTGTCAAATCCATGCTGGCTGCAGCTGCAACTGATGGGGAGCGATGGCTTGAACGCTGCCGCGCGGGCAATTGACGCAGCCGCAGCAGCGGAGGCGGTGGATCAGGTAAAGGGGCAGGGAGGCTGGTAGGTGTACGATTAGGGTTGGCCAGAACTGTGCATACGTATGTAGCATGCCGCTCGTCTGCGGGGTAACTGCCATCAATCGCGCCGCATGCTGCGGCGTGAACGTATTCACCGTACATGACCGTGCATCTGGTGGAGCTTCTGCCAAAATTACCATTGCAAAAATAACGTATATACACAGTATATATATGGTTCTGGCCAACCCTGTGTATGAGCAAAGCTTGCTTCTTCCCTTCATCCTGGTGCAAAACTTGGACTCAGATCACATTTCTGTTGTAACGTCGTGGTAGATGCTATGGACGTGCTGGCGGCTCAATTAGGCGGTCATTTAGATGTCTCAAGAAATTATGGCGCCAAGCCAGATCCACAGGGGAAACAAGTTTTAGCCTGATCAAGGCTGGGTCGTTCCGCGTGGGCATGTGCATGGGCATGCACTTTGCCTCGTGGCCATCATGAATTAACTGACAGTGGACCGTCCATTGCGTCTGTATGACTCAAGCTTGATATAAGCAATGACGCTTGCAGCAGCAGCAGCAGACGCATTGAGACTGGAGTAGGGAGAGTGAGCAGCGCTGCTGCAGTTTTCGGATCAGGACGAGAGGCGAGAAGTTTTCTTCCCTGCCAAATTCTTCCCCTGCCAGCTGACTCACTTGTGCAGTAGTCAAAAGGTCTTGTTCAAACTCGTGTGTGCCTTCAGGTGGGAAAAGCAGCAGCATTGCCGCATTCGGGTCAGAGTGGGAGTTGCCAGGGGTCAGGGCTGGAAGGGGTAGCAGGGAAGGGGGCTGAGGCAGAAGGGGCGACAGGACACAACAAAGCAGGTGCACGCCATGAAAGTTTACCTGCCCTGGCTGTGGTTCTGAGGTTGTTGAGAGGCGGCGCAGTGAGGGAGTGGGGAGTCAGAAAGATGGAGTTGGAGGGGGTGGACGCAAAGGAGCCGAGCTTTCACAGGTGTGTGTGTGCGTGTGTGTATGCGTGTGTGTGCGTGTGTTTGTGTGTGTGCATGTAATTGCCACGGTACTTGAGGCTGGACATACTGAAAAATGCAGCATCAGAAAAATACTACAGCAGGCTTGGATGCATGCTGTCAGTGTTGAGGTACGTCTTGCAGTTCCCCGCAAGCATTAATCTGGCAGCACCCATTGCAGCTCACCGTCTTCACGTGCCTCGTGACCATTGGCACATGCACAGGCTGGCAAGCACGCTTCTCTGCGCCACCACGCCATGCAACCTCCCCCTGATGGGTGTTCTGCTGCAGCTGCTGCTGGCGGAGCAGCGCATGCTCACGGACATTCAGGTGAGCTGAGTGTACTTTGTGTGGAATTGTGTGTAGGTTTAGAGAGCACATCTTGTCCATTCTGAGTTTTCTGGCGAAGCAGCACAAGCTCACAGACATGCAGGGGTGCCGAGTGTCTTGTGTTTAAGTGTGGAGTAAGAGGCTGCAGCCTGCTGCTCAGTCGTTTCCTGCTGGAGCTGCCACTTACAGAGCAGCACATGCTCACGGGCGTTCAGGAGCACATGCTCGCAAGCGTTCAGGAGCACATGCTCACGGGCGTTCAGGAGCACATGCTCACGGGCATTTTTTCAAAGTGTAGCTACCTGTATCTTGTGGTTTCCTCTGCACGGCCAACTCCTTTAGGATGAAAAGTGCGGTTCAGCGTGCATTCAAGTGTAGCTATTTGTATCCTGCAATGTCCTCTGCATGTCCAACTCCTTATGTAGAAACGTGCAGTTTAAAGTGCACCACAAGGGCGTTCTTTATGTACCTCCTGGTGAACGAGCTGCAACTCCTGGTGAACGAACTGTAGTACCACTGCACTCAACACGCACACACACACTCTGTCTCACTCTCCCTACCTCCAATGCAGGTGGAAACGTGCAGCCACGCAAACAAATTGCAGTACCGCAGCACTCAACACACACACACACACACTTGATCCCGCCCTCCCCACCTCCTCTGCAGGTGGAAAAGTGCAGCCACAAGGAAGCTCTCCTGGTTCTGCACTCCAGTGCCCAAACAGCAGCACTGCAGTCGGCAAGCCTTACCCCCCCAGCCTCCTCTCTGTCCCACGCCACCGTCAACTCAACAGCTGCTCACGTGCCCCTGCCCCCTGGCCACGTCTCGCTGCTGAAGCGGCTGCAGCTGCCAAGCACCACATGGGTGAGCACAAAGGACACGGGCATGGTTAGGGTTGGCCAGAACCACATACATAAATATATATTATTATTTATTTTTATTTTTATTAGGTTTGTATATACGGTGTATGTACGGTATTTTTGGCAGGGAGATCACCCAATATATGGTCATATATGGCGTATACATACAGTTCTGGCCAACCCTAGGCACAGTGGTCTCAGGGTACACACAGGGTACAGATACCATTGCGTGCTAAGAAGGTGTAGATGAAGGGTGCAGTTAACGTAAGAGAGCTCCTGCCCTGGCGATATGAGGTCTACGCACAAACGGTGGCCATCGTTCTCCACGCTCTGGTGGGGACAGTAAATTGGGAACCTTTGTGTTGCTGCCTGATGTGCACGGCTCCCAGAGGCTGCTCTGTCTAGGTCAGCAGTTACTAGGCTTAGCAGTTGTGTGCACCACTTTGCCCCTCTGAAGTCAATGCAGCCACATAGGCTTTCAGGGAGTGTGGTGCAAAAATTGCAACAATTGGGAGCATTGTCGGCAACCTCTTCTGAGCTACACTGCACGTTAATAATCTGAACATCAAAAGGGAATAAGGCTCTTTAATCCCGCACCTCCTGATGCATGCCAATTGCAGCCGCAGAAGCTTGTGGGGAGTGCGGTGCCGATAGTGCGTGAGGAAGAGGCAGGCTTATGCTGTGCAGCACTGCACACGCTTCTGCAGGCGCCTAAAAATGCAGCACTGCTTGCTCAGCTGGCGTGGAAGGTGGGAACTGCATAAGTACATCATTAGCAGTACATCATTAGCATTTGCTGTTAGGAAAGTGATTCTTGGTATGCGAGGTTTGGCGCATGTCTGTTTGGTAATTATATTTGAGCAGGGAGCTTCAGTGTGTTCAAGCCTATGTGCGTGTTTTAGCAGGTTTGGCAAAGAATAAGGTTTGGCTTGAAATGAGCTGCAGTTTGGAAAAGAAAGGAGAAAGGATAGATGGATACATCATTATTTAGTATCAAAGCACTGATGGAATTGTTTTTGCTTGGCTCTATCGTGCATATGAACAGACATGCCAAACGACTAGTGCAATTGTAAGTGTGGCCATATAAGTGACCTGTCACATGCACACTTACACTTAAACACACACATACACACACAAACACATACTTTTTCCATGTACATGCATGTGTTGGCACACTACTTAGGCGGGCTCTCTCGTAAGTGCATAGCTGCTTACCTGCTGTGATAGTGCAAGCTGCAAGCCACACTTACTTCCCATGAAGCCACACACACACACACACACACACACACACACACACACACATACACACAGACACAGACACACACACACACATTTCACCTGTGCGCCATTGGAACGCTACACGCAGATGGGCTCTCACGTGGGCACATGGCTGCTGCAAGCCACTGATGCAATCCTGCAAGCCCACAGCTGTGGGGCCATTGCAAGCATCACTCCAGTTTTGCTTCAGGTGATATGGTTTGTACGATGGTGGTTAGCTAATGGTTGTGTGTGTGCGTAAAATTGCAGAGCTCAAGTGCGTTGCTGCCTGTCCTTTGCACGCGCGCTACTTGCCTCGTGCTTGTTTTGCGAAGGACACAATGATTGAGTTGTGGGCTTTGTATGCGTGGGCTTTGTATGTGTGGGCTTTGTATGTGTGGGCTTCTGAGCCGCGTGAGCATTTTGCTGAGACCGTCACACGCTTTGCACTCCTAGATGGAAGTCATCTTTGGCATTGCCAATGGGCTTCATCATTGCTGGATACACTCTGCACATAAGCTCTCCCTCTCGCGCGCACACTATATACTTGTGTATGTGTCTCTCTTTCTCTCTCTTTCTCCCTCTCCCTCCCTCCCTCTCTCTCTCTCTCTCTCTCTCTCTCTTTCTGCACTGTTCACTTGTTACACACATGCACACACACTCACACACACTCACACACATACACACTGCTCCAGGCACATCCCAATGCAGCCTCTCCCTCAACGTCCCTCCTTCCTTTGGTGATGGCTCCCTACACCGCTGAGCAAGCGCTGGCCACCTTGGCCATCACTGGCCTGAACCACGCAAAGCCCTGCTACAAGCAGTTTGCAGGTACGAGGGCACGCTCGTGCTTTTTCACATCTCTACCGTGTAATTTGGTTGGCAAGGAAGGTTTGGGCAGGAGGTAGGTGAGCTTGTCAATCTAGCACTTTTTTTGTTTCACCATCTTCCTTTGGTGCTTTGCAATGCAGCCCCCTTCTACCTGGGCCGGCTTGCACACGCGCACACACACACTCTCAAACACACACACACACACACACACACACACACACATACACACAAACACACACACATACACACAAACACACAAACATACACTACAACTGTTCTAGGTCATCACTTGACGCTCATGTGCATGACTGAGCACTGCACATGCAACATTCAATGCTTGCGTGGATATGTGCACTATGTGTAAGCTCAGAGGATGAGAGCAAATGCACATTACAAAAAACTCAGGTGGACTAGTGCAGCAGCTCCAGCACATCTCAAGGTCAGCCAGATCTTCACCACCGACCTCCCAACCTCACAAATCAGGTACTACACTTGTTTACGTTATCTTTTTTATACGAAGATTTCATGTAAGGTGCTGCGACCCACTTTTTTTACATGCGCCAGAGCACGCTCGCTTGCACGTACAACTCCGACAAACAAACCACATGCACGCACAGACCTTGAAGCTCGTCATCTGAACCTTGGAACGGGCTTTGGCAAGGAAGAAGAGGAGGCCGCAAGTGTGCAGGTAGGCCCCAATTAGCATTTAGTCATACGTCAAGAGAACTTGAGAAGGACAAAATTTTACAATTAACGAGGAGACAAGTTGAGGTCCTTCCCATAGTAAAGAGCTTAAAAGTCTGTTACCGGAGACTGTCAGGGTTTGCCTGCTAGTGGTGGGCTTGACCACTTCCAGCTCAACCTGGGCAGACTTCTACGAAAGCATTGTAAAATATGTTCATCAGTCTTTGTGCACTGAAATCCTAACAAAGACTCTGTCATTGTGGCAGAAAAAGGAGTTCGTACTGCAAAAGGGGGGTAAACACCCCTACCAAAATTGGAAAACAAACATTTGCACAAGCATTCCAAGTGCCTACCCTGTTTGTCACGGTACTTCTCGTTTGTGGTATTTTCAGCAAAAGTTTATACTCCGCACGTAACACTGTCACATGCACATAGACGCACACATCTACACGCCTACACACACAACACACACAGTCATGCACACAAAACCATACCACGTAACACTGACATATGCACATAGACACGCACATCTGCACGCACACACACAACACACACAGGCATGCACACAAACACGCACCACGTAACACTGACATATGCACATAGACACAAAGAAACACACATCTACATGCACACACACAGACAACACACACACACACAAACACACAAACATACACACACAAAAGCATATGCCCAGTGTACTTTGGAGGAGGGTCGCATCTTAAGCACTTTGTATCGCTTTTGCTGGCTTCACAGCAATGCCCGGCAGGGTGACGCAGAGTACCCTGTGGCGCCAAGCAACAACATCAAAGTTCGTTCAAGTTCCTTGTGCAGCAAATAATGGCTATTTTGGGTGGCCGGTTAGAAATTAGGGCTTGAGTCCCTGTCTACACGTTTTTTTGCTACATTTGGGAAAAGGGAAAAGCCTTTCCCAAAAGTATTTTTCCCCTTAATATGTGTAACATCGTACAAAAGTTGAGTAACATTGTACAAAATTCATATGGGAATTTCTCGGATGGGCTACAGTGCTGCACACTCCCTTAACATGAGCACCGTACAAAGCCAAACAGACTCAGAAAAGCTACCACCCCCAAAACCTGAAAATTAGCACACTCATGCACCTACACACAGGTAGCTGTATGGATGCGGCTGTCCATGCTGCTTCCCCTCCTCATCGTTGTCAACACCGACCAGGAGCCCAACCCCCAGCTCAACCTGCGCAGCCTGCTTGTCCCCACACTCTTGCAGCTCCTGGCAATTCCTGCCATCTACACCACCGCCTTTCCTGCAGCTACAGCTTTGGTCCATCAGCCTGCAGCAACAGCCCAGGGAAATCAAGGGACTGCAGCAGCAGCAGCAGCAGCTCCTGCTTGTGGTTCAGGCAGGGATCAGGGTATGCCTTCAGTCCAAGGCCCTTCTCCCGGCAGCCTGTGCACGCTCCCGGCCACCAAGCCAGCCCCGCAGAGCAGCTGCCTTCCTAGAGATCAGGACGCTGCAGGGGCTTCACCTCCCCCTGCAAGCAGTGGCGGTGCGGTTGTTGCAGCAGCTTTCACAGCGTACCGCTGGGCAGGAGAGCCGTTGTTCTGGTAGGCCGCGGACCCTCTACTCGCTTGATACACAACGTATATAGGCGTGTGAAGAAGTAAGCAAGCACACATGCATGCACATGGTCACAGTCACGCACACGGATGCACAGACACGCAAAGCAACACACACACGCACATACGCGTACACACAGGCGACTGCTACACGTTCTAGCAGCTCTGCTACAAGGCGGGTGGGCTCCTTGGCTCAGTGGAGGGCATAAGAACTTGAAAGCGGTGAGTAGGGGGGGAGTGTGAGTGGTGGTGAATAAAGTGTGGGTTGAGAACTCACTTGTTAGCTTTCGTAACGAGAGTCAGGATGAGGTAGGTAGGTAGATCGTGAACAAGCAGAAGGCTTGGGTAATGAATTGGAGGGCAAATGAGGCTACATACAAAAGTTGTGCAGGCTTGTAAATTTCTAATGATTGTGTATACTGTTTTCAAGAACCTGATGAGGCTACATACAAAAGGTCGTGCAGGCTTGTAAACTTCTGATGATTGTGTGTACTGTTTTCAAGAACCTGATGAGGCTACATACAAAAGGTCGTGCAGGCTTGTAAACTTCTGATGATTGTGTGTACTGTTTTCAAGAACCTGATGAGCCCTGTGCTCACGAGCCACCAACCTGCGTCTCAACCTGCACAGGTATCCCCGTACAGCATCAGTCTGCTGCAGCAGCAACTCGATCAGCAGCAGTGCTGGGAACGCGTTCCAGCTGCCGTGATGGACATTATCCAGTGTGCTCTTCCTACCCACCTTGGGTGAAGAAGTGATCTTTTCCTAATCCTTGCCGGTAGTGTTTACTCTGTCTGCGTATTTTTTCTTTCTTTTCACTTTGGGTGAAGAAGTGTTGCCCCCCTGAGGTGTTGCTTATTTAATTTTGAACCCCGTTAACGGATGTTTTGTTTCTGCTGTGTGTGGCTGTCACATTATACCTTGAAATTGGAATACTGTTTGTTGAATGAGGTACAAGGTATACAGGTCTACAAGGTTTACAAGGAAAGGCCTTCAGTCAAAGCGTGTGACTGCTAGCCTGCTCATAGAAAAAATAGTTCATGCAGAAAAAAGTAGAATTTGTTGTTGTTCTGGTGCAAAAAAGTAAAAACATCCTGTGCTCTTGCCTCTGAGAATAAGGACTCGTATCTCCTGCAAAGAGACACTGTATGGGGGTGTGTGCAGTGGAAAATAGCATGCTGTTCATCCTGGACATCATCATCAGCCTCACACAAATCACAGGTAGGGGAGGAGCTGGGGTTCCATGTTGCGGTCTCAAAGCGAAGGGTGTGGACACGCAGTCTGAAACGGCAACACTGCAAATGACATCTCGTGAGAGGTCTAGGAACATTTACTTGGGAAGGCTGTAGGGAGAACGAGTAGCCAGAGCCTTTTTGGGGGGTAGTGCACACCATCTGTCATAGGTGAGAAACTTTCTGTTATGATCTCTTGGGCAGCCATCAGAGTAGGGTGTCCAAAACTCCAAGTGTCTCTCTCTCTCTCTCTCTCTCTCTCTCTCTCTCTCTCTCTCTCTCTGAGGTCCACAACAAAACGACTGAGGTCAATGGGTTCACAGTTCCGCAGCTTTTCTTTGAACATGTACTCTTGTATCAGACCAGCAGTCATGGCTGAAACAATATGGGAAGACCAGCAGTCATCTGGAACTCAGTCGCATGCCAGCATGTGAAACCACTTGCTCTTTTTGCTCCATTGTTTTGCTTTGCAATGCTCTTTATTTATTATAAGGACTCCAAAACACCAAACATCACTCAGTTGGTGCGCTGGCTGGTCAGATACCATAATTTGCACTTTAAAAGCTCAGCTGTACTGAAATCAAGTTAAGCTTGAAAGGAGCAAGTTACGGCCACCTGCCCTAGGAGCATGCAAAAAACATACCCATTCTGGGCCTCATACAACCCCCTCTGCTGGTAAGCTTGGCTTCTTTCCAGGCCCTGGGCACGCGTGCTTGTGACATGTACATGAGTCATGAGCATGTTGAAAAGAGCTCTAGCGGCAACGTGTGGCACATTAACATTTTCCTGTCGCCCAACTCAAGGCCCTTGCCACTACATTCCTTTCCACAAGAGAAGGAACGTCGCTACCAATAAAACGGCAACTCAACCTAGCTACATATGCGAGCACGCCAACTTGCTTGCATCCACGCCAGCAAGCTCCACTTAGCCTTGAAAGGAAACAGCATGTTTTTAGACGATCTCAAGCTCAGCTAGGCATAACTGGCTTCCACGACCTCACATCAGCTAACGAAAAATACATTGTCTCTGGAAACAACTCAAAAACAAATACACTCGAGTTTTAGACGAGCACATCATAGCCCTAAATAGGCTTGCTGCCATTGCTAATCTGCCTGGAACACAAGAGCTAAGCCCAACATCAATTGCACAAATTATCCAAGAAAGGAATCCAAAACAGTCCATCCTACTTAATGACCGCAAAATAAATAACTCCTCCTTCAAAGGTCTCCTAGACACACACATTGACACATCGGCTCTCGAAGAGGTGCCCCCAAATCCGCAAACACCCAAACCCAACAAACTTTGCCCATCTGCACAACACCCCCACCACAGCCACGCTCAGCAAAACACCACAGGCACCCCATTACAAACAACTTAATCAGAGGCCCACCACCTACACACACAGATACATCAACAAGTAATGGACACACCCCAACCAATCCTCTGTTTTTGGCACACCAAACTTAGAGCCGCAAACATCCCCTGCATCCTCT
>Ga0307974_1001933_pt1 | contig 14541 bp, 16 predicted proteins | sample OrgLakmetagen784_FD_201812 | JGI IMG/M metagenome (GOLD analysis project Ga0307974, IMG submission 201812) | Saline water microbial communities from Organic Lake, Antarctica - #784 | ecosystem: Environmental > Aquatic > Non-marine Saline and Alkaline > Saline | place: Antarctica: Organic Lake... | reverse complement strand
CCCCCCCCTCCAATTGGACCCATATACGCACCAATCGAAAGCTCTCGATGTGAGGATTCCAAATATCTAATTTTTATCGGGATTCAAAAGCTTTCTGACGCCTCCTGACTAAAACCAAATTTCCTAGAACGTGTAAATGTGTCATGATATCTCGCAATTCCCATTATCTTAACCACAGGCAGAGCTCGTTTTATCTGGCCAACCCGTTCCTGGATCAAACTCAAGTGGCAGCAGTGGCAGCAGCAGTGTTGCGGGAAGTGGAGGTAAGCACACATTGGTAGGGTTGGCCAGAACCGTATATGTACATTGTATATGACCGTATATTCAGTGATTCCCGTGCCAAAAATGCCGAATATACACTGTATATACCTATATATATGGTTCTTACCAACCCTGCACATTTGCCTGCAAAGTACCTAGCACGACTCAAAGCATGATGGTAGTAGCACCATTGATGTGTGCTGGATAATGGCTCTTGAAGTATGTTATTAATATTAACATTGGCAACTGCATTATTATGAGATGGCCACTGTATGTCATTATGTCATTGTTATCATGTCCAGGACGTTGTACGCAAACACGCAAGCCGAACAAATAACAGCGCTCACGTGCGGCTCTTTCTTTGCCCGGCATAACAGTATCCACCTACATCGCGTCAGGGTACAATGTTTATGACAAAGGGTAATGATGATTGTGGCTAACATTGATAATGGCTATCATAATTCATGGTGATGGTGATGGCGCTGAGCTGATCCTCTGCTGGCTGGCCTGTGCCAGCCACAGAGAATTCCCGTTAGCTCAAACATGCAGCAAACATTGGTACTGGCTATCATAATTCATGGTGACGGTGATGGTGCTGAGCTGATCCTCTGCTGGCTGGCCTGTGCCAGCCACAGAAAAATCTCATTAGCTTAAACATGCAGCAAACATTGATAATGGCTATCAAAATTCATGGTGACGGTGATGGTGCTGAGCTCATCCTCTGCTGGCTGGCCTGTGCCAGCCACAGAGAATTCCCGTTAGCTCAAACATGCATATATATATGCAAACATTGATAATGGCTATCATAATTCATGGTGACGGTGATGGTGCTGAGCTGATCCTCTGCTGGCTGGCCTTTGCCAGCCACAGAGAATTCCCGTTAGCTCAAACATGCATATATATGCAAACATTGATAATGGCTATCATAATTCACGGTGACGGTGATGGTGCTGAGCTCATCCTCTGCTGGCTGGCCTGTGCCAGCCACAGAGAATTCCCGTTCGCTCAAACATGCATATATATATATATATACAAACATTGATAATGGCTATCATAATTCATGGTGACGGTGATGGTGCTGAGCTCATCCTCTGCTGGCTGGCCTGTGCCAGCCACAGAAAATTCCCGTTAGCTCAAACATGCATATATATATGCAAACATTGATAATGGCTATCATAATTCATGGTGACGGTGATGGTGCTGAGCTGATCCTCTGCTGGCTGGCCTGTGCCAGCCACAGAGAATTCCTGTTAGCTCAAACATGCAGCAAACATTGATAATGGCTATCATAATTGATGGTGACGGTTGGTGCTGAGCTGATCCTCTGCTGGCTGGCCTGTGCCAGCCACAGAGGATTCCCGTTAGCTCAAACAACAAGCAACAACGGTGCAGTAGTAGCCGGAAATTTAGAGCAAACTGGTTGCTGACTTGATGCAGCAAAGAAGCCCAAACCAAATTGCCAAAAATGGGGGCTCACCAATTCTCCTTATCAGGCATGCATTGCTCAGAGCAGGTGCGTCCTATGGGGGCTCACCGATTCTCCTTATCAGGCATACAGTGTTCAGAGCAGGTGTGTCCTTGGGAGGCAAGATGGTTTTAGTTCATGCGCTGAGTCTTATCCTTCTGCAGTGACGGTGGTTTGATCTGACAGCCAGTGCATGCATTGTTAAGATTCTTCTCCTGAAGCTCGCTGATGCTCATCAACGTAGACTTCTCCTTCTACTTTTCCTCAGAGCACAATGTTCGCGCACGTGCACACGCAAACACACTCATACACATACCCACACTTACACACACACACACACACACACACACACACACACACACACACACACACACACACACACACACACACACACACACACACACACACACACACACACCTGCACCTGCACCTAACAGGCAACCACACCGCCACTGCCCTTGCGCAGCTCTCTTTGCCAGGATCTGCAGTGGCCATCTATGATGTGTCAGGGATGCAAGGAACACAAGGGGGCAGCCAGCAGCAACAGCAGCAACAAGAACAGCGACAGCAGCAAGGGGAGGGCAACCAGCAGCAAGTGAGGGAGGGAGAGGGGCAGCAGCAACAGACGCAGCAGCAGCAACCCCTGCTCATGAGCATTGTGCCCAACTCACGATGCCTGATCTACGTTTCACACTCTCAAGAGGGGCAACTTAGGTGCAGCAGTATGCTTGCATTAGTACTTTTTCTGGTACTCATCCGAGCGCCATACACGGGGTTGGCCAGAACCGTATAACACGTCCATACTGGTACCCTTGCCTGTGCCAAACATACTTAGTTGCCAATCCAGGCGTGTGTGTGCGTATATGTGTGTGTATATATGTGCGTGCGTGTATGTGCGTGTGTGTGCGTATGCGTGTGTGTGCGTATGCGTGTGTGTGCGTATGCGTGTGTGTGTGTGTGTGTGTGTGTGTGTGTGTGTAGCTTTGTAGATGTGCAAGTGTATAATAGCATGTGTATTCCAAGGATCCAGGTGGAGTAGCTTTGCCTTTAAAAACATCTATGCATATTGTTTTAGCCCTGCTTGATAATAAGGTGACTATTAACAAGAGACGTGCTCAAAGAGAATTTTGCTCTTTCACTCACCTCGTGCTGTGCAGGGAGCTCTCTGAACGCTACGCGGATCCATATCGTGATGAGGAGGCACTCATGTCTATTGGTGCCGGTGCGTGTGTACATGTGCCTGTAGGTGTAGGTGGGGGTAGGTGTGAGGGTTCGGTTGTGGGTGTGGGAGGGATGGTAGAGCAAAGAGAGGCAAAGGAGTGAAATCAGCGATACTGCAATTACTAAGATTTGAATGTTTGCCAGTATATAACACGAAAGAAACATTGAACATGTTAGCAACTTTGACATGCTTTTTTTGCAGGCAAGCCTGGATCTTGGAACAAGCCCGGAAATACGCCGGGGGGATTCTTTCGAGATACCCCTAGAATGTGGCTTTGCTTTCGTGACCAGTGCGGTGGAAGCGGAGCGCTCTCATCAAATAGTTAGAATGCAGAACATGGAACCACAAAGCCAACAAGTAGAAGTACAAAACAAGTAGAAGCCAACAAGTAGAAGCCAACAAGTAAAAGTACTTTATTCCAGGATTTAAGATAATATTTTGGTGCGTTGCTTCAAGAAACAGATTCAGCTCATGGAGACTCGATGAGGAGAGGCGGGGACTTTGCAAATTGCTCAGATCGCCCAAATTTGCAAGCCTGCAGATGTGGAATTTGTATGATGGAAAATGAAGCCGCTGAATACTAGTATGGAATCGGTAATTCCTTGGGGAATCGACGTTGACTTGGGCAGTCAACGCAAACAATGAATTTGATGAGAGGCAAATCACCGATTTCGTTATAAGAATTTATATTGTAACGTCATTATTCAAAAAAGCACGTTAGAGGCTGCATCATTCAGTCAACATGCTGTGTTACAGTGCACAACCAGCATTGGCTACATATAGGAACCAGAGACAGAAGGGTATCGCGCCTGTGCGCTTGCATGCATGGCGCCACACAACTAAAAGAAGGATCGCAGCACCACGCAGTAGTAAAGGAAGCAAACACAATGAGGAAAATGGCCTGTCTAAACCATCATCTCTGCGTGGGAACGCACGAGCCAAGCAGGCCTTTGTCATAGCATGGATAGGGACAGGCGTGCTTTGCTTTGCGTTTCTCAACGCCCAAGAGCTGCCAGAGGTGGGCAGCTTCCAAAAAAGTTTGTTTGTTGTCAACTTGCTTGTTCCGCGAGCACGCGGAACAGCTGATGCCCACCTCGGAGACCCGCACCACCTTTTGAACACAAATACAGGTCCCTCCTCTGTTTTGGAAGCTGTGCCAAGCCGTTGCTGTGGCAGGCGCTGCGACGCCTTTGCTGCTCAAGTTGCTGCTGGGAGACCGATTCCACATTGAGCTGCACAGGTTTGAAGTTATGATTGCTGCATTGTACAATAGCACAGATCCAACAAAGCTCTAGCAATTGTACACATGCTTCCTTCTAAAGCTGAGAAGGTCAAATGTATAGGACAGCAAGCTGCCTTTAACGCTTGCGTCTGGCTTGAAACGACAAGGAATCAGAACGGCATTTGTGCCCTTGTTGCTCTTCACATTATTGCAGGAACCGCTTGTACTTCCAACTGCTGCAAGTGCCACCTACAGGAGAAGATATTCCAGCAGGGACTGTAGAGGTAAATTTGGAGTTTTTGTGCTTATTTAGGGTTGACCAGAACCTTGTACGTCTGCACGGTGCAAAAACGGAACTTTTCGCTGGGAAGTTTCTGGCAAAAAACAGCAGATAGGTACTGTTGCGGCCAACACTATGCATAATAGAATCAAACGTAGCAGCCACACAGCACTTGCATCTCCTTTTCATAACCCGGTACCAACAACTTTCTCTACAGGTACGCCCAACTGGAGATGTGAGGGGCAATGGCGCGTACGCGGTGAAGCCAATTAAAAAAGGGTAGGTCCTTGGTTGCTGCAGAACCTAAAACTCACACTTATCCATGTAATGGATACATCCGGTTCCATTATGCGGTGAAGTTCAATTTGAGGGGGCTAACAGGGTTTTTGCCTTTCCATCACTCTTTATTATCATGGCCAACCTCCTAGTCAGCTTATTCTTTTCAATCATTGCTGTCTTCACGGTATGCTCCTGCAACGCCATGCAGGCAGCACGTGTGTGACTACGAAGGCGAGCTGATAAACATCGACGAATACTGGAGCAGATACCCTAGTGGCGCGGTAAGTACAGGAATCGTAGGAATCTACGCAGCATTTTCCTTTGTGACTTGTTGCATGCGTACCAACAAAAGTAGGATACATCTGTGGGTTTACACGTGTCGGGCTGGCCAACTTAGTTGTGAAAAAGTGATTAAAGTTCGCAGGCAAACAACATTTTTAAAGAGGAAGATGAGAAATGCCAATTGATCATGCATTTGTATATAGGTGTGCAGTTCTGGGCGACCCTGTTCATGATGTATGATGTATAATTTATAATACATTTGCTGGGTATACGGCCTTTTCCCCCCATATGCAGAGTGACTATGTTATGAGAATTGACGGGGAATATTCGCTGGACGGAACCGCACTGGCGCCGAGGACGGAGCGCTTCAGCGCGGTGCACATGAACCATTCTCGCAGGTGAGATGCATAAAATGATTAAATGTGTGTGTGTCACACGTGGCAATTGTGCTGTTGCTCGTTTTAAAGCGAGCACAGTGATACGGTGTGCGTGTGGCGGTGGAGCTAGGCCATTGTCCAAAAATACTCCTATTATTTTCCGAAGGGCAAGGTCTCATACATCAAAGTATAAATTGGGCCCGATCTGGCTTCAAACTAAAGCTGACACTCCAAGCTACCAAAGCATGTTCTCAAATCCTCGGTAGTCGTCCTGGGTACAAATGAACAGGACTGAACGCACACGTTGGGCACCTTTACACGAGCATGGTGCTTTACGTGGGAAATATCATGTAGATTAGCTAGCTTACCATCTACTTGGTCTTTTCACTCCATTCTTCTTTGCAATGATCTTACCTTATTGTAAGGGATAAATCCAGAGGGGGTTAACTGGGGAAATGTCCAAATATGTGTTTTTTTGCACTCAGAAGCCGGCCATCCACTGCCCCTCGATCCGATTGGGACCATTTTTGCTTTAAACTGAAGCTGGCATTATGAGTTACACGAGGATAAGCTTGAATTTATGTGGGTCACTCTGTGTGCAAATTGGTAGGGCTTCAAGCTCACAATGAAACCCTGATAGGGTGGTTTTGCATGGGAAATTAGCATGTGTTGGCCTACATCCCCAACTACTTGATCGTTTCACTCCATTTTTTTGGCAATGATATTTGTTTGTTACAAGGACTCCATACCACCAAAAATCATGTGATTTGGAATGGGCCTGCTGTGAAGATTTTGTGGTGAAAAGTGGGGTTCACGCCACGGGCAATTAGACGTGTGCCCCGGACCGGGCAGTTTTTGAGCTCAGGTGTTCTCAGCAGCTACCTCTGGGTGCTAAGCTTAGAAACTGCCCGGTTCAAGGCCCACGTTCAATTCACATTTTATAAACACCTCCATTTGGGGCCTCAGTTGACCCCCTCTGGGTATATCCCAGCTAATTGTTCTTGATCTGTAATAAGATTTGACAGCAAAAAGTGGGGTTCACGCCGTGGTTTATCCGGTATAGATCCCCCAAATTGCTTGCGTTCACTATCTGTTAAACTATAGTGCTTTGCTACGACAGGCTCAGAGGTTTTATGTTCATTTTAATGAGTCTTGCAAAATGGGTGGCCCATTCACGGAAAGCGTAGCAAATACACCCCTTTTTGGGCATCAGCCCCCCCCCCTTTTGGCAAGTACATACACTTTTGCACGCATGTAATGATAACAAGACGCCAATTTTGTATTTTGCATGTATTCTGCGCAGCGCGAATGTCGGACGATTCTACGCCAGGAACCAAAATCGCGTCAGCTTTTTTGCCCTTCGTGACATACCATCTGGAGAGGAAATTACTATAAACTACGGCAGGGATTTTTGGTATGGGCGGGAGGAGATGGAGCTGCCTTGACATGTATGAAAAAATTATAAACTGCGATGGAATGGAACGAATTAATTTGATGCAGGCACAGCAGAACTCAGACGAGGACAAATGCCTTGAGCATTTGTGTAGAGCTGTAGGGGCAGTCAAGCAGCTTGTAGATGGGTGTGCAAAGACTGCAGGAGCAAGCAACAGCAACGAGCACCAACAAGCATACCTTCGTCACACGAAAGCTTTGCGTGAGGGCTTGGCGGTTCTGAGCCAGAGGAAGGCTGAGTATGAGCGGGCAGGAGCTGCAGGTCAGTGCGATCATTGCATGAGCAGATGCAGGCTAGCGCGCGCGCGCACACACACACACACACACACACACACACACACACACACACACACACAAACACACACACACACACACACGAACTTGCATTTGCTAGTATGCACATACACAGGCACACAAGCACACGCACATAAGCACACACACGCACACATGCACCAAAACACGTGCACACGCACCTAAACACATGCATGCACCACGCGCACATGTAGACACATGTATGCCCGCGCACCCTCACACACACACACACACACACACACACACGCAAACACACACACACACACGCACACACACACACAAACACATAGAAACATAAGCGTTCATAGAAATACACACATACATGCACACATACACAACAAACGTACATGCATTACATGCATATACACCTCCCTCTCTGCAGCTGCACCCCTCTCTGGCCAGGAACTGGGTGAGCTGACACGCAAGAAGGCCTCCTTGGAACAACGCATCCAGGACTGCTGCCAAGTCGAAAAGGCCCTTATCGATCAGAGCAGGAGCTTGCTGGATGCCATGGCATGCTGGGACGCTACGCAAAAACAACTAGCTTGACGAGCTGGTGTGTTGAGGACTTTGCACAGGTCAAAGGTCCTGCCTCAGGCCCGCCTGCTCTTTGCCCGCACGGCTGCTTCTTGTGCGTGTATGTGCGTGTGCATGTGTGTGTGTCAAAGGTCCTGCCTCAGGCCCGCCTGCTCTTTGCCTATTCGTTCCTACCTTCGCTTGCTCTTTGCCCGTGCGGCTGCTTCTTGTGTGTGTGTTATTTTATGTGTGTTGGTGCGTGTGTGTATGCGTATATGTCTATGCGCGTGGGTGTGCGTGTGCGTGGTGCAAGTGTGTGTGTGTGTTTGAGTTACTGTGTGGGATTGTGTGCACGTGTGGCAAGCTGGTGTGATTGAGGCAGAGTTTCATTAAGCAGAAGCTGGTCGAGGCTTAAGCAGAGTTTGGATATGTGTGCAGGCATACAGCAATTTTGGGGATCAGGATTTCTCAATTATTTAGATTAGCAGGCTGAAGAATTACATACAGGTCTTATTTAGCTCAAACAGAGTATGGTGACAAGCATCCTTTCTCGATTGTATAGACTGTGTGGTCACTGCCAGTCTCTCCTCACGATAGCGTAAGCGAGCCTAACGCTGACGTGTTTTACTCGCTGCCTTGTTACTTAAGAGTTGGTAGAGCGCAGCGGCGAGTAGAACTTTGTAGTAACATATTTTTTCAGGCCACCTTGTTATTTTGGCCGAGAGTTGCAGTGAGTGGTAAGGCTGCATTGTTGTTGAAGATGTGGAGGCAAGCATGTAGATGTGGAGGCAAGCATGTACAAAAAGGTTAGTCATGATAATTGTTATCAATGGAGTGCACACCTTTCCTTTTTCCTGTCCTTGTAGAAGTGCGGTCTTATGTGGTAGAGGATGCTGCCCATGATCTGTCAGAGTAGCTGCCCTAAAGATTTAGTAGCCTTGGTCAGTCACGGCATCTCAGGGGCCACAGATTCACCTCTGCCTGGGAACGCGAGTACTTGACTGAACACTGCCCTGCAGCGAGTCTCTGTCATTTATAAGTGCTGGAGGTGTTAATGCCGCTTCTCGTGTTAATCCATGACTCGTTCAAACACTTATAATCATGCTAACTGTCACAAAACTTCCATCGTCCGTCTTAATTATTAGCTTGGACATCAGTTCTTGCCCTTTTCCTAGGCCTAGTTTGAGCAGATAGCTGGTGATTACTGCAGCTATCATAGCCTGCTTGTCCTCGCTCCTCTGTTGTTTGTTATGAATTTTGTTTATTCCGACCTCTGGTTTTCAACAAGTACTGAGCCGCTCCTACTAACCATGTAATTGAGTTGGAGTTGATGGTGTGCTGTAATATTTGCCAAGCACTCACCCAAGTGCACCTTGCTTAGCCAAGATACCAGGCATCCCCCCCATAGCAAAGGGAAAACATTGGCATAAAAGCCTAAATTTAAAGACAAACACGATGCCATAAAACAAGGAATCCATAAAACTGACAACACTCTGATCACTCATTCACCTACATCCTTCCCAAATACAACCTGCCTTGTGATATCATTTGCAGTACAGCTCGTTTCAGACTTGAAACTAACAAAACATATTCACCTAATCTTCCGGCTTCCCTGCATCACGATACCTCCGCACACACATATAACCAAAAGGCACTGGCGGATTTCTCGTCTGTATGCGCACCGAGGTTGCCAGCATGTCACGTGCAAAGCTCACATACCAGGACCACGATGGTAGGATAGTGGCCATAACGCTCCACTCTGAAGATAAAAACCTCCCAGTGGTTGGAACCTACTGGCCAGCCGGAGGTAGCCCAGAAGCTCTCAACAAGCGTAGGGACATAGACCTGCAGATCAGCAACATACTTGACAGCAATTCTTCATGCATTCCCCTCATAACGGGGGATATGAATGCCACATTTTTTGAAAGCAATCGATCTAGTAACAAATCTTACACCTATGATCACATGTACCGGGAGTTTGTAGGCAAGTAAAAACGGCCTCCAACTAATTGAGGAATATAGTGACCCAACACACACCCCACGACCTCGGACACAACTGCAGACCATCTCAACCTGCAACGCAGATGGGAATGCTGCCTACTGCCATGGCCGTAAAATCACGCTTGGCTGGGCTCTGCAGCATTGGGCTCTGCAGCCACGCTGGAAGAGGTCCGGCAAAGGAATAAGCCAAACAAATCCCTTTGCCACTTCATTGCAACATTTTAAGAATTCTGTGAAGGATCACTTGCAGATGATACCTTATACAATCAGCTCTCAGGAATGAAACGTATAATTAAGTCCCAAATAGAAAACATGGACAAGGCTTTACCACAATGATTGTGTCCAACAAGCACGTAAACAACAACAAAAACTTATTAGCAAACTTCCTAAGCAAGCAAACAAAGATATTTTTCCACCAGTATTGGCCAGCCACGGGCGGGTATGGTAACTCTCCAGGACCCTGTAACACAGGAAATCAAGTCCGTGCCTGACAAAATAAAAAAATAGTCCATGCTTTCTTTTCATAATCACTTCACGCTGTAGATCCCAAAACAAGTCAATACCTGCCGGAGCAAACCCCTCGACACTACCCGTGGGATGATGAAGCAAACAGAGGCACACCTGACCCCTTCACCTTAGAATCCAAGATAACAAGGTCAGAAAAAGAGGGCAGCTCTATGGATACACAGCTCCATAATAGACCAGGCAGCCTTCCACGAATGCATCAGCTACTGAAAAATAACAAATCACCAGGCCCAGACGGTGTCGTTAACGAGGTCCTCCCTTCTGAATTACCAAGGGTAATACACATGTTGTTCATATCATAATGTGGGCCACAGGAGTGACCCCCCAGGCTTGGAGAATAAGCGAAACTGTGCTCCTTGATAAATAATGAAGGAGAAGAGACACAAATAACGTCGTATAGGCCAGTTGGGTTGGCTAACACCCTCTACAAACTATGGACACGTATGGTCACAAGTGCAATGTACGAATATGCAGAATGTAACTCACTGCTCAGCAACACACAAGCAGGCTTTCGAAAACAACTAGATACCCTTGAAAAAGTTATCATGGCCCTTGAAGATTCAAAACTACACAGCAAGGACATATATGCCCTCGTTGTTGACTTTACCTCCGCGTTCAACACAACTGACCATGACCGCATGCTATGGATCATGTACGACCTGGGCTTTCCTACGGATGCAATTGAAGCGGTGAAGCATCTGTACACTCAGGCAAGCACACAGATCCGCCTCCCAAGCGGTGGAAGTACGGACCCTATTCCTGTAGAGAGGGGAGCGATCCAAGGAGACACCCTATCCCCTTTCCTCTTTCTCCTATATCTAGAACCTCTTTTGCGGTGGCTCCATGTGGGAAGTAAGAGGGTAATCATGCATGTGCTGACTCACAAGACCACTCAGGCAGCCTGGTTAGCCTAAAGCACATGCACCTTAACAACACCCTGAGCAATGGGGCCTTTGCAGATGACCTAATATGCCTGTCAGGATCCCTTAGAAACCTCCATATTCAAGCGGACAAATTGACCAGTTACTCTATTTGGGCTGCTCTGCAGGTCTCAGGCAGCAAGACAAACGTAACAGGAATCCTACACGGGGCTGCCAAAACTGGAGTGTGGGGAAAAGACCCAAAGAAACATCTGAGGACACAGCTCTCCAACAAAATACTCGTCCAAGGACAACATGCACACTTCATTGAGCAAAATGACCCTTTTACCTATCTCAGCGTTGAGCTTACTATGAGCCTGAACTGGACACACCAATACACACGTATGACGAAAACCTTGAAACAAAGACTCACAGGCCTCAGAAACTCATACGCCCCCCCCTGGCAGGCCATACACATTATAAATACCGCAACCATGCCAAGCATAGCGTATGCATTTCCGGTCACCCCCTGCAACCCTGACCGACTAAACGACTGGGACAATGAAATTGGGAGCCGGATCAAGCATAAATTCAAGTTCATGAAAAGCACCCCCACTGCCATGATCAGAGAGAATAAAGATGATGACTTGGCCTAGGATGCCATTCATATTCAGTGGAATATCACAGGCGAATTGCCGAAGCTCTAATACGCAGCATGAACCATAAAAGTCAAAGACATAAATGTATAACAGAGAAGCTGCTCCGCAATCAAATTGCCCTCTAGACAAAAAGCCTCTGATCTACAAGCACAACACAGGGAGTCATCAATTCCTCTGAGACGCCTCCTAGGATTCAATATGCGGGTACGGCAGCTGCTTAGTATTGAACTTTCTAATATGTGTGTTATTAAAGAGAACAACAAACATTTCTCTGAGGACCTGAAGTGGATCTCAGCCCTTGTTTCATCCAAGTGGATTGTGTACAACCTTGAAAGCCTGGTACACGTCATCACCAAGCCCCGTGTAGCACTGGGGGTCTCCAATCCCACTGACCTCTTGGAAGCAAATAACACACATACACTGGTAATGCCCTTAAACTAAGATTTGGGAGATACTGCTCTGATGAGCATATCATCGCTTTTAACCTACTATCTGCTCTCCTAAACACAGATTCAACGACTGTGACCACGCAAGACATAGCTCGAGAAAAGTAAACACAGCTCCAATGGCCATCGAGGGCTTGTAGTGCCAGGCATTTGAACAAGAAAGGACAGAAAGACAAGCAACCATTCGCGTACGCACACTACGCCCAGCACCTAATATCCTCCCAATGCCTACACACACACCACACGACGCACCCCCAACCATTCAAAGACATCCTGGCTGTAACTCCTGCCTGGGTGAGGGTGAGGATACAGGGAGGATACAGCAATCATACACAATAATGTCCAGAGAGCCAACCAAATTTTGTCACAATAGCCCCTACAAGGACACCATATAGAGGCAATGGACACAGAGGAGCAACCCATTGAAAATATCATATCTGCAGCGGTCAGTTCAAAACAAATACAACCTCAAAGTGTTGCGGCCACACCTAGGCAAACCCATGCCATGACCGGGCAGGAACTACCAGGTTCATCTGCTGCTAACAATAGATTAGCGAGCATAAACAGAAAGCGCACACACCAGGACCCTGATGAGCATGACACATCTCAATCAAGATAGACTCAAGGCAATGCCAACAAAACTGGACGATTGGAGAATCTGCATCAGTGCGACGCTCCCAAGGACAATCTGATAATGTAATTTATTACAACATGCTCCCCAGCATCAAAGTCCAGGATTTCCACAAAGGCAAACACGCTCTATGACTCAGAGGTATGAGACTCAAGATGCCAATGCAGAAGACTGCCATATCAAGAATGCTTGCAAGGAACGCACATATTCCGCGGGGACACCACCTGAACCCCCCTCAGCAACCCAGGATAGCGAAATACAAAACACTACACAAAGGAAATCACAAAGGCTAGCAGAGAGACAACAAACACTCGCCCCACAGGCAAATGAACAGCCGCCCAAACCCAAGGGGACAAAGCGCCAACGACCACAGTAATGACATATCGTACTGTGCGGTACCACCCCTTGACCCTGAAAATAGGGCAACCTCTCTTTGGGACTACAAAAAGGTTTGCGTTGCAGGAACTTTCAATGACCCATCTGATGCTTTTAACTATATGTACCATTACCATCTGCAAGTGGTGACCATCGCCTGCACGTCAACAACAAAGGCAGAGCAGATGAAACAGAAGCCAAAGACCAAGAGCAGTACCTCACACACTATGAGCCCTTGATAATGCTGCTTAAAGCCGACAAAAACAGAACCATCATTAGCACGGAGCCTATTGCCCGCATAGATGTGGAAGATGCCGGCTGCGAGATCTGCTGTGACCCAGGAACACGTGAGGAACACACAGAACAAGGAAATCTACCTACCACAGATATGTACCAATGCAGCGTATGCAACCGCACCTACCACTGGTCATGTTTGAAATAGCTCCAATGCTACAAGGAAGAAGACAGAATAAGCATAGATGCACAGTCTGATTGGAGTTGTCCTGCCTGTCACGACCTCTCCCTAGACGAAAAAGAAGCTAGGTCACATGCATCACAACACGAAATGCTCAAGGTAACCTGGAGCCCCACCTGGGAGCCAAAAGAACTACTGCACTCATGGGCAAGCAAGCTTTTGGCAAATGATTCAAATTTATGAAGCTAAGCAAATTGCACCCCCCTTGATGAAGGACTTGACAACCTAGAGAGGCAAGGTTTTCGCACATCAATAAATCATAGCAGATGGAAATTCACACAAGGCAAAGAAATAAGGTCAAAGGCCTGCTTCGATATGCAACCAACCAATCCACATGTGGACACCACTCCCACAGGGCACTATAAAGTTTGGATCAGAACGGTGGACCTTGTCCGCCTGATAGATGAGATTGCGCAAAACAGATCGCCAATGATAAACGCCACACACAAGGCTTCCCTCCCAAAACTGTATGAAGCTAGAGCGGCATGCATATATAAGCCAGATGGCAAATGCATAGGCATGATGACTCCTGAGCGCTTCCACCTTTTATAAGAAAGGTTCCATGAAGCTCAGAAAACGGACTACACAGAGATATGTCTTCTCCTGTTCATTGCCCAGCCTCTGAAATTGTGGGTCTGCTTCAAGACCACCAAGCACGCCTCAAAACCCCTAAGGCAAGCCAACTAACACTAGAATCCTACTCCCGCATCCTACCCCAACACATCAGTGCAGCACTACAACATACAACAATGCACCATGGTCTCAAAAGAAAAAATGGCGTCTGCTCTGGACTTTGATCCTGGGAACTCCTCATATTGGAGCGAACGTCACCACAACATTGTCTTTAGTGCCAATTACAATGCATTCGCCACCAAGTTTACAGGTTTCTCAATCTGCCACC
>Ga0307974_1001929_pt1:10000-14565 | contig 14565 bp, 11 predicted proteins | sample OrgLakmetagen784_FD_201812 | JGI IMG/M metagenome (GOLD analysis project Ga0307974, IMG submission 201812) | Saline water microbial communities from Organic Lake, Antarctica - #784 | ecosystem: Environmental > Aquatic > Non-marine Saline and Alkaline > Saline | place: Antarctica... | reverse complement strand
TGCGTGCGCATACTTTGAAAGTTGAGGCAGCAGCGTGGCATGAAGATGGTTCTTGCGTATGTGACCAATGTCCTGGTGAAGATGAACATGTTCAGAACGAGGTGCATGCTCTTTTAATTTGCCAAGATTATCGAGTTTGTGAGGTGAGGAAACACTTTTCCTTTCTGTTTACACCTTTTTTTGAGGACTTTTCAGCAGCCCAACCCTTTTTGCTGCAACAAGTCAACAACCAACTTGTTCATGATTTCCTTTCTCAGCAGAACAAAAGACTTTTTCTTTTTCTTTCTGAGCTTATGGAATTATTTGTGGCTGGCCGAGACCAGTCAGCAGCCGATCAGCCAAACTACCTGGCTGAAGGTCACCCCCCCCCATTGTAACCATTGTAACCATTATTATTGCGGCCCACCGCTCTGTGGGCGGCCCACAACAGGAGCTGCATTTTTCCACGATTGAAGTGCAGCATCCGCCCGGCCAGGGGTGTCTGGGAACATTTTTTCAATTTAACACATGTCGTATATAGAAATCAACACATCAAGACAAATCCTTTTAAGTAAGTTTAGGCCGATCAGCAAACAATCTGGCTGAAGGTGATGTAATTCTAAATAAGTTCAGATCGTGAATTGGGTTCAAAGAGCAATCCTTTTAAAAACACTAAATCTAATCAGCAACTCCTTGCACATGATGTTATCAGTGACACCAGGTGCTGGGCCATGCACACACACACACACACACGCACACACACACACTCACACACACACATACAAACACACACACACACAAACACACACACACTATTGTAACACCCTCTGTATGACTATCTGTTATCCGTTATCCGGGTGATTACAAGCAAAGAAACTTTAAAAACGACGTTATCGTTGAGAATCTATTTGATACTGGTTCTTAAATCGTGTCCAGTGGCAGAGCTGCTACAGCCGCCTCGTGACCTTTGATTAGCCGCTGTACGTTGTTGATGTCGGTCCCCGCCCACAAGTAGTCCGATGTTGAGCCGCACAACGAGATGTTTGCATTTCTATATTTCATTTTGCTGATTATTGATCTGCATAAGGAAGGAAGGGTAATGTGTGTTGTTGTGCTCTTGGTGCGTAGCTGTTCGCATAGAAATAATCAGATGTATGTATTGGATCATCTAGGTCAATAGACCGACCCCTTTCGAATGTTCTTTCTTCTTTCGCATACATGAATTCAAATTTTAACACGTGGATCCGATCAGAAGGCTCAAAACACGCACCCACAGCCAGGTTAAACGAATGTTCAAGCTGTGCTTGCTATTTAAGGCGCAAATGAGCAAAGAGCATATGGAACAAGCCAATTGCAGAGGCCCACCTCAGGGACAGCTATAATGTTTAACAGCATGGCAGCTTATTTAATTATCTAAAGGACGTATAGCATGAGAAAACTTGGCGTTCAACAGTGCGTGCTTGACATTTCCTATATCTTGAAGTCAGGAATAACCTTCCTTGCATCACGGCCATCACCAAACCATAGAATGCAGGTACAACCCAAAAGACTTCCCGTCAAGACTATTGTTCAGAAGTTGTCCTATTGTAACTGCCGGAGTGATGTGTTAAACGTTAAATTGAATACTTATATCAACTTAATTCAGTATCACACCTATTGAACAACGTTTTTACTCTCTAAGGTGACACCGGTAATGCTTGATGCATATTTATTCTTTAGCTCCGGGCTCGCCCGGGATGGCCAAAAACAATTTGCGGGTGGCTGAACAGAGAGGATGGCTCACCCGCCTTCTCCCGCTGTCCCTGCCCCCTTCCTGACCCCCACCCAATCAGAGCTCAGCAACTGCCATGACTCTTGCACACACAGGACAAACAAAAACGCATAATCAATACAGGAAACCACTTGCGCGCACAGGCATAAACAGTCACATGCATGTGCACGCTTACATGCACAAGCTAACACACGCGCTTGAACGCGCAAATGCACAAACCCAAGTGCATGTCCACACGCAGGCGCATGTGCACATGCACTACAAATGCGCACAATCATATCAACCAGTGTTGTGCCAGTACGGTATACGGTAAAATATGGTACGGTGAACGGTACGGTGCAAAAGGCTGGAAATTGGCTTTCTTTGCGCTAAAGGGTCATTTTAGCTCATATGTACACAATACAAATGCTGTGATTGACATATCTCCAATGTAAGACTGAAATGCTCTGATGAAAAGGAGAACAAAAAAATTAGGGTAAAAAAGCAAATGCGGTTCTGACCCGGAACTGAACCCTGGACCTCTTTTTTCTCTGCAAAAAGGCAAAATACGGTCATCCGTACTAGAACGATTTGGACCGTAATTTTCCTTCGACCGTAAATACAGTTTTGGACCGTACCGTACCGTATATACGGTCCAAAAATGGAAATACGGCGTAGAAGCACAACACTGATATCAACACACGGCGCACATAAGCACACGTGTGTGCGCGCACGTGCGGGCTGAATTCCCCACCGTGATTGGTGCGTGAAGGCTAAAATTTATCTAAAATGGGCTCTTGAGAGTACTCGGGCTAACTTTAAAACTTCAAAATAATTTTAAAATTTGGGCACACCGGGATATTACAAGTAGGTAAGATTGGACCTTGCAAAACTTTGATGGAGTCCAAATCCGGATTCTCACCCCTGCCCTGGACCTTCACCACATGGTTGCTGAAAGTATAATTTTAGACACTCCTGGATTTTTAGCGCCCGTTTTTTTCTTCCGGAAACCGACCTCTTGAATGGAATAAAAAACCCTCCCCAGCACACATAGGCACTCATCTGCACAAACTGAGTGTGCAGGGGGGCTTTAGATATGTCTAACTAAGGATCCTGACATCTTAATAGTGAATTGGGGGCAAGTTCGTGCAATCACACAGGCAGGCAGGAATGGCTCTAAATCCACGCTTTTGCTATTCACCAAAGCTAATTTGCAACTTTGCTACTGGTGAGATTTGAAAGAGTTGTCCATCATAACTTATATATAGGTAAGAACAGAGCAGCGCTTATAGGAATTTCCAAAAAGAATTCCGTAAAAGTTCGCAAATAATGTACCAGTACCGATTTCAATAGCCTTGCAAATTCTGCAATCGTGTACGACATGCTTATTATTTGGGCACCTGGCAGTATAGGCTGAGGATTGTTATTTTCTTAAACTGCCTGCGTAGTTTGTGGTTTTCTTTACTTTTTTATCGGGGGGCAGCTAAGACCGACCTACCTTCTTGCACTGCTATGGACCTCAATCACGCCTGTCCTCCCAACCAATTCTGATATGTTCTCGTCAGTCACGTTTCCTGCTGCTACTATGGTGATGCTCCGTCCAGCCTCACCGACAAGCTTGGCCACACTGCCGGCCCCCTGTTTTTATTAAAGCAGAAATTAAATCTGAATGTGCTCGGTACTTATGGTAAGTCCCTAGTCATGGGTCATGGGTGTCACCTGACTAATGCGGCACGAGATACTAATTCAGTCAGAAAAGCGAGGTTAAAGCCTTCCTAGGAGCAGTGAGATGAGCAGTGACATGTGCACTAGAGTTTGCTAGATTTGCAGGCCGTCAAAGGGAATGGGATCTCAAGACGAGTGCTCCACAAACAACAGCACTTCTTGCAGCTACTGTGAGACTTCGTTTATAAGTACACTCACAGCAATGGCTGAGGGCATGCCCCCGCTAGTGAGCACCCGCGTGATGCCGATAGCTCTCAGCTGCTGCAGGGAGGCAGACAAGTCCTTACACCTGCATGACAAGTACGTGCGAATTGGCGGGGTATTTGTTTTTGGTGAGAGGCGGTCTATTACTATGTAAACCTTGTATTTGTTTCCAGGGATCATGACCCAGTTCACCACCACTTTGCTGCCGCACTTAAAAAAAAGACGAATCAAAAACTACGCAGGCAGTGAAAAACACTCCCCACATGAACAAGGATAGTTTTTATTACAGAGCTTTTTAACAATTTGTTACCATTTTGAATATATGTGCCCAGGAGGGCAACTTGTTGTAAGATATTTTACAACAAGTTGCAGAAGCTAGAGAGGTCCACCTCTCCCACAATCCGTGCTCCCGTCTTCCACTTCATTGGCTGTATCAAATTAGATTTGTCTCTGACAAATCAGGGTAGCAATGCAGCCAGCTTGAAAGGAGAGAGCAGCATAGCAGGCATGATAAACCTAGCTTCTCATCAGTCGTCTTGAAATCCCGTTTCATGGTTTATTAAATTTTTTGCTATAGCTTGAAAACCCACGGGCCTAAATAATTGGCAACTGTGCCCAAAACATTTGATTTCCTATCTGTGGTACCTAATGATGAGGCAAGCTTCATTTTTCATTTGCAAAGGGGGACAGCCAGTAGTAGGCCTCTGTGGTGTCTATGGTGCACGGCAAAACTTCCATATGTACAGCCCCACAAATAAGTGCTCCTCACCCCAAACGCATTTGATCTGACCCTTACAAACCTTTAATTTGTCTGGGTTTGCAAATTGGCTTGTTTATTCCCCAGAGAAGCACTGTAACTGTGCACCTGACTACCAGGCAACGCTTCAATTTTGCAAATTAGTCTGAT
>Ga0307974_1001929_pt1:0-5000 | contig 14565 bp, 11 predicted proteins | sample OrgLakmetagen784_FD_201812 | JGI IMG/M metagenome (GOLD analysis project Ga0307974, IMG submission 201812) | Saline water microbial communities from Organic Lake, Antarctica - #784 | ecosystem: Environmental > Aquatic > Non-marine Saline and Alkaline > Saline | place: Antarctica: Organic... | reverse complement strand
ACGACGCATTGCACCAGGGATGTGTCATACGGCGTATACGTATAATACGCCGTGTCGTATTTAATGCGTATTTATCGTATTGAACAAATTGGGCCGCATAATACGATTGCAAAATTTGCCTTTTTTGCCGGGTTTTGGCCTTTTTAGGCAATTTCCGCCCCAACAACGGCCTTTTTGTGAGTTTCAATGCTAATATATATATTGCACCAATAACATTTAATATAATGGAAAAGAATTGGGAACGTTTTGGGTGATTTTGGGGCGAATCGGGTCCATTTTGGGTCAAAAACCGGCACTACCGAAATTGCTTGAAAATACGATCGTATTATATGCGTATTCCGTTGTTAACGCGTATTTCACCGTATTTTACGTCCCAAATGACCGTATGACACATCCCTGCATTGCACGTAAGAGAAGGAAATCTTTAGAGGAAAATTCGATAAGAAACAACGCACGTGCATGGTCCTGGAAGTATTGTAACAAGCATATCCACCATATTTTCAGCTGTGCATGCCTAGATATACACGCACAACAGAGGATTCACAGCACGCATTTGCAATATTTATGCGCATTGGTCTTTAGAGGAAAATCTGATAAGGGACAACGCACGTGCATGGTCCTGGAAGTCTTGTAACAAGCATACCCACCATATTTTCAGCTGTGCATGCCTAGATATACACGCACAACAGAGGATCCACAGCACGCATTTGCAATATTAATGCGCATTGCCAACACTCGTGCAGCGCTCCTGACTACCTAAGTGATGAAGTACGCTTCCTCGGGCATGTTGGCTTTTTCGTTTCCGGCCTCCTACTCTGTGGCTACTTAGCGTGCTTTGGACTCCCCACGAGTGAGTTCTTACCTAACCCAGTGTTGCAGGAGCCTTTTACTGCTCTGAAGCCTTTTATTTCTGTTTGCCTGAAAGCCTTTTACTTCCGTTTGGCTTCCTTTGCTTCTGTGATGGTAGGAATAGTTCTAGTGCCTGCACACTCTAATCGTGCTGCTGTGTCCCTACTGCAATGTTGTGTCGCATTGTGCATGCGCTGACAGCCCTCATGCTTGTGATTCTTTTTGCGATGGTCTAGGAACTGTAACAGAGACATACAAAACAGTTGAGCATCGTGTTTGCGTATGCCTGTGCGCTTAGCTTACACAACACAATCACTGTGCGCATACAATCAACAGACACACAAGGATACACATGAAGCTGGCGTGGGCACGTTGAGCATGCGCACACGCACACTCACTGAGGCACATATTCCCTGAAGTGTATTAAATCATACGTAACACATACACTCAACTGTGCACAGGCAGCTTTTGGATGCTGCTGCCAAAATACTGCATGGGCATCCTGTTTGACCTCCTTATTGAATCTCCTAAACGTATGTTGGGCAGGGGCTTTGATTACATTTTCTCCCCTCAATTGCTGTTACATGATGCAAGGGTGGTTAGCTCCTCCTGGATGTTTTACTTAGCGTGCTTCTTACTCCTCGTGTTAGGCTACCGTAAATTGGCCTGCTTCTTTTGCAACTCCTTGCTCCTACACTTTCTTCTAGGGTGGCGTATGATCAGCAGTATGGCTGTGATTTTTATTGCTTGGTGCGCAATTCAGTGGCGCGACCGTTGTGAAGTCTTCGAGGTTGAGAAGTTTAAGGACAGGAATGTTCGGGTCGTGTACACGATGCGCGTCAGGCGGCGGGATAAAGTGACTGTCTGGGTAAAGGAGAACCGTTACTCTGGTTCTCGGTTGATAGATGAGCAGGTTCTCTTTGGGAAGGATAATGCTCCACCACCTTGGGAAACTAATTAGAAATACTTTTTTGTAATGCTAGGAGCCAAGGAAAGAGCAGTTGCTCTTGTCAGCTGCTACCTTTTAGCTTAGTCGTATTGCTTTGATACCGCCAGCAGGGTGCAAGGCCACTTGTCCTGGCAGCTTGTTATGACTCATATAGTAATTTTGGATTTCACTAAGGGTCTGTAGTTGTTACCCCCAATTAGTGGTAGTGATCAAACTGTCTTTTTGTGACTTCTTTTCTCCTTCTGGTACTCTGGACCTCTCTGACTGGGCCTTTTTTGTCTGCTTGTAAATGGATTTTAAAAAACTCGGTACACAGTTGCTTTCTTTTCCTTAATCAATGTGGGGAGTGGCGTTCACTGCCTGCGTAGTTTTTTTCTTTTTTCTCGTGGGCAGCCATCAGAATAGGGTGTTCAAAACTCAAAAGTGTCTCTCTCTGAGGTCCGCAACAAAACAATTGAGATCAATGAGTTCACAGTTCCGCAGCTTTTCTTTGAACATGTACTCTTGTATCAGACCAGTCATGGCTGAGGAAATATGGGAAGACCAGCAGTCATCAGAACTGGAGCTCAATCGCATGCCAGCATGTAAAACTTGTTTGGCAGTAGTGCTATTGCATTGGGTCAGAAAAATGCACGGAACCAGTTGAACTGTAGGGGCTCAAGGCCACACTCTCGCATAACGCACCAAGAAGGAGTAGTGCCCTAACCCCAAGGATTCTTTTTAACACTGTCAGCAGCCACTTCTGAACTGGGTTGTCCATCTCTTCGCCCTGTTTTAAAAAGAATGGGGTTAAGCAGATCTGGCTCGCGAAAATGCTAGCAGGAATTGTATAAGGTTAAGGTTACATCACTGTATATGCCTGAAAGGGCATCTCAGCAGGCGCCAGAAGCTTGGATAAAAGCCTGCAACCATAAATCTAAACAAAAGGGGAAGAAGCGTCTATGATAAGTAAGAGAAAGAGACGGAAAAAAGGTCTAGTCTGAAGAAGAAAAGGAGAGTCAAGTATGGCTTAAAATAAAACTAGCAGAAAAAGGTTTGGTCTGAGCACAGAGAGTTCTGAAGGAAGCAGTGCTAGTGCTCCACAGAAGAAAGTCAAGCCAGCTCTAGAAACCAGAAGCAAGGCAGCAGGCGCCTGTCTAGAAGCATCAAGTTGGGCATCACAAACAGGCAGAATGAGACGACTAGGCAGGCTCTATTTCAGCGCTAGCAGAGAGTCAAACTACAAGTACCAAATTGCATAAGTTTTGAGGAGCTAGATGTGAGCATGTAGCCTGTTGGTAAGGACATTCTCTTGTAGTACAAACGCATCAAAAACAGGGTACTACTCTTACTACCAGAGTCTATTTCCACACGTACACAAAGGCATTAGCAACGCATTTTGGATCATGTCCACTCTCCCTCCAAATGAAACACATTATGTCTTTCATTACCGCACAGACACCCTTTTCAATCAATAACATGCTGTCCGCTTCAAAAAGTCCACTAGCCTTCAGTGTCCATTCTTCTTTTTGCCAACAATCAGACCGTGCTCTTCATATTCTCTCAGGGTGTCAACACAATATTATCTCTGGCATGATCACTGAACGCCATAATGTTGCCTGCGGACTCATCATGAAAGCCATCAGAGAATGGCTCCTTGGCAGGTTGTATAGTTCATATGGATGCTGGCAGCACTGACCGTTTTGCCCAACAAAACCTTCAAATTCCTGAGCACGCTAGTAACAGGACGTTACCCATTTGGCTTTTTTTTATGCTCGTTTATTTGTCAGAGATAGGCTTACTTCTGGTCGCCCTGATGCTATTTTGGTTACTCCCTTACCTACTAAATCTAAACCTTACACTCCCCACTTGCAACAGGTGCAGCATGCTAGATCTCATGGACAAGTGCGCAGAGCTCACGAACTTAACGCTACTAAGAGGAAAATACACCTCAAAGAAGTCAAGTATTCTGAGGATACTAGGCCAGAACGCCAGCTGGAGCGAGGCCTCTAACAAACAGCACGGGAGTTTGTGCAAACGCTTAAAAGCTTAAAAAGTTACACTCCACACCATCCTTCTTGGTGTGGGAGGATCAATCTATACCTGTAACACTTTGCATCATCTAAAAGAGCTCGGCCTCGATTCACAGAGGGCCCACAAGACTGCCCTTAAAATGTATGCTCACTCTGTGCATTATGCCCACAAACTGACTATAACTAGACGCGCAGCCTCGTGAAACTTTGCTCGCAAGGTCTGGGTCTGGAGCAGGGGGCTGCCAGCCACCGTCCAGATCCCCACTAGTTTTCTTTTTCCTTTGGTGGGGGAGACTCACGGCACTTCGGGCCAATGTGTCTCCTTTTTCTTAATTGATGCAGGGAGTGTTTTGCTGCCTGCGTAGTTTTTCTCTTCTTTCTTCCCCTTCAACAAGCAGACAAGTGGGGGGAAGCATCGCAAGCGATGCTGAAAAGTTGGCGAAGCCTTTTGCGCTGTGAACTGGCAACGTGTGTGTGCTTTGTGCGCGCTTATACGTGTGTGTGTGTGTGTGTGTGTGTTTGTGTGTGTGCGTGTGTGTGTGTATATGTGTGTGTGTGTGTATATGTGTGCGTGCGTGTGTACGTGTGTGCGTGCGTGCATGCATATGTGCGAGCGTGCGTGCGTGTGTGTGTGTGTGCGTGCGTGTGTGTGTGTGTGGGTATGTGTGTGTGTGCGCGTGTGCGCGTGCATGCCTTCAACCTGCTCACATCTGTCAGTCAAACATGGAGACTCGCATCCTCAGAACACGCTCCCATCGTCATCGCGTCATTTAACTTAAATTTTAAAGTCCTTTGCAACTTGAATTGTGGAAATCCGTGCACCAGTCGTGTGCTTGCATGGAGCAGCGAACTTTTCGTCCCGCCTCTCCTTGGCCCCGGACACAGCCGGCACACTCAGGAACGTCGTCTTTCCACGACTGTGCGGTCAGATGATGTTCGGGGGGCATGGGCTGGGCTGAGCGCCGGGCAGCTTCCTCCAGCTACCAAACATTGAGTCAGTTCTTTCCACAGCACTTCTCACTGCACCCCTGGTCACCAAAACTGGTATGCCCCGACAAACGAGTTTGCTTGGCCTGCCTGCCAAGTTTCAGACCTGGACGTTGGCTGCGTGGCTCTGGCCAGGCCCTGAGTCTCAACTTTCCAAATTTTCGTTCCGGGGTACGCCCAGCAGCACCACCCCCTGCCCCTCC
>Ga0307974_1001928_pt1 | contig 14566 bp, 22 predicted proteins | sample OrgLakmetagen784_FD_201812 | JGI IMG/M metagenome (GOLD analysis project Ga0307974, IMG submission 201812) | Saline water microbial communities from Organic Lake, Antarctica - #784 | ecosystem: Environmental > Aquatic > Non-marine Saline and Alkaline > Saline | place: Antarctica: Organic Lake... | reverse complement strand
TGACAGGTGTGTGTGTATTTGTCTATGAGAATGCTTGCGTGTTTGTGTGTGGCAGTCCTGAGTACGGACGCTGGGTGCACGCGGATGTGATTGGCGTTGAGGTGGACAGGTGTGTGTGTTTGTCTATGAGAATGCTTGCGTGTTTGTGTGTGGCAGTTCTGAGTACGGACGCTGGGTGCACGTGGATGTGATTGGCGTTGAGGTGGACAGGTGTGTGTGTGTTTGTCTATGAGAATGCTTGCGTGTTTGTGTGTGGCAGTCCTGAGTACGGACGCTGGGTGCACATGGATGTGACTGGCGTTGAGGTGGACAAGTGTGTGTGTATGTGTTTATGTGTGTGTATGTGCCTGTGTGTATGTGTGTGTATGTCCATGAGCATGGATGTCAGGTGCACGCTGGCGTACCAGGTACCAAAGTGTATCAGCATTTATGTCTGTATGCCTTTCGGCCCTAATTTGATTACACAGCTTGATGGGGGCCGTTTTATTTCTACATGTGCACACACATGCACCATCGCACAAGCGTATGCACATATGCACAATCCTCACAGGCCTCAAAAGGTGGAGTCACACGCAGCAACCTCAAGCAAGAATTCTGCCGCTGCAGGTGAGTGAGGCGACCAAGGAATTGAGTACCGTACAGACTTGGGTTCAGTCTGCAGCCCCAAAAAAATATTTTAGTTTCACACTCCCGCATCAACCCCGCACCCTGGAAATAATTAATTTACACCAACCCCGCACAGGGATTTTTGCCTGACAGGCTCCAAAATACGCCAAAAATCCCCGTTTTTCAATCCCGCACCCCCAAAATAAATAGATTTTTTTTCGTGCGCGCAGTCACCCCGCAGGGCAAAAAACGATATTTTTGCGCGGTGATATAAAGTCTGTACGGTATGCTCTGTGTGTTTTGCAACTTAGCAGACCATGCTTCTCCAGCTGCATATCAGTTGTATATCAGTTGTGTGCATAGTTTTATATCAGTTGTGTGCATAGTTGTATATCGGTTGTATATCAGACCGTGCTTCTCCAGTTGTGTGTGTCGTCTCACACGCACCCTATCACTAATGCACGCACATGTCCTTGGATGCTTACGCGCACACCTACACACCTACACAGGATACGTGGTTGCCTGTGAAGATGGTGTTCCAAAAGACGTGACGACCCGCTACCTCACAAACACACTTGCTGTGACAAGGCTGCGGGACGTGCCATGGTGGGCTGCAACACAGCAGGAGCTACAGCAGAATCCCATAGGTAGGTTTGTGTTTTTGTGTGTGCTTGTCTGTATGTGCCTTGATGTATGCATGTGCGTGTGCGTGTGTCTATGCCTTTGTGTATGTGTCTGCGCTGCGCGTGCTTGTGTGTGTACGTGTGTGCATCTGAATCTGAAGCAAGTTGTATGCATACGGGCAAGTAGACATAGTAAGGTGGTGGTATTACCAAGGTGCTGATGACATTTTTCTGGCGAATTTCAGTTTCCAGTCATTGCAAGGCGGCCTCAATGCCTGCCCAGATCTTGTTACACTGTCCCTCGTTAGTCACTCAAGTCCATTTGTTACACTGTCCCTCATTAGCCACACAAGTCCATTTGTTACACTGTCCCTCATTAGCCACGCAAGTCCATTTGTTACACTGTACCTCATTAGCCACACAAGTCCATTTGCTACACTGTCCCTCATTAGCCACACAAGTCCATTTGTTACACTGTCCCTCATTAGCCACACAAGTCCATTTGTTACACTGTCCCTCAATAGCCACACAAGTCCATTTGTTACACTGCCTCTTATTAGCCACACAAGTCAATTTGTTGGGGTGAGCGTTGATGTACCCTGGAAAGCCGATGCACCTAAGCGTGTCACATCATTGCTCACATAGCACATAATTGCACACACAGTTGTGTGATCTAGAACAAATATACACAAGTGATGGTAACACCTCAATCATTGATCAAGGAAACAGAGGTTGTTACCAACAGGCAGCTTAGGACTCACATGACAGGGCAGGTTTGATTGTGCTATTAATTAAGAAGTTGCCGGAAAACTTGTCGAGAAAAATTCGATCAAGATATATTCCTAAATCTTGTGGCAGATCAACATAGTTCTAATTGAACTCCACCAAATTTCCATCGACATCCGGTCATGAGTTCCTTTGCTCTAGGGTCGAGGTTTGAAGCTACTCGCAAAACTTTAAAAATCCAATCAGGCCACTCACCACCGCCTGGCTACACCAATTACCCACATTCTCTTTCGGTTTAATGTTCAATGCAAACCATCGGTTCCATTGTCACCCGTCCTGACGGTTGAGGGTGTTTTAACAGACGTGGTCAGTTAAAACACCCTCAACCGATGTTTTAACTGACCACGCGCTGTCACAGTGTAAGTACCCCTAACAACCAAGCTGCTTCTATGTTTGCCAGTCGGATCAGATCAGATCAGTCAATGTAAGCATTTCACCCTCAACGGTGTCACCTTTTCATTTCAAGTGCCAGGCGACAAGCACCTGCCTCAGCACCAAGAAATGCTGAGGGGTGATCCGATGTTGTTGTTGATAATTGATCAGCCACCTGTGTCCTGTCACTGTCACCAATGACATCAGAGCATGGCCAATTGCGTATCATTGCTTTGCTTTTGACATGAGCGCAATCTTGTCAATAACTGTTGAGGTTTATATCGGAGGTCTTACACACCATTGGCAAGCCAACGCGTTTGCTGCTGAGTCTAGTACCCACTCCATCTCCATCCTCTTCCCCCCCTCCACCCCAACTGCGTATGCCTCCTCCAGCTCGTGCACCTTCTCATCCTCCACCATTCCTGGAATTGCCTCCTCCCACCTGTCCTCCCACCCTCCATCCAGCATAAATGCAAATTCCAGCTCTTCTCCCTCCACCTTCTCCTCTCCTCCCACCATGTACGCACGGGCCCCTTCCCCTTGAGGGCACTTGTCTCCAAAATGTCCTAGCTGGCCACAACCCCAGCACTCTATGTGGGGTTTCACCACCCCATTCCAACCAGGCACCACCCTTCCCCTCCCCTTTCCCCTACTTTCTGCACCTCCCCTCCCCCCTGCTGCTGACGCATAAGCGTGTGCTGATGAGACGGTGCTGCTGTTGCTGCTGCTGCTGAGTCTTCCACCCAGCAGTCCTCCGCGAGACCTGCCCCGGCCCCTGCCCCGTCCTCCTGTAAATGTGAGCAAAGCCTGCTCTTCTCCTTCTCCATCTCCCCACACCTTCTGTTCATCCTTCATCAACCTGGGCAGGGCCAAGGCAAGCGTTGCTGTGCTGTCATTCTCCAGCACCGTCCGCAGCATATTGTGGCGAGGATACAAGCCCGCAAGGACTGCATCCAGCACCTCCGCCTCACTGACCAACGTTCCACAGTTCCTTCGCTTACGCGCAATCCCTTTTACCCGCTGCACGTAGTTATGTATCCGCTCGCTGTCCCGCTGAGCCCCTTTTCCATCCAACGCTTAAATTCCCGCCCACTCTGCTGCTATGGTCCTCCTTTGTGCCTTGCTTTCCCCCACATCTACCTCCTCCAGGGCTACCCATGCTCCCCTTGCTGTCGCTGCATCTCCCACCAGGTCTAAGTACTCCTCCCCCACAGCCAGCATCATGGCTGCTTTCGCCTTTCTGTCTCTCGCCTCCCACTCCCTCATCTCTGTTCCTCCTAGTGCTGCTGCAGCTGCTGCTGGGCCCTCAAGCAGTACATCAGCAAAATCCTTGAGCTTCGCGTTGGCTTGCCAATGGTGTGTAAGACCTCCGATATAAACCTCAACAATAACACGGTCACAAACGTTACAATGACGCAAGTGCCTTCTCCTGCACGCACATGGTTGCACCGCCAATGGTGAGAAGCAGCCATCAAACATTCGACATCACTTTCACCGGCGCAGGCCGACGGCATCCTGCCCCTGCCCCAGCTGCTCCTCCTCCTCCAGTTGAGGTGTTTGATCTGACCGATGATGTGGACGAGGAGATGCGAGATGCACAGCCTGCTGCGGTTGAAGGAGGAGCACACACAAAGGTTACAAAATGGGACAGGGATGCAGATCAGCAAAGGCAGCAGCAGGGACAGCCGCAGAAGCAGGAGCAAAGGCAGCAGCAATCGGACCAGGCACAGCAGCAGCAGCAACAGCAGCAACATCACGGACAGCTGGAGCAGCCGTCGTTAGGAGAAGAGCAGGAAGTTATTCAACATCACCCGCAGCAGCAGCAGCAGCAGCAGCATTGCCAGCAGCACCACAAGATGCAAAACGGGGGTCAGACACCACAGGGACTAGGCATGCCTCAACCTTCTACTGGTGATACTTCACCAGACCAGAGCAATGTGGTACAGCAACCAAAACAGCAGCAGCAGCAGCAGCAGCAGGAGTTCAACAAAGGAGCAGGGGTTGGATCCTCCTCAGCTCCTAATAGCCATCAAAAGGCGAAGGACAAGCCAAAGGAAGGGAGCGCTGGGCCTGCGTCAGGAGGTGCGTGCACTGTTGTGTAGTCTGTGCATGTGTGTGAGCATGTGCAGGCATTGCCCATCATGATGCGTGCGTGGACCACCAAGCTTAGCTGTTGACCTCTTGCCCTGCCAGTCTAGTCTGTTCACGTCAATACAAATGAGGGTGGCTACGTCTATAAATTCTGGCTGCATATATGTGCATATGGCTTTGCGCACCCTGGAACATAAACTACTCCACCATCTTATGCTGAGTATGTGTCACATTTCACCCCTTGCCTATTAAGCCAAGGTGCGCACCTTCAGCTGGAAGGGGTTCCTACCCTATCTTCATGCCAAAATGCAGTGGGAATAAAGTGCTGGCTACCTTTTCGTGCAGGTTTTAAAAGGAGATAAATCATGCTGCTACTACCTAAATTTTGGTGCAGGCGGAACAACAAAGTCACGGGGTGATCAGGCAGGGGCTGCTGCAGCTGCAGCGCTGCGTGCAAAGCGCGAAGAGGCAGAGCTGAAGCACCAGGTGTGATTTAACAGGCGTGGGTTTATATTTTTTATGCTCAAAGGTGTTGAATGTGTGGCGTAGAAGAAGGGGAAGGGAAGGCGTTGGTGTAAAGCAGGCTGCCAAGTCACTCCCTAGACATGTAAATCATAAATCATACAAAGTCGCCCCCAACACATTAAGGCGCATTAAGTATTGCAAGCAGGAGGATCTGGGCAAACCATTCAGGTTTTCCTCAACAGGAATTAACACAAAATGTATTACACACGCAGCAAAAAGGGGAACTACCTGAGAAAAGGGAACAATTTCCAGGACCAATGCCGATGTCCCCTGGTCTCGCTCATATAATTGTCTCGCTTATTACTGTCAGCCGCCTTGTCCAGGCGCTCTTGAGGTCAAATGCTCAAACTGTTTATGGGGAACATGCAGGACAGATCTGGGCCCACAATGCTGGCACCACTGTGATGTATTGCTACAAAAATCGTCCTATGTGCTCGATGCTGCATTCAGGGACCAGCTCAACATGCAGGACAGATTTGAGCCTACTTTGTGGTCAGTACCGTGGTGCATCGCTGCATAACCTTGTCTGTGTGCTCGATGCTGCGTGCAGGAAAAAGCTGGACTGGGGCTGCCCACATCCGTTGAAGGCTTCAAGGCCCACCCGCTGTATGTCCTGCAGCGCCATATTGGAAAGTTCCAGGTGAAGCCATGTCCCAATATTTTCATTGGGAGACACTTTGCTACATTATAAGCCATTTCCCAATAATAATAATGCCAGGCCATGTAGCATGCCACGGGAAATAGCGACCTGTGACTCCTCTCTAAAGCTCAGCAGCATCAATGCGTCAGATGTCCTTCACTGTGTTGGGCGCCAATTTACTAAGCTGGATCTGATGCTGTTTGTTCCATACCCCGTTTGCTGCATCGCGCTCAACTGCAGCGCAATAACTGAATCAAGTGGCACACCATCTGTTACATCATAGGACATCAGATCTGCTGCTAAAGTGGCACACCACCTGTTACATCACAGGATATTCTAATCAAAACAGAAATAATCAAAAATCAGAAGGAAAAAAAGTGCTATTTAGGAGGGACACTAGCACTTGTGCCATGTGATTGCGTTTCAATAAGTGACCTGATTTGCCTTGGCGTCATGCAGGTGTGAATGTGTCTTGTGTACGTTTGTGTGTTGCTTCCTCTTGACTGTGGTTTTGGTAATTGCTAGCTCGTCAGGAGTTGTGCAGGCAAGATCCTAATTGACCAGCTAGAGTGTTGCCTAAATTGCCTAAATGCTCTAAATGCTCATTATTTGCCAGCTTATTGCGTGCTCCTCAGAGAAGCCCTTCTTGTGCAATGTCATACACCCTTGAATTTAAACTCCTGACTGTACACCTGAACAGGTTGTTAGCGGACTTTCGTGCAAAGGTTCCTAACATGCCCACAGCCAAATGCACGGACATCTCTCTTTGGTCGCATCAGGTTCCCCTTGTATTTGTGCATTCTCTGTCTCCAGGCGATGTGCCTAACAACATGCCAGCAGAGTTGCCTACAGAGAGCCTGCCGCACTATATCAACCTCCTTTGCCTCTATCACGGCTATTGCACTAATAACTTGCTTGAATTCTTGGAATTACTGTCTGCAGGCAATGCGTCCAAACACCTTGCCAGTGGGGTTGCACAAAGGGGAGGCCTACTACCCCCGACAGGACCTGTCTGAGCTCCACACCAGTGACAGGTGGCGGAGAGAAGGTTGGAAGGTGAGGTAAGGCAGGAGCTAGAGGAGGGGGAGGGGAAACGGAATGGAGCCAGGGTTGGAATTATCTAGATGGTTACTAACAGCAGTTACGTGGCTGGATGGTTATTTACAGCAGTTACGTGGCTGGATGGTTATTTACAGCAGTTACGTGGCTGGATGGTTTTACAGCAGTTACGTGGCTGGATGGTTATTTACAGCAGTCGCTTTGCTGGATAGTTATTTACAGCAGTCACTTGGCTGGATAGTTATTTACAGCAGTTACGTGGCTGGATGGTTATGCAGCAGTTACGTGGCTGGATGATTATGCAGCTGTTACGTGGCTGAAATCGGCGGTAAGCATGTAAGCTGGCCCATAAGGTACATGACAGGAGCAAAAGTTCAGGCGACATGGTGGTGCACGAGCCTGGAAGGCTGGAATAGACAAAAGGATCCTACGCCATTAGCCAAGATGTCTATAAGAGCATGATCAGACTCTACACTCTTTTCTGTACAAGGACTGTATCAAAAGAGGAGCAGTCCAAGGCCATGTCTCCCTCTCTACTACATGGATCCCCTTGCACATTTTTATTTTATTGCTGATCATGTAGGTCCGTGATTCGGAGATAGACCATCCCGCCAAAGTTGTGCCCAAGCGCGCACAGCCTGCCCCCAAAGAGACGAGAGGGGGACGAGGGTGGGGTGGCAGGTAAGAGAAGAATGCAATATTATTTACTGCTGTAATGTTGTGAGGACCTGTCAAGGCCGCTCTAGTTTACTTTGCTTCATTGTTTTGCAATGGCAGCAGAGCAGGTTGGGGTTCTTGGTTTGTTGCAATGGTAGCAGAGCAGACTACAGGGTTCACACAATATTAGGCCGGTTGTACTTAGCTTACTGCTTGCCCCCTCTGCCAGCCAACTACACTACTAACCAACGTGTTTGTGTGCACAGTGACGCGATGAAATGCATCAACTTCTGTGCTTTGCCTCTGCAGGAGCTACGGCAGAGGTGGTGCTGGTGGCAGCAGCAGCAGCAGCATTGGTAGGGGAAGAGGCAGGGGAGGTAGCGGCAGCAGTGGTGCGCAAGAGACCAGGGACGGGATGGGTGATGTCATTTGTGATTGGGCGGAGGAGGAGCAGCCGTCCCAGGACGGTGCGTGTTGTTTGTTGTTTGGTCTTGGTGTGTGCGAGTGTGTGTGCGTGCGTGTGTATGTGCGTACATGTCTGTGTATGTGTATGTGTATGTGCGCGTGTGTGTATCACTAGTGTGTATATTTGCGTGTTAGTGTGTGCTTGTGTGCATGTTTGTGTATATGTGTTTGGTCTTTCTTGATTTGTGGTACGTGAGCAGTGTTACTTGTGTATTGAATTGAGAGGAGTGTGCTGCTGTTGTGGGACAGAGGGCTGCCTGAAAGAGGGTGGGTGTATTACAGAACATAAGTGAGAGCATGTATGCTGATCCTGTCAGAGTGTATTCTATTTTCTTGGATAGGGGGGGTGCTAGTGGTTTTGTGGAGGCCTGCCACTCTGGAGAAGGAAACAGAGTTGAGATTGTGAGAGGGAGAGTGTCTGAAGCCTCTGGAACAGGAGGTTTTAAAGCCATCTGTTCCGTGTTTAATCAAAGGTAGGCTAAGAGCAGAAGAGTGCTCAGTACTCGGTCGAAGACGAGTGTTTATATTTTCTGGCCTTTTTGTCTTCAAATTAGGTAAAAGTATCCAACATGATGAAGGGGACGTTAGCAAGTTGGTCACGTACTTTTTTTTGCATTTATAACTTGAAACGCTGAAAGCTCTGTGCTTGGTTCTCGCAGGCATGATTGCTGTGTCTATCTAAAAATCAAGTTGAGCACGGCAAGTTCTATGTTGTCTAACCACGCGTTCCTGTACTGCGTAGTTTCTCAAGAATGGTACGGGAGTGGTCCCTCTGCTTGTGTAGGTGTTCCCCTTCTCTTCTATAAAATCCTTCATGGGTGGATGGGGGTGGTGGCAGTGACGCTAATCACTGCCATCATTTGTCGAGTTGTCACTCCTTGTGTTTCCAGGAGAGGGTGCAGGAGGCGGCAGCGATGCATCTAGCACAAAGCTGTACGGACAGTGGCAGGCAGACCCATTTGTGGCGGCTGCCAAGGACGGCAAGGTATTAGTGTGGAGTTTATCACGTGTGTTTTGTGTTGTAGCAAATAGCAAACTGTTGTATGAGCATATGATGCCAAGGCACCAGAGCAAGCCAATGCAAACACGAACCTGGGTTGGTAAAAGGCTGTTTGTTTATGCATGCAATCAGTATCAGTAGAGAAGTTCTCACATGTGCAGCAACGTCCAATATTGTACGAACACGCGGTAGCAAGGTGCAAAGCTCTGCCTGTGAAAAAATGCTGGTGTGAAAGTAATATTGAGAAGCTGTAAAGATACCATGTATGTGCAGGTGCCACGCAATGAGCGAGGCTCTGTAGAAGTCCCTCCGTACGTGGCGTCCGTACCTCGTGGGTGTGTCCATTTGCTGGTACGTGTGTGTATTTGTGTTTGTGAATGCAAATTTGCATCATTTTGTGTCTGCGTCTGCACTCCAGAGAATTGCTTTTGCTTGTAGGTGCGTATGCGCTTGTGTTTTAAGTACAAGCATCTGTTTGCTGCTTCTGTAGGGAGAAAAAGCTGCAGCTCCTGTCATGCGCTTATCCATATTCTTTCCATTCATACATGTTCAATGGCCGCCACGACTTGAGCCTTGTATGGTTTAACCTCTAGTAGTTGTGCCGGTAGTCATTAAAGGGTGTATCCTTGAATGTTCAGCTCTTCATAATTAGGGTTGGCCAGAACCGTATATCTACTGTATAAAACTGTGTGTATGGATACCTCTCTGCTAAAAGTACCGTGCATACTCCACATATATATGGCTTTGCCCAACTCTATTCACACTCCCTGCAGCGCCAGGCATATGAAAGAAAGCGCTTCTCCCTTATCATAAGGGGGGCAGGCGCCTCTTTGGTGCTGAGTACTGTAAAAATCACGCATCTTAAAGAAAATAGAGTCAATGAGGATCAATAGGCTTGGTCTGAAATGTACTAGTTATCACATATAGAGGTTTGGGTACACCTGATGACATGTGCTGGGTGCTCCTACCATGATGTGCATTACATCACTGCGCAATAGCATGCCCCTTGTATTGTTGTGTGCTCCTCGCTCCTGCCCCCCTCATGACCTGCAGCCCACGGGCAGCACCTTAGACTTGAATCACAGCGTTCCTTGTTTATTCCTCACCACCTCCACGTTGTTCCTCTTGCTACTACCTACACAAGTATTCCTATCTAACACCTTACTACCACTTTCTATTTTACTGCCACCCGCCCGTTTGAACCTTGCTATCACCTCCTGCTTTTGTATGCGTGTTCGTCCCCGCCGTGTACAGAACCGCAGCTTTCATCTGTATGTTCATGTCTGGCTGTTACCTCCTGCTTGGATATGCGTATCTATCCCTGCCATGCACAGACCCGCAGCCCATGCAGCCCATTAGCCGCTCCACGAGCATGATCACGTTCCCACCTCTACTTCCTGCATTTTCCCTACTTGATTGTATGCTCGTTTGTACCTGCAGTTCAAGGGCCTGCAGCCCATTTGCCGCTCCTTGAACGTGGATTACGCATCAGCAATGACAGGGTTTGATATTTCAGGTGGACGGAGCCATCCCATGTTTGAGGGCATCGTCATCTGTGAGGTGATTATTTTTCTTGGTATGTCTAGGGTTGGCCAGAACCATTTATATAATAAATATATACAGTGTATGTACAGTATTTTTTGCAGGGAAATCACCAAATGTACAGCATATACGGTGTACGTATATGGTTTTGGCCAGCCCTAGGTATGTCACTTGCGGCATGTTCATCGCGTGCAGCTTATTGTAGCAAAACTTGCCACATAGCATTTTAATGATCACTGGCCAATCCGTCTAGAATGCTTTTTAAAAGTGCTCAGAAAGTGCCTTGTGCGGGATTAGAATAAGCAAACCTGTGCAGTCCACTGAGCATGCTGTGTCTCAGTTTAGCATTTCGGTTTTGTAAAAGTCAGATCAAACTCCAATAATTGTGTATGCCTATGAACCTCAAATGGATAATTGTGTGTATGCCTATGAACCTCAAATGGAAACCACTGTCTTATCACCAATCATACCCCAGCTACTGCCGTTTTTCACGTCCTCTGTTACCTACTTGTGCATTGTGCATGCTTGCAAAACTGTACCATACACGTTTGAATTGTGTCCTTGTCACTGCTTACGAGCTCAGGAGCATGAGCAAGCTGTGGTGTCTGCATACCTTGAGAGGGAGGCGTCCAAGCAGGAAGCTGCACAGAAGCAGCGCATGCGTGCAGCACGCACGGCATGGACACAGCTGTTGCAAGTAAGTTGTCTGTCTGTGTAAATATGTGTTTGGTCGCACGTTCTGGATGAATACAAGTCACAGGAATGCAAGGCATAGGCTCAGTGCGCTGTTTTGGTACATGATGGTGCACGGCATACACAGGGTGCCTCCTTGCCGTCGATGCCGTCGACGTTTGATTTCGGCAGCAACAAAAGCGGTGTTTGCTCGTTGCACATTCAATGTACTTGCTGTTGTGTGTGTGCAATTTGTAATGAGAATGAAATCTGTGAAATGTTATTCCAGCTCACTTCCCTGTTTGTGCTTTTAAACACACAACGTGTCAAAACTCACAATTGTGTCAAAACCTACAAAATACCCCACACCCACACACACACACGCACACACACATACACACACACCAGGCAATGCGCACTCGCATGAGGCTAGCTGAGAGCTACCAGCTTGACCAGGACCAGTTACAAGGCCAAAACAACAACGGTCAGCCCAAGCCTGGCCAACAAGCAGCTCAGGCAGCACGCATGGCCGCAGATTCCATGCCAAAGTGAGTATGCTGATCACAGCGCTTTTTTGTTCGGTGTTTCAGGCTGTTCAGAAGCATCGCAGCAAGAAACGAGAGGGAAGACATCAGCAGTGATCTTTGGCTCTGATTAGCTTTCATGTTGACGTAGGTTTGTTATCATGGTGCCCGGTACCCTTGGCATGGAGCTAGTACAGATGGAGGTCTTCATTTTGGAGAGGGACTGCTGCTCAATCGTGCATGACATGTTCAAAGGTATCCACGAACCACGATGGCCCTAGCCGGTGACAATTGGAGTGCTTGCCGCCCAGATTCACATAAGCTAGCAAATTTGTATCAAGATTGTTTTTTGTTTTGCCTACAAGACTTTTGAGAATTTACATCTGTACAAAAACAATGCCCCTGTGCCACAGTCGCATCTAAAATTCATAACGCACACTGGGAGCAGACGCAGGCACTCTTCTGATTAAAGGGGGGGGGGGGCTGTATGGAATAAGTTTTGTTGGTCTTTTCCCCCTGACCGAGAGGAGTCTGACAGCATCCACTAAGTAATCAGCTCCTTTTTAATGGGGAGTGCTTGCGCTCTTACATAATCGTTAATATTTATATGCATTGCTGCAATTTCATACCCGGTTGCCTGTTGCTGTACAGGGGGCACTCAGCTGGGGCGGGATCTTCAAAGCCAAACCTGGTGGCGAATCTGACAAGTGCAGCTTCTGCTGCTGCTGAAGGGGAAGTAGCAGCACAGCGGCAGGCCCCAAACCCACAGCAGCAGCAGCAGCAGCAGCGGCAGGCCCCAAACCCGCAGCAGCAACAGGACTATGAAACAGAAGAGATCTAAATGTACTTGTACTAACAATGATACAGGATGTGCAAATAAAGAGATGTATATTACTGCTTTTTGGATGAAATCATCACTTGTCAGCCTTGTGGATATACTACGCGTGTACTTGTCTGCCTTGCGCAGTCAACCTTGTACCCTTACAATTTCTTTTTGTCTTTTTGCATGTTACTTTTTGGTTAGGCAGGTGTTGGTTACTTGCAGGGATGGCAGAAGCATTAGTACAGGACTTATATGTTGGAGGGATTTAAATGTATGCTGAATTAACTAATGATTCAGATGATCTGACTACTGCTGCCCAACATTACAACCTTAGTTATACTGGTAACGTGCTGCATCTACTTCCCAACCACCTTCTTCAATTTTTTTAATCCAGGTGAGAATTTGTGTGGTTCTGCGTCTATTGGGTGTGGCAGAACGCAAAACGGGACATCCCATTGTTTCTACTATTTGTCAGATCACTACATCCTCTTCGACAGGACTGGATCAATTAAGGGTTTACAAAGGGTTACAAAGGGGGCAGCCGGCAGCCCAATGACGGGTTGATAGGCATTGCTGGCATGGATCAGCCAGCGTAAAGGAAACATATGGTTGTATGAAAAGTGGTCTCAGTCAGTGCAAGAATTGTTCTCTTAGGAAAGTTGATGAAGACAGAAATAAATCACGACTTTGCGGGGTGATGTACGCAGCACCCACAATCACATCCTCCTCCAGCCCAAACATTTTCTTGTCACACTGCATCCAGATGCACTGAACGTTTTCACTAGTTAAAAGCACACGCACATAATCAGAGCAGCTTGGAGCAACGAGCACAGCGATTCCATGCCCGCTCTTGCCTTCATTTCCTCTAACTGAATGTTGTGCACAGTAAAGCCAGGCAAGTGCTGTAACAACCAAAGCATCACTTGTTCTCATTTCTGTTTACAGGAGCTTGGAGCAACGAGCACAGCAATATCGTGAAGTTTAATCATGCTGCAAACATCAGTGATTTTCAGCTCTGCATTAGCATATTAGCATCAGCAGAGCGCCCCCCAATGCCATGCACATTAAAACCAAGAGCTTAAGCTTGTGCCCAGGCTCAGACGGCCACCTTCCTATCCCTTGCTCTTCCCCTTCTTCCCCTTCTTCCTCTCCATCCTCTCCTGCCAATCCCTATGGGTTTGATCAAGCCCCACTTCTGCCTCTTCAAGATCCCCCCACTCCTCATCCTCATCCTCACTCCCCACATCACCACCATACGCCTCGTCGTACGGATCGTGGTGCCCGAGGGTTGAGGCTCCTCCTCAGCTGAAGCACTACGGTCCTGCTGGAAAGCTTTCAGCCGCGTCATGGGGGCCTTGGGGGTTGGCGTGTCCCCAGAGTGAGCCATGCTCCGAGCGTGCTTCCTGCCAGTGCTTGTGGCAGCAGCAGCAGCATTGGCAGCAGCAGCAGCCGGCAGGGGGGTGCTGCTGCAGCGTGCAGCACGAGCGTAGGAGCGGGAGGGCTCTGCCTGGTGTGGGGTAGGGTGCAGGGTTCCCACACCAGGAGCAGCTGACTGCGAGGTAGATGGAGCAGCAGCAGCAGGCAGCAGCAGCAGCAGAGGCAGGCACAGGTTGCTGTGGCTGTGGCTGTGGTTGGCTGTGGCTGTGGCTGTGAGGTGGTTGGGCAGCAGCAGCAGCTGTAGCTGACTGTAGCTGGAGGAGGACCTTTTGTCAATCCGAGAGAATCATCCGAGAAAATCCATCCGGAAGGAAGGTACAAATACTCAGAACTCGGGGTTGTTTTTTTAATCCGACAGGATACCATCTGCCTTGCGTTCAAATCCGTCTCCCCCATTTTCCCACGTCACATTTGCACAGGGGCTTTGACAATGTCGAACTTTGAACTTCTGCCAGAGCATGGCTACGTTCTTGCAGTGGTTGCAGGTGACGTCCTTAGAATATCCTGTGTGTGCTCTAAACATAGCCTCTCAGCTTCTTTCCTTTCCCCTTCCAGCGTCCTGGGTGGTTCACCACATCTATATGAGTATTGCAATTGTAAGTGGCTTGAATGCTTGACAAGCATGCACGCAAATTGCACGCAAATGCACGACACACACACACACACACACACACACACACACACACACACACACACACGCACACACACACACACACACACACACACACACAACAAAGCGCACAC
>Ga0307974_1001923_pt1 | contig 14574 bp, 11 predicted proteins | sample OrgLakmetagen784_FD_201812 | JGI IMG/M metagenome (GOLD analysis project Ga0307974, IMG submission 201812) | Saline water microbial communities from Organic Lake, Antarctica - #784 | ecosystem: Environmental > Aquatic > Non-marine Saline and Alkaline > Saline | place: Antarctica: Organic Lake... | reverse complement strand
TTGGGGGCGGGGGGTGTGCTGGGTGGGCCTGCGCGCCCTGGTGGGAACTTTGGTGGGAATCCGGCAAACCTAGGGGCTGCGCCCCATGACTGGGGCTTCGCCAAAAAACTGTTGCTCTTGACTATAGATTGGTGCTACCTGTTTTGATGGGGGGTCTGAGGTTGCCACTCTTCTGTGTAGCAACTGCAGTTATATGTGGAAAAGAAAAAAGAAAAAAAAACTACGCAGGCAGTGAAAGCCACTCCCCACATTAATTAAGGAAAAGGAGCCACTTTGGTACCGAGTACCGTAAAGCTCCTCCACCGCGAAAAGGGAAGGAAAAATCACTGGGGATCAGGAGGGTTGCAGGCGTGGCGTGAGCAGAATAGAACAAAATGTGCATCCAATCAGACAAAGGAGACACATTGGGGGCTTAGAATCAGATGCATTCATTTCGCAATATGAAAATCTGCAACATGTGTACGTGTGCTACATCTCATTGCCTTTGTATCTGTGCACGTGTCCTCTTCTTTTCTATTCATCTGGCAAAATTATCTTCCTTGCCTTGGAGGACTCTAGCATTACAGAGTTCAAAGCCACTCTTCAACACACTCGTATATTTCTGCACAAGAAAGTATACAGGCAAGCGGCCTATACACTTGTTTGGAGTTCGTAGCCGCTCCTTGATCCTTGATACATGCTCATTCATATCAGCACGCTCGTTCATTACAGCACAATAAAGTAGAGTGATTAACGCTGTGAATTCCCTTGGCTTGCATAAGGCCCACACTCCAGCTGAAGCCTCAGTTACCACCTGCTCCGTTGTCGGATAGCATCAGCAAGTATATGCTATGTAACAGTTCTTCAGAGATGTTCATATTTCCTTATGTATTAAATAGGCAGCCAGACTGCAATCTGAAGGAACTTTCATCCAAATTCTCCTTGGTTCTTTGCCAGTATAAAATATATGTAAAATCATAACTGCTACGTAGTACACCGGAACGTCCTCCAAGCACACATGCACCTTCTACAACTCCCACAGGTGCAGAGGCGTTTGTGCAGCACCTAGAGGAGATGGATAAGGAAGGCAGCAACGCAGATGGGAGAGGAGGGGGAAGTAGTGCTGCGCTTTTGAGGCGGGCGTGCTGGTGCGTGGGACAGGTGTACCGGCCAGGCGCAGGGTGCTGGCAGTATAAACAATGTTGTGAAGTTGTGGTAGTGCAATGTAGTAGTCAGGCAGAGGGAACCAGCAGTAATAAAATGTTGTGAAATTGTGGAAGGGCAGATGCAGTTGTCAGGCAGATGGTCCTAGCAGTGTAAAAAAAGTCTTTGTGCAGGGCATGTGCACTGATGCCTTTCGTGTTGCCCAATGAATGCTGCACATTTGATGGGGGCGTGAAGCTGGGTTAGATGTGGTAAGCGAGCAGGACTGATGCTGGTAAGAGATATTTGATGCTGGGGTGGATGTGGAAAGCGAGTCGAACTGATGCTATAGGAGGAGAAGCTAGAAAGAATTGCTAGGAAAAGATGCTTGGAAGAGAGATATTTGACGCTATGGTAGATGTGGTAAGCGAGTAGGACCGATGTTGGAAAGAAATGCTAGGAAGATATGCTGGGAAGAGATATTTGGCGCTATGGTAGATGTGGTAAGCGAGTAGGACCGATGTTAGAAAGAAATGCAGGAAGAGATGCTAGGAAGAGGTATTTGACGCTATGGTAGATGTGGTAAGCGAGTAGGACCGATGTTAATAAAGAGATGCAGGAAGAGATGCTAGGAAGAGGTATTTATTTTGTAGATGCTGATGAGGTTTTTACAATGAAGGAGGGAGTGAAAAAGATAAAAACTAAAATCGGGAGGACCTACCTGCACGGAAGCTAATTCTCTATTGCAGTCTACGCTACACACCAGAAAATGGTCTATGGTTTGTCAAAACTTTATTGAAAGGGTTACACAACCTTAGCATCTTTGAACATTGCTCCTCCTGTTTTTCAGGGAAATCACTTGGGAGCGTGGGGTGCACCATTTCAATGCACGTGACTTTGTGGCTGCCACAACTTTTTTCCAGGTACTGTTTGACGAGGATTGAAACTTTGTAAGTACTTGGGTGCCTGTGAGAGCTTTCACTGCACCAATAAGTGCTTGGGTGCCTGTAAGGGCTCCTGCTGCATCAACAATTGCTTGGGTGCCTGCAAGGGCTCCTGCTGCATCAACAAGTGCTTGGGTGCGTGTGAGAGCAATTACTGTATCAACAAGTGCTTGGGTGCCTGTGAGAGCTTTCACTGCACCAATGAGTGCTTGGGTGCCTGTAAGGGCTCCTGCTGCATCAACAATTGCTTGGGTGCCTGCAAGGGCTCCTGCTGCATCAACAAGTGCTTGGGTGCCTGTGAGAGCTTTCACTGCACCAATAAGTGCTTGGGTGCCTGTGATAGCTCTCACTGCACCAATAAGTGCTTGGGTGTCTGTAAGAGCTTTCACTGCTCCGTTTAATACCTTTTTCAAGAAGTTAAGGGTGTTTAATAAATGTGGAGAGTGGTTTTCACTGCCTGCGTAGTTTGTTATGGAATAACCAAATGCATACACTTCTGACGTTTGTTCCTAATCGTAGGAGTTTAATGTCACTCCCATGCCCACTGCTGAGAACTTCTGCCTTCGGTTTCATTGAAGATGTTGAGCCAAATATGTGCACGAGCTTGTTTTGTGTTGCTATGATATGACTATCCTACTTTTACTAACCTGATAAGGAATCAAGGCATTGAAAGAAGGACTCTTATCAGTTGAGAAGTCACTTTTAAACCAAACATTATTTCCTAGCAAAACAAACACGCCACATGCACACAGGCAAGCCTGACGTATACTTCAGAGCCTGGTCAAGAGCTGCAGGCGCGCAAGTCCCTGGCACTGTGCGGCTTGGCCACACAGCAGTTCCAAAGGTACGTCAACTTTCTTACTTGGGGTACAATCAGTCTGGGCTAATAGAAAAAATGTGGGTTCAAACGAGGTTCTCTGGACTGTAGACTGGGCCAATAGGAATAATGTGGGCTCAAACGAGGTTCTCTGGACTGTAGCTGGTCCAATAGAAAAGATGTGAGTTGAAACGAGGTTTTCTGGACTGTGCCTAGCACAACATTGAGGGTTATGGTGCAACATAAGATATGTACTTTTATGCTGTTACTGATCAAGCAGTTATTTCTATAACACTTGTGTGTATACAAAGGTGCCCTGCAGTGTTTGTAACTGCAAGCAAGCGCTGCTCTTAAGTGTAGGATTAGCTCTCGCGGTCAGCATCATGTATTCACTGTTATGATTTGACTCCCTAGAAAAGAATAATCAGGTCAGGAGGCTGTGTTTGTGCACTAAAGAGGTTGTCAGTGCAAGAGCGTGCGCAAACCAATTTTTGCCAAATAGCTCGTCAGGTATTGCATTATTTGGCATGAGAACCGTGCAGACAGATAGCTGTCTGGAATCTGAGCAGATTGACACCCTTTTTATTAGTGTGGGGCGTCAGGAAGGGGGGTTGGGGGGGGGGGGGGTGGTCATTTTGGGCCGGAGGCCCGAAAAATGCACATGAGCACATGACTGTCAGGAATTTATTTTTTGCAGCCTCCTCAGGGGCTAAAAAGAGGTCGTAAAATGCTTGGTCTGACATGAAGTGCACTGTTCGAGTTTCAAGGCTCCTGCACGCTGCTGACTTGTGGTTTAAGGCCACAGGACTGCATTCTTACTACTGCTACAAAGCTACAAATATAAAATGCCTATTTGCTGCTCTACGGCCACTCAAGCAGCTCTGTAACAGGTCTCTAGCCGGTGTGAGCATTTGCTCGGGGCCTTTTCTTGTGTGTCTGCTGGTTTAGCGCAATTCTGTGAATTTTGACAGTGCATGGAAATACCTTGGACTGACATGAAGCATGATCCTTTCTTTTTTCATAGCCCATGGGGTACCTGGACAAAAGTTTAAAACAATGAAAAAACTACGCAGGCAACAAAACACTTCCTGCATCAATTAAGGAAAAGGAGACACATTGGCCCGAGGTGCCGTGAGTCTCCCCCACCAATGCCTACACAATAGATAAGCGCACCCGGACTGACCTGAAGCATGATCCTGTCAGGTTTCATAACGCATAATAACGCATGGGGTACTTGGACAAGTTTAAACAATGCTTGCACAATAGATAAGCGCACCCGGACTGACCTGAAGCATGACCCTGTTTCTACAGCGCATGGGAGCATCTGGACCGATCTGAGGTCGTTGTCACAGAAAGCTTTAGGGCCACACTACAGCCAGGATGCGCGCAACAAAAGCTCCCTGTGGACATAGCTTTCATGAAATTTAAGGTGATTAAAAAGCTCAAGGACTTGCTACCTTATGTGCTTACAATACTGTGTTGTACATGCACAATGTAAGTATTGTGCCTTGCGCTGTGTGTAGTACATCTGTAAGGAAAGTAGAAGATAAAAACAAGCTAAGCAGGCCGTGCAGTTGCTGCGCACGTCATTGATCAATGGTGTATTAAAGGGATGATGCTGAAAATTAAAAAGTGGTTTTCTAATCCATGCCGGTAGTGCTTACACTATCTGCGTTCTTTTTCTTTTTTCTTTGGTAGAAAACCCCTTATTTTTTGCGGCTGGAACAGATCTAAGATCATCAATGTAAACTAGAGTTTAGAGAATACGTTGCGTCTTTGGGGGGTCTTGGGCTGAAGCAAAGGTACGACCATGGGTACTTAGCTAGAAGACAACGTGCACCTCACTGCCCCTTTCCTGCTGCACACAGATGTGCCTAAACAGGAGAATCCGAATTTGTTGCCGTAAGGGCAATGTGCACCTCACTTCCTTTCCCTGCTGTACACAGATATGCCTAATCAGGAGAACTCCATTGTTATTATTATTAATATGCTATTATACTTAAAGGGCAATGTGCACCTCACTTCCCTTCCTGTTGTACACAGATCTGCCAGGAGCAGAAAAATCCAATCTTGTTAATGAATTAGTTAAAGGGCAATTCGCACCACACTGCCCCTTCCTCGATGTACACAGATCTGCCAGGAGCAGAAAAATCCAATCTTGTTAATTATTTAGTTAAAGGACAATTCACACCACACTGCCCCTTCCTCGATGTACACAGATCTGCCAGGAGCAAAAAAATTTAATCTGTTAATGATTTAGTTTAAGGACAAATTGCACCACACTGCCCCTTCCTTGATGTACACAGATCTGCCAGGAGCAGAAAAATCCAATCTTGTTAATGATTTAGTTTAAGGACAATTCACACCACACTGCCCCTTCCTGTTGTACACAGATCTGCTTGGAGCAGAGGAATTGTGAGGAGGCTGCTGCGCAGCTCAAGCGCATGCCTGCCTGCGCAAACTTCACACCTGCCATCCTAGAGGTATTGTTCGCAGCTTTTTACTTGCAACTCATATAAAAGGACTCAGAAAACAAGAAGGAGAAGAACGCTATATGGTCAATGAAACTGTGCAATTCATCAGCTTATGGGCTCCTTATCTTAATTATAGGCTCCTAGTATCCTGCTCCTATACATAATTTTGTGCCAGGGGGCTGTGCTCATTCACGTCACGTCATACTGTCCTCTTCTGCACAACGTTTTGTCACTCCACGCTCAACGTGTATTTGCTATGCTGAACATATACTGCTTATGGTGCAGATCTTGTGATGAGAGGCTATGCACGCTCATGCACACAGCAGTACCCGCAACGCCCTGTTGCTGCTGCAGGTCTTGTGATGAGAGGCTATGCACGCTCATGCACACAGCATTGCCCGTAATGCCCTATTGCTGCTGCAGGTCTTGTGCCAAGAGGCTGTGCACGCTCATGCACACAGCATTGCTTGTGATGCTCTGCTGCTGCTGCACGAGGCTGCAATGAGGGGAGAGGACCTGGCAGGAATGAGTGAGGCATGCATTCTGCGCAACCACATCAGGTGATTGTGTGTGTATGTGCGTGTGGAGGTGTGTGTGGGTTATGTGGTTATGTGTGCTGCTAGAGAGGGGAGAGGACCTGGAAGGAATGAGTGAGGCATGCAACCTGCGCAACCACATCAGGTGAGTGTGTGTGGGTGGGTGGGTGTGGGTGTGTGTGGGTTATGTGGTTCTGTGTGTTGCTGGAGAGGGGAGAGGAACTGGCAGGAATGAGTGAGGCAAGCATCCTGCGCAACCACATCAGGTGAGTGTGTTTGTATGTGTGTGTTGGGGTGTGTGTGGGTTATTTGGTTCTGTGTGCTGCTAGAGAGGGGAGAGGACCTGACAGAAATGAGTGAGGCTTGCATTTTGCTAGAATACACCAAAGGTGTGTGTGTATGTGTACTTGTTTTTTGGGGTTGCTTGCTTCTGAGTTTGCACCGAAGGGCTCCTGCACCACGTCAGACTTTTGATACTTTTGGTGCTGTTCAAGTTGAAGTTCAGGCACTCAGATATGTAAAGAGATAACGTCAAGACGAAGCTCCTGGGGCCGCCTACGGAACTAATATCAAATGAGCATAAATCAAAAGCCTGTGCCTGTTGGCTTTTTCAGGTGCTTTGAACGGTCTAGGGAGCATCAAGGCCAGGCCAGGGTCGAGAACCAGGACACGTCCAAAGCAACGAAAACAAGTGCTGACTTCCTCTATTATGACAGCCTCGCTCGGCTGTACAACACAGTGCGCAACAGGTAGGGGGAGAGAGGAACAGGCGCCTTGAATTTTTTGTACCTGGATTTACTTGACAACAGTGGGTAGGGTCACAGTGGGTAGGATTACAGCGGGATAGGGTTGGGAGGAAGGGAACAAGGTATGCCGTCTCAAGTGGCTTACTGCAATAGAAAATTCAGGCAGTAATTACCACTCCATGTATTAATAGGGAAATAATACACCTAATGTCACATGGCAGCCTCGCTTAATTGTGCGACGTAATGCGCAACAGGTAGGGGTACACTTTGTGATCCTCTACATCATCTTACACATAATTCTTGGGGGTACAATTTGTGATCCCTCTACATCATCCTTTGGGATACAATTTGAGATCACACGCATTATCCTCTACATCGTTATATGGCAGCCTAGCGTATATGTGCTACGCAATGCGCAACAGGCAAGGAGAGTTTGTGAGATCTTCCATTTGGCAGCCTCAAATGGAAGTTTACACGGCGCTAAAAAAGTAGGAATGTGTAAAAATGAGATTACGGCACCTTGCCTGGCTTTATACTTGAAGCAGTAATCAGTAGGGGTTATTTTCTTAAACCCTGACAAAAAACCTGAGTGTGAACATGCAGGCACCACACAGTTTTAGGCAACTACATTAAACTTAATACGCTGCAGTGGGCGTGACAGCAACCACTTGTCAGATGATACTGGTAACTTCCCTCCTTTCCTTGCGCATGGAGGGAAATGCAAGCATGCATTATCACAAAAGATAACAATTGATTGCATTGCGGTGCTACTTCCCGCAAAATTGACATCGTGTGGACAGATCAGCATGCTGATGGCAGACAAATTACAGTGAAAAAAGACGGATCAGCAGAATGGCATGAGACAGATCAGTAGAATGGCTATGGACAGATCAGCACAGTGAAAGGAGCATGACAGGACACAGGAGCATGTCGGGAGACAGATTAGCACAGTGACAGAAGACAGATCAGCACAATGACTACAGACAGATCAGCAGGATGACTATGGACAGATCAGCACAATGGCAGGAGACAGTTTAGCACAGTGACAGAAGACAGATCAGCAAAATGATTATAAACAGATCAGCAGAATGACTATGGACAGATCAGCACAATGATTATTAACAGATCAGCAGAATGACTATGGACAGATCAGCACAATGGCAGGAGACAGTTTAGCACAGTGACAGAAGACAGATCAGCACAATGATTATTAACAGATCAGCAGAATGACTATGGACAGATCAGCACAATGGCAGGAGACAGTTTAGCACAGTGACAGAAGACAGATCAGCACAATGATTATAAACAGATCAGCAAAATGACTATAGACAGATCAGCACAATGGCAGGAGACAGCTTAGCACAGTGACAGAAGACAGATCAGCACAATGCAAGTAGACGAAATAGTAAAGTGACAGAGTACAGATCAGCAAGATAAAAGTAGACGGATTCAGCACAGTGACAGATCAGTACAGTGACAAAGGCCTCTTGCAGCTACACATCAATGTTTGGAGCAAACGCAGATAGATTACATTGCACCAGTTGCACCACATTGTCTGCAAACTGATACAGGCTGGATGCTGTTGGCTTCTTGCGCTTCTTCGGTGTATCAAGGCCCCCTCAAGACGAAAGCATCGCGCTTCTTGACAGTGGAAGCGAGCAGCAGCAGCAGCAACAGGTCCCTGCACAGGCGCTTGCTGAGCTGCAGTGGTTCACAGATACAGCTTGGCGGGCAGCTAGCGCGGCAGGTGTGATGTGCATCGATCAGTGTACAGTGTGCTTCCTATCTTGTATTCCATAGACCTGCAGTATTCCAATTAAGTCTGGTTGTTTGCGTCACATAACGACTGTCCTTGTTTGCGATGCAACAATGTACAGACACGGCATGGCAAGCAGCTAGCGCGGCAGGTGCGATGTGCATCGATCAGTGTACAGTGTGCTTCCTATCTTGTATTCCATAGACCTGCGGTGTTCCAGTTAAGTCTGGTAATTTGTGCTTTGTGCCACCATAATATTTCACTCTTGATGGGAATTCATTTGCTTGTGTTTGTACTGCATATCCACTTCTTGTTGATCACGCCCTCGCTTAAACAATCACAGCGCTCTGATGCAAGGCAAGATTTTGTCTTCCTAGTGTGCGCCGACATTCTGGCACACCACGTTCATGTGCTGGCGTGCATGCACGGTACTTCAATGCATGCAGGACGAGCCACGGTTCCCCTAGCATGCACCATCCTCTTCGCTGCGTGCGCCAACATTTCTGGCACACCACGTTCATGCGCTGGCATGCATGCACGGTATTTTGATGCATGCAGGACGAATCATGGTTCCTTAAGCATGCACCCTTCTTTTTGCTGTGTGCGCCAACAATTCTGGCACACCACATTTATGAGCTGGCGTGCGTGCACGGTATTTGAATGCATGCAGGACGAGCCATGGTTCCCCAAGCATGCACCGTCCTCTTTGCTGCGTGCGCCAACATTCTGGCACACCACCCCACAACCCCACCACCACCACGCGTATTACGCTCCCGCCGCATCGCTTTCACTATGGCGGCTGTTGCCGTCTTGGAGGTGCACGAAATTAACCCTGCTGTAGCATCCGCTTTGGACCTTGCCAAGTCGTAAGTGACGCTTTAGTTCAATTCCCCCCCTCACTAGTAATGCTTTAATTTCGAGAATAATGAAGATCTCCTAGTTTTAAGGTAGTCCCCCTTGGAACAGAGCAGGTCGTTTGATCTTGATGCCTGTGTCATAAGTGTGTGTGCGTCTGTGTGTGTCCAACAAAAGCTGGATGGATATGCTGAAGTGCATGAGCGCATAAATAAGGCTGGCAATCGGCTGCTCTTGATCGGGAGCTAGCAGAGTAGCTAGCCATGAACCTAGCAGGTCTGTCAATAAGGTGAACTTGATCACTACACTGTCGTTTTATAATATGTCCACAAATGCCTTGGCCACCACCACTGCAAAGTGAATTTCATGGACACGTCACACACGTCCAAGAAACATGCACCTTGCCATCCTCTCAGGCTCCTGGGCAGCAGCAAGAAGCTGGCAGCAGAGATCCAGGAAGCAAGCTGTGGCACTTCTACAGGGTCTGTCGTACCAGCATCAGATGTGTTGGACCGGGTTGTCGTTTATCATGTACGTTGTGTGTTGTGTGCAAATGTGATCTTGAAAGTGTGTACTCTGTCACGTCACTTACCATCACATATGCTTTATTCTTGTTTGTTCATTTGCAGCCGTAAGTAATAGCCCTTGTCTGATTTTAATCATGATTTTAATCATTTCCGTGCAGCAGTGTGTTGTGCATGTTGATGCGCTGCCCACTATGTGTACTGCCATGTGTGTTATTGGCCGGAGCTGAATGCATTTGCACGTCACTGTTGTGCACGGTATTTAATATCTGATAAGGGATTGTGAGAGTCTAAACCCTAAGCCTGAAATACGTAAGTGTGTGCTTGTGTATGCTCATTTCAACCTAGATTTTAAGTAGTTTTTCTGTCTTCCATGGACATGGTGAAGGTGGCCATACACGCAGCCAACATGGCAGGTGGCTTTTTTCTATCTTTTAGCTCCTTGGGGTAACAAATGCTCTGCTCATATTTTTACAGCTGACAAGGTTATCTATCGTGCTTCTTGGACGATCAAACAGCCGATCTTAGTGGCCATGCGCACTGCTGGAAACAGCATCTCGTTCTCTTTGATTTAGCTTCTTTTTGAATCTAATTCTCTGTACAGGTCTTTCTGGCCGATAAAGTTGTCCGCCTCTAATAATTCCTCTAATACACAAACAGCAGATGGTAGTGGCCATGTGCACCACTGAAAAACAGCATCTTGTTCTCACACCTGAAAGGCAGCATCTTGTTCTCGCACCTGAGGGCAGCATCTCGTTCTGTCAGTTTCAGTTCCTTACAAACTACTGCTCTGTTCAGATCGTTCCAGCCAAAACGATTGACTATCTCATCCAATGCTCATCATACAGGAAATGGTGGTGGCCATGCGCGCAGCTGATAAGCAGGAGCTGAAACGGCTGCTGACAGAGGACCTGCCAAGCAGGGACCCCGGTGCCCGTCCAAATGGACAGCAACTGGTGGAGCTGGCAACCACAATGGAAGGTGCGCTCTGTTTTGTTTGTGCCCTGAGACGGCTGTAAATGATATGGAAAAAAACGTAGGACTCAATGAAGAGCAAGCAAGGTTGTGGCTGGCATGGGCATCAGGTTCTGCAATTGGTGTCACACCTGCAATGCCACTAGAAAAAGTTTATTTTTTGTGAATGATGTGGAAAAAAACGTAGGACTTGATGAAGAGGAAGCAAGGCTGTGGCTGGCATGGGCATCAGGTACTGCAATTGGTGTCACACCTGCAATTGCAATGCCAACAGGAATTAGGTTCATTCTTTTTATTCTGCCTGAAGCTGCTAGTTGCCCCCGGTGAAATCACAGACAGGTGCGATGCATCCCAAACGAGACTAAACGAGTTTATAAACGCAAGGATGCGGCACTCTCATTTGAGCATGTTAAAAACTCTAATAATAAAACCTATTACATGTCATATATGCGTGTATGTCGCACACAATGCGAGGTTTGCCTTAGCTGCCCCCGTATACTCACGTAATCACATTGGGCCTGCCCTATTTTGATGTGTGTATGTGTGTGTATGTGTGTGTGTGTATGTCCACGAATGTGGTTAAACACAGTCGAGTAAAATAGTGGTCATCCCTGTGAGCAATCAGTTCATTCTCTGTTTGCCTTTACTTGCAGTTGCTACTTAGCTGTGCGCACCAGATTGCGCTCACCACTGTCATTCAGATTGCACACCAGATTGCACACCAGATTGCACACCAGATTGCGCTCACCACTGTCATTTAGACTGCACATCTTGTATCCTGTTCTGTGCCTCTTCCATTTCAACATGTTAGACAACTTGACGCCTGTGTTAGGTGGGGTTTACAAGGATACCGCGAGCAGCTTGGCCTGCTACCAGCTAGCTCTGCAGCAGATTGCAGTGGAGCAGCAACCTAAGCTAGAGCTGGTGCCAAAGGTGTGTGTGTGTGAGTGAGTGTGTGTGTGCATGTGAATGAGTGAGTGTGTATGTGTGTGTGAGTGTGTGTGTGTGTGTGTGTGAGGACTACCACCATGATATAACCCTAATCCTAAGAGTCATTGATAAAGAAGATGCTCAGATGGCGGTTAGATATTTCCAGACCATATGTTATGACTCTAGACCTCATGTTATGAGAGTTCATGTTATGATTCCAGGACCACAAGTTAAGACTATGCACCACGCAAGTCCATATCTCCCATCTTAGATCCCATCCCCACAACTTAAAGCGTTTCCTTGCAATTGCACAAACGGCGGTGCTTACAGAGGCAACTCTTGGCACTGACCACGCTTGGCACCAATACACACTATACTAACTTACACTCTACCAATTCACACCACACCAATTAACACCACACCAATCACACTCTACCAATCCACACTGTACCATCACGCTTGGCACCAATTCACACTATACCAATTCACACCACACAAATTCACATCACACCAATCACACTTTACCAAGTTACACTACACCAATTCACACTACACCTATCACACTCTACCAATTCACACTCTACCAATTCACACTAAACCAATTTACACTACACCAATTCACACTACACCAATCACACTATACCAATTCACACCACACAAATTCACACCACACCTATCACACTCAACCAATTCACACTCTACCAATTCACACCACACCAATCACACTTTACCAAGTTACACTATACCAATTCACACCACACCAATCACACTTTACCAAGTTACACTACACCAATTCACACTACACCTATCACACTCTACCAATTCACACCACAACAATCACACTTTACCAAGTTACACTATACCAATTCACACCACACCAATCACACTTTACCAAGTTACACTACACCAATTCACACTACACCTATCACACTCTACCAATTCACACTCTACCAATTCGCACCACACCAATCACACTGTACCAAGCACGCCTGGCAACAATTCACACTAATCCAAGCACGACCATCACTCACATCATGCCAGCACCTTCATTCGTGCCGATGCCTGTGTTTAATTGTACTAGGTATTGCGTAGCGTGGTCGAGCTGACATCTGGAGATAAGGGCCGCCTAGCAACGTACCAAGAGGCCTCTCAGGTGGGATGGTCAGCTAGCTGGCTGAACACCATCTTGAGATGTAGCTTATGTGGCGGACCTCAGTGGCTGTCAGACGATATCACTGTCCTATCATAGCATTGTCCTGGACTAAGCATCAGCCTCAGACCATGGTCTGAGCTACTTCAACTGGACACACTTTACAGCACTGTCGTGTTGAGGAACATTGCTTGCCAATGGTGTGTAAGTCCTCAGATACATACCTCAGCATGTTTCTGACGGTTTCATGCACAACTGCTGAATAGTTCAAACTATTAGGAATGTCCTAATTCCTAATAGGTATCCTTCTGGTGGACTATGTACCGATAAGTAGCCGCTGCTGCTCATCGAAAAGAAAAAGATAAAAAATACCTCACAAGCAGCAAGAATGCTCCTCTCACAAATGAAAGAGGTGCTTTTTGATAAGCCACTCCTGCCACAGCATCTGTTTCTTCTTTCTTTCTTGCCACCCTTTAGACAGACGAGGAGCTGGCACCAAGCGCCTTATCAAACCCCTTTTGATGAGCAACGTGCTGATCGAGCAGCCACTGCTGCTGCTGCTACTGCAATATTGTGAATGCAGCACCACTTCACTGTGCAAGGAACAACAGATCTGTTTCATAAACCATAGTTCTGACCACTGCAACAATCCAGGTCATGGACCATCTGGCCTGCCAAGCTGCTGCTAGGGGGCACAATGGTAAGGGGATGGGGACAATGGGGAGGAGAAGGAGAAAGCGGCGGATCAAATGCACAGGCAGTGAGCTCACTTCCCATAATAAGTGGAATGAAAATGATAAGGAGGAGACATTGGGAAAAAGAAGGAGACAATGGGAAGGAGAAGGAGAAAGCGGCGGATCAAATGCACAGGCAGAGAGTTCACTTCCCATAAGGGGAAGGAGACAGTGGGAAGGAGAAGGCGACAATGGGAAGGAAATGGAGAAAGCGGCGGATCAAGTGCAAGGCAGAGGGTTCACTTTCCATAAGGGGAAGGAGACAGTGGTAAGAGAGTGGTAAGGAGAAGAAGAAAGCGGCGGATCGAATGTGCAGGCGAAGAGTTCACTTCTCAAAAGGGGAAGGAGAGTGGGAAGGAGAAGGCGGTGGATAAAATGCACAGACAGTGAGTTCACTTTCCATAAGGGGGAGGAGACAGTGAGAAGGGAAAGGCAACAATGGGAAGGAGAAGGAGAAAGCGGTGGATAAAATGCAGAGGCAGTGAGTTCACTTCCATATGAAATGAGGAGGGAAAATGAATCTTGCTATGGTATTTTTTGTATAAAAGAGGAGGCGTACGCTGGCAACAGAAGCCACTCTTTATGTCAATCCAGGAAGAAAGGCCGCTGTGTGCTCAATGTGTGATCAATGCGGATCCGGTGCTAAAAGTGTGTTTAGGTTTGGGCATCGACTACGTGCAAATTAAGTTACCAAAATCCTGGTCGTCTCATGGAAGGCTACTGGCTAAGCTTCCTTCAACAAACATGCATTTTATAAAAAGCAACATGCACCCACATTTCAGGCAAGCCTTACAAAACTGACAGCAATGTCCATCATGTCGTGCGTTCTATTCTTGTGCAGGTCCCAATTCAGCTAGCAGGGAACGCATTAGGGGGGCCGGAAGGGAGGGCAGCGGGGGCGGGAATGGCAAGGAGGAAGAAGATGTAACTGTTACAGGCGGTGTGGCCAGCAGTGGGGGGGGCAGAAGTGATGGTGGGGCTAAGGAAGGGGGGCATGCAGCAAGTGGGTCT
>Ga0307974_1001922_pt1 | contig 14576 bp, 10 predicted proteins | sample OrgLakmetagen784_FD_201812 | JGI IMG/M metagenome (GOLD analysis project Ga0307974, IMG submission 201812) | Saline water microbial communities from Organic Lake, Antarctica - #784 | ecosystem: Environmental > Aquatic > Non-marine Saline and Alkaline > Saline | place: Antarctica: Organic Lake... | reverse complement strand
TAGGTACGTGTCTAGGGTTGGTCAGAAACATATACCTATACACTTTGTATATACGTAGTTTTTGACGGGGAAATCACCAAACATACCATGCAAACATACGGTCATATACGGTACATATATACGGTTCTGGCCAACCCTACATGTGTCCCATAACCAGTTGTTGTGAATAATCAGCTAAATTGGGATCATAATAAATTTGAGCTTTAATGCTGCCGGTTACGGCACACACACACACACACACACACACACACTCACACACACACAAACGCACACACACACACACACACACACACACAGCCTAGAAACATTCGAAGAAGGAGCCTACTTTGGACCTCGTTCGCTGGCCTCCTCCTCCAGACAAGCATGACAAATATCTTACTCACTTGTACAAGGGCAATATTTTACTCACTTGCACGAGGGCACTATTTTACTCACTTGCACAAGGGCATTATATTACTCACTTGCACCAGGGCACTATTTTACTCACTTGCACCAGGCATTAATTTTCTCACTTGCACGAGGGCACTATTTACTCACTTGCACCAGGGCACTATTTTACTCACTTGCACGAGGGCGTTATTTTACTCACTTGCACCAGGGCACTATTTTACTCACTTGCACGAGGGCATTAATTTTCTCACTTGCACCAGGGCACTATTTTACTCACTTGCACCAGGGCATTAATTTTCTCACTTGCACGAGGGCACTATTTACTCACTTGCACGAGTGCTAACGTGGGTGATAGATGTGCAGCCGTCACAGCAGCCTCAGCACACATGTGGACGATGGGCATACACCAGTGCGGTATTACAGGGTAGGAGGCCTGGCCTTGGTACACTGCACGCCCAAACGGCTTCACTGTTTCCTGCAGCAGAATGTGCATAGAAGAATGCTAAACAACAAGTTCGAAAGGCCTGTACCTGGTACACAGCATGTATGTAAGGCTTACTTTGTTACCTGCATTAATTACTATTATAGTGCGGGTAGATGGCTTAAAATACCATGCATGATTTGAAAAGACAACGAGGCCTGATCTTGGTACACTGCATGCCTAAACAGCTTCCAGCACACACACACACAGATCTGTAGATCTGTGGATTATACCGAATTAAACACCATATCTTTATTTGTCCGGTACTCCGGAGCGCTGAGGTGTTCAACACGCTTTATTTATTGTATAGGTTTCTTTAAAGTAGGTTTCCGCTCAGATGCCCTTCTAAGCAAGTTTCCGCTCAGATGCCCTAGTGGCACAGTTACAATGTGACCTTACCTTACCTTTGTTTATTGCCATACAGTGGATGAACAGATGTGTATGTTACAGTGGATGATCAGATGTGTAATAAAAGATGATAGAGTGCGATGCTCAACTTGTGCTCAACTTGATGCTCAACTTGATGCTCGACTTGTTGCTCAACTTGATGCTCAACTTGTTGCTCAACTTGATGCTCAACTTGTTGCTCAACTTGTTGCTTAACTTGTTGTCAACTTGTTGCTCAACTTGTTGCTCGACTTGTTGCTCAATTTGTTGCTCAACTTGATGCTCAACTTGTTGCTCGACTTGTTGCTCAATTTGATGCTCAACTTGTTGCTCAACGGGCTGAGCATCACTGTATCCTCTTTAATTGCGCCATCTATTCACCTTACAGTGAATGAATATATATGTAATGATGATTGCGCCATCCATTCATCTTACAGTGATACCATGATCCATTCATATTACAGTGATATCAATGATTCATTCATCTTACAATGATACTGATGATTGCGCCATCAATTCACCTTACAGTGAATGAATGAATAGATGATGTAATGATAGGTATACAATCTTCCTGCCTTATACCCAGTTACCTTTGCCGCTTCTTCAGGGTTCCCAGGCACCAAACAGGTCCCTCCTCCGTCCCTGCCCACCCAGACACTCCCGCCTGGGTAATGACTTCCAGGCAACGTCGTACACCCACTTCCAAGCATTGCGTTCCGACCCACGACAGTTCCACCCGCTAGGAAACACCTGTAGGTTGGCGGCGGCCAACACGGAAATGCAAATGAACAATACAAAGAACATAATAGAAGGCGGGGCATGACAGGGCATGAAAAGAAATAGTAGTTTCCAAGTATCGTATTTTGGACCATGCTCGATTACCTGCTTTGCAAAACCTGCAACGGATAGAAGTAAGAGTGGGAGCTTATGCCTATGAGCTGACAGAATGGCCCCAATTCCTCCCCAATGAATCACCCCACAATTAATACAGATATGGGTAAGTGGGAGGTTGTGCCTGTGAGTGAGTTGACAGAACGGCCCTGATTCCTCCCCTACAAAACACCCGCAGTTACTACTACAGACACGAGTAAGAGTGGGAGGTTGTGCCTGTGTTCACGTGAGCTGACAGAACGGCCCTAACTCCTCCCCTATGAAACACCCGCAATTAATACAGACGAGTAAGAGTGGGAGCTTATGCCTGTGAGTGAGCTGACAGAACGGCCCTGATGCCTCCCCTACGAAACACCCGCAGCTAATACTACAGACACGAGTAAGAGTGGGAGGTTGAGCCTGTGAGCTGACGGAACGGCCCTAGTCCTCAAAATTTTTTCTCAAAGAATGCCTGCCTGTGAGCTGTCAGAACAAAAGAATGGTGTGTATGAAGGAAAGACGCTTAAAGGTTCTTGCACTATCCAGGGCCACACCAAGAAGTTGAATACCACAAATACAAATGGTAAGAGCATGTTCCACAGAGAGTTTGTAAGGCTTGTTTGGAACACAGAACGATGTGTCACGCCCAATCAGCGGCAGCAACGAATCGTGTGACAATCATTTAGTTGTCTGTATGTCTTGTTCCGACAGCTAGCTGTCACGCCCAATCAGCGGCAGCGACAAATTGTGTGATAATCATTTAGTTGGTTGACAGTTATTTGTACGTCTCTTTTCAGTAAGCTGGATGTGCCAGTCAGGAACAAGACATACAGACAACCGTGAGCCTACTAACTGCTTGTTACACGATTTGTTGCTGCCAACGATAGGACGTGACAGCTAGCTGTCGGAACATGACATACAGACAACTGTGAGCCTACTAACTGTTTGTTACACGATTTGTTGCTGACAACGATAGGACGTGACAGCTAGCTGTCGGAACATGACATACAGACAACTGTGAGCCTACTAACTGTTTGTTACACGATTTGTTGCTGACAACGATAGAACGTGACAGCTAGCTGTCGGAACATGACATACAGACAACTGTGAGCCTATTAACTGTTTGTTACACGGCCACTGCTGTTTGGTAGGGATGGTTATGTATGTTTTGAATTTCCCACTTTGCCTCAGGGATTTCTTTAGCAAGTTCTTTTAGCCAGTCTTTGTTGTGAGCATTGAGGCAGACCCTGCCCTTGGTGTTCCATATGGCAATGATTTGTAATTCCCAGGAGCGTTTGGAAAGTGGTATTTGTATGTTTTTCCAGAAGGGCACTTTCGCATATTGGAGTTGGTCTGATGGGATGGTGCCCAGGAATTTACATATGTGTGGGTAATTGCGGCAGAGTGATGCATAGGGATTTGTGGCCATTTTTTATTCCGGGAAGGGAGGAGCATGAATGTGGCTGTTTCCTCTGTGCTGACAGCAGCAGAGTAGATGGCGTGTCTTGTTGCTAAGAGCATGGTGTTTTCATGGTAAATGGGATGGCCGGATGGCAGATGGAGAACCCAGAGAATTCGGAGGAGAAGGCATTGGTGTTTGCCCCAAACACTTTGTCCCTTGGGTGCTCACTCCAGTAATGGGGGAATTTGGGGTCATGGTCAAGGGGGGATGCCATTTTTTCTTTAGTGACCAGGGCCCACTTTTCAAAGGCGGCGGTGATGTGGGAGGGGAGTTTCCGTGCAAAAGAATTTGATGTTTTTGTTCAAATGTTTAGAGGCAGAGGTGTCTTTACGTGCAATGAGGCCTACAAATTCTGATGCAAAGCTAATGGGAGGAAGTTGGACGTGATCGTGTAGACCGCTGCATTTTACCCTGTCAAAGGCCTTTCGTAGTATGTAAAGGCGCTCGGGAGTAAGCATACCTTTACACTTTCCGTCGACATTGTAAATACAGGCTACTGTGTCAGTGTAAACTTCAGGAAGCATAAAGTCATCTGGGGAGGATAGGTCACTTTTTTTTGATACTCCACAAGATTAATGGTTGTGATCCAGTACTCACAATGCCCTGTGGCCGTAATGTCAGCTGTGGGTTGGTGGGTTGGATGTCAAAGCTAACTTTGTTTCGAAGATCGACATTGTAGGGTTGGTACTTTTTGCCCTCTTGGATGGCAGAGAACCCTTGTTTTTGAAGATAAATTAGGTGTTCATCTGGTGCAGGCTGAGATAAGTTTGGTGCGGTGATATGCTCTTCAAACTTATTGAGGCTCTACTTGAAGCTTTCACACGTGTCTTGTAGTTCTTCTGGCTCCCAGGTTGGGTTCCATGAGACTTCCACAATCTCTCTTTTCTGAAAGTGGATACGACTTTCCTTTTCATTTTGGTTCAGATTAATACAGGCAGGGCAGTCCCATGAATCATTGGCATCGATAGCTTCCCTTTCAGTGGCGTTGCAACAGCTTGTTTTAAGCAAGCATTGCCAGTGGTAGTACTTTTGCAGACGTCACATATGTACATGTCTTTTAAAGGTGGGGAGAGGTCTGGAGATTTAAGTCCTAGATGGTAGGAGCAAATTTCGCAGCTTGCGCACTTAGTTCGGCTCCGGGCAATAGTCCTACTGGATTTGGGCACTAGTCCAACTGGTTTAAAGAGGGGTAGGGCCCATCTTTCAATATTCATGGGGGCATAGTAAGTGTGGTATTGTTTCGGTCTTAGGGGTTTATCATCTCTGTCTCTTTTCTTGGGGGTGAAGAACCTCCAATTATCTATGTGCAGGATGTCCATATCATCATAGTAGAGTGTGTTGATGGCCTCTGTGGGTGTCATTGAAAAATACTTGTCCTTCTTGTATGTCCAGAGTTCTTGTTAAATATGCGTGGTGTGCAGGGGGGTCAGGTATAGGCTAGGAAGGTTATGGAGTACATCGAGGACTTCGCATCTTCTTTTCCTTTGGGATCTGCGCTGTGATGATGGTGCTGGGTGATGTGCAATCTTAAAGGTTGGGTTGTTGTGTATCTGGTAAGTTATCGGGTTGATGATATTGGTATGCTGGGTGGGAGGAGTAATTATTTGTGTGAACGCTTGTGTTGCATGGTGGTTGTGGCTAGTGATTTGTGAACGTGTGGATCGTTTGTTTGGCTGACTGTTTGTAGGTTGAAGTTCAGTAGGCTGAATTATTATTTGTGAGTTTAAAGCAACAGTGTCTATGGTTTGAGTCAGGGGCGTGTGTTGCTGACTTTCTGTTTGGCTGCGTGTCCTCTTTCTGGTACCGGGGAGGACATCTTGTGTATGCTGTGCACGCTTTGCTTGTTGGTCTTGGGAGAGAGTGGCCAGTTGGTTAGTGGGTGCAGGCTCAGAGAGGCAGGTAATAGCTGTAGTTTGTGGCAGTGATATTGGCGATGTGCTTATAGAGTTGTGGTTCCTTTTTGTTTGGTTGGATACCCTTTGTGAGTAGCGTTGTGAGCGCGGGGTTTCCGTTCGTGGTAAGGTGGAGGCCCTTCCACCGTTGTGTCGAGGGAGTGTTGTGTTTGGGGAAGCTCAGTGCGGGATATGTTGCCATGCGCTGTGCGTTTCCTGGGTCGAGCATTAGATTCTGTATATTGGGGGGTAATTTCTTCTAACCCTAACACATACAAGTGTGGGTATACGGATCTGACAAATCCTAAACATACGAGTGTGGATATACAGTGTGGGTATGATACTGATCTAAAAAACTCCACACATTCGAGTGTGGGTATACGGATCCAACAAACTCTAATCATATGAGTGTGCTGGGTCATTTGTGGCCACAGGTATAGGTATAACGCCAAGTTCAATATACGGACCCAACAAACTCTACTCATACGAGTGTGGGTATACAGTGTGGGCATACAGATCTGACAAACTCTACACATACGAGTGTGTGCTGGGTCATTTGTGGCCACAGGCATAAATATTACCTTATAGGTATATTATTATTTATACCTTATATAATTATTTATACCTTATTATTATTATTACCATATATATTATTATTTATACCTTATTATAATGCCAATTGCAAGGGAGCACCTCATTCAGTCATGCTTGCCATGCTTGGCAAGACTACTCCAGCATTTACCACAGCCCAACCCGAAGTATATGTATTGTGTTTTGGCTAGGGTTATAATGTAGTTCAAACTGTGAAATTCAAGGATTTGATTACATGTTTCAAAGCGGTCTCACGCTTATAGTTCATAATAGAAAGGTACCTGCATTAGCAACTTACTCAGCATTGCAAAGAAGGCTGAAGGACATCTGCCGAAAAAAGGCAGTGAGGACTATTTCCCGCTTAATAAGCTTAGAAATATGCCTGTAACAGGCAAGCTCTAAGGCAGCCTGTCTGTCACCGGTGAGAGGTTATATACAGCATCGCAAAGTAGGCTACCTAGAAAACTCAAAATAGGCGCATCGGCAGCAGTCGAACTGCTATGTTTTGAGAAATGCTTGCCCACTTGTCTGCCACCATTGAATCAGCTTGCAGGATGATTGGAACCATTGAACCAGCTTGCAGGATGATTTGAACCATTAAACCAGCTTGCAAGATGAGTAAAACCAGCTTGCATGATGAGTGGAGGTGCTTGCTTGCTTACCTGTCTGCCACCATTGAACCAGATTGCAGGATGATTGGAACCATTCAACCAGCTTGCAGGGTGAGTAAAACCAGCTTATTGCAGGATGATTGGAGGTGCTTGCTTGCTTACCTGTCTGCCACCATTGAACCAGCTTGCAGGATGATCGGAACCATTAAACCAGCTTGCAGGTGAGTAAAACCAGCTTATTGCAGGATGAGTGGATGTGCTTGCTTGCTTACCTGTCTGCCACCATTGAACCAGCTTGCAGGATGATTGGAAGTGCATGGCTTGCATCACAGAGCATGAAGTGGGATCGACTGCCAAACACGACCTCATCTCCAATCTGCAAAGAAACAAGACAAAAAGCGAAGGCTAGCAGCGCTAGAAGTGCTACGCTGGTAAAGGTGGCCTGGTAAAGGTAGCCTGGTAAAGGTAGCCTAGTAAAGGTAGCCTGGTGAAGGTAGCGCTACGCTGGTATAGGCTAGCCCAGTAGCCTAGTCGTAGCACTACGCTAGTAAAGGTAGCCTGGTAAAGGTAGCACTATGCTCGCAAAGGTAGCGCTACGCTGGTAAAGGCTAGCCTAGTAGCCTAGTCTTAGCACTATGCTAGTAAAGGTAGTCTGGTAAAGGTAGCACTACGCTATTGTGGGAGCCTGGTAAAGGTAGTACTACGCTAGTAAAGGTAGCCTGGTAAAGGTAGTATTACGCTAGTAAAGGTAGCCTGGTAAAGGCAGTACTACGCTAGTAAAGGTAGCCTGGTAAAGGTAGTACTACGCTAGTAAAGGTAGCCTGGTAAAGGTAGTACTACGCTAGTAAAGGTAGCCTGGTAAAGGTAGTACTACGCTAGTAAAGGTAGCCTGGTTAAGGTAGTACTACGCTAATAAAGGTAGCCTGGTAAAGGTAGTACTATGCTAGTAAAGGTAGCCTGGTAAAGATAGCACTATGCCAGTAAAGGTAGCCTAGTCTTAGCACAACTCTAGTAAAGGTAGTCTGACAAAGGTAGCGCTACGCTGGTAAAGGCTAGCCTAGTAGCCTAGTCTTAGCACTACGCTAGTATAGTCTGGCAAAGGTAGCGCTACGCTAGTAAAGGTAGCCTGGTAAAGGTAGCACTACGCTAGTAAAGGTAGCCTGGTAAAGGTAGCACTACGCTAGTAAAGGCTAGCCTAGTAGCTTAGTCTTAGCACTACGCTAGTAAAGGTAGTCTGGCAAAGGTAGCGCTATGCTGGTAAAGGTAGAAACGTTATTAACACTTTTGTTTGTTAACACCGTGTGTGCACCGTTAGCGTTTATACGTGTACGTGTCAGGTTCTTGTTTGTTTGCATTGTGAGTTGCAGCAGGCAGGGAGCATATGACCACAGATGGATGTACTACCAAAGATGCAGAAACAACAGAAAAGACCGATAAAAAAGCAAGAGTGACAAAGTAGCGTATCAGTAATGCCGCACTACAAGAACTGCTGAGCTCATCATGTGTTTCACACTGAACAGACGCGTGCGCACGCACATATACATGCACACACACACACACACGCACACAGAAAAACACATACTCAGCAGTTCAGGCCAGCCCTTGAATATTGCAATACCTCAAGCAAGTCAAAGGCTGTGATGCCGTCAATGCTGGTGCCAGGCCAATACACACGCTTGCCCACTTTTGCACCCATGGCGCGGAAAGCCATGCTGACCAGCTCATAGTGTGAGCCGAGCTGCGTGCAGAAACATAGTGTTGGGTTTGTGTGTGTGTGTGTGTCCAATTTGGCCCTGAAAGCCATGCTGACCAGCTCTGTAGCGTTACAGAAAAGCACTGGGCCAGCAGGACCGAAAGCCGAAAGCCTGCACCATCGACGTTAGGTGCCTCTTACGTTAGCAGCCTCTTATAGTAGCCTCTTTGCGCACTCTGCACGTGTACGTGCAATCCTAACGTTGCAAGCTCGTATACGAGTACGTAGTGTGCGCTGAGCTGTGTGACTTTATGACCTAAGTAATCCCCTCCGTTATTCATACTGGATGTGTCATCACTACCAGCGGAGTCTTTCCTTTTTTTTTTAGTACGTAGTGTGAGCTGAGGTGCGTGACTTTATTTGTTTTTATACGCGCCAGTCTTTTTGCATATGTTGATACGTGTTGATGCGTGAAGAAGAACATCTGGATACCTAGATGGCGATCCTGCGGACGGTACCGTTCCTGTTACCCGTTATAACAATACAGCCGTTATATTATGACGCTATGTATGTGGCAGCGTATATAAGACGGAGCGTCTTTTTGCACATGTTGATGCGTGTTGATGCGTGAAGAAAAACATCTGGATACCTAGATGGCGATCCTGCGGACGGTACCGTTTCCGTTACACGTCATACCTATATAGCCGTTATATAGTGAGTCATAGTAAAGTGTCATAATTAATGATGCTATGTGGCAGCATATATAAGGCCGAGCTTATATGTATATATGTATGTATGCTTTAGCATAGCATGAACAGGCGATGCTGTAACATAGCATGAACCGGCGATGCTGTAACATAACATGAACAGGCGATGCTGTAACATAGCATGAACAGGCGATGCTGTAACATAACATGAACCGGCGATGCTGTAACATAACATGAACAGGCGATGCTGTAACATAGCATGAACAGGCGATGCTGTAACATAGCATGAACAGGCGATGCTGTAACATAACATGAACAGGCGATGCTGTAACATAGCATGAACAGGCAATCACCCGGGGAGTATGATTAGGTGTACTGGATAATCCTACCGACTAGCGTGATGGCGATGCGTCAGAATTGAGATGATGATACATTCACGATGATCATGCAACGTGATCATGCAACGTGATCATGCAACGTGATCATGCAACTCACGTGATCATGCAACGTGATCATGCAATGTAATCATGCAACTCTGATCATCTGATCATGCAACTCACGTGATTTTATGCACGTTATCATGCAACTCTGATCATGCAACTCACGTGATCATGCACGTGATCATGCAACGTGATCATGCAACTATGATCATGCAACTCTGATCATGCAACGTTTGGGTTGCAGTTAGAATTCTCTGAGTTGGTTATAACATTGCAGATCATCAGAAAGGGAGGCTGGTGCGAGCCCTCAAAGAAAACGACAAAAAGCATGTGAACTTGCAAAGGGTACAAGGGCACAACGGCCAGGTTGTGTTGGTCGTAAGCTGAGCGAGAGCTAGCTGCATGCACAATCATTGTTCTGTCGTTATTTACATGTCTGGCTGCAATGATCATCAGAAAAGGAGGCTGGTGCGCACTTTGCGTATTTAGCGACAAATGTTGCGAGCGGAAGAGGCACGAGGCTCTAACTGCTAGCTGAGATGTGAGCAAGAAATGTTTAGGGCTCAATTCACACCAAAGTTAACAGGTACGCAATAAGCAAGCGCTCAATTTACACTGAATTAAACAGGTACGCAATAATTAAGCGCTGAAGTGAAACGTAGGATATACACAGGAACGTCACACACATGCAGGAACATCACACACATGCAGGAACGTCACACGCACCAATGAGCAAGCCTCTCTCCACTGATTCCCAGCCATCAGCTGCTCCATTAACCTGCAAACACACGCATTTCGTTTTCTTAATGGCATATCTTCCAATGACGATTTGTACACAAAAAACAGGTGTGTAACTCGCACCATTTTAATTATTTTATCAAAACATTACCCCAGCAATACTGCATTGTTGTCCACTTCATTAGTTAATAGTCTGTCTGATGAGTACAATGTACACGACTCAGTCCTAATCCTCTTCCACGACCTACGCAAGGAGTGGTTTCCACTGCCTGCGTGGTTTTTTCTCTTCTTCTTTATGCTGCACGGCCGTTTCCTTTATCATTAACGTGAAGAGTGGTTCCACTGCCTGCATAGTCACCTTTTCTTTTCTTCGTTATGCTGCACGGCCGTTTCCTTCATTATTAACGTGAAGAATGGTTCCACTGCCTGCTTAGTCATCTTTTCTTTTCAATCCTGATCTTCATAGGGCACAAGCTACCAATGTTCTTAGCATACAGCTGTAGTGGTGGCCAAGGGTGCCTGACAGTGCCAGATCTCGATAGGGCACAAGCTACCAATGTTCATAGCATACAGCCAACCAACCACGGTCTAGGCCTTTTCTGATTTTACAGCTGTCCTGAATCTGTTTTCACAGCTAGTAGTGAAACCGTTGGCAGAACATGTTCCCTGTGGTCGTCTTTCCAGTCTGCATTTTAAAGTCTACCCACTTGCCATTGCCCCATGAAGAACCTTTCAGAAGGCGCCCTATTAACCAGTGTCTCATCCTACCCTCTGCAGTCTACCTTACCACAATGCCCACTCACCAGTGCCGCATGAGCTGCCACTGCCTGCCAGCCAATTCATACACATCCCTCTGTGCTGTATTTGCTGGTGGGGCCGCAATGCTGGGATCTCCTGCTTTAGCCTGGCTGCTCATGTACGGCTGCTGCAGAAACGCCGTGCCAGTGCTGGCTGAGCTTGCATCTTGGGGATGGTTCTGGGGCAGGCCATGCAGCTCAGGAACCAAGCAGTCTGTGCTGTCGCTGGAGTTGAATGCACCAAAACTGCGTTCAAGTACTAGAATAGAGCAGAAATCACAGGGAGGTTGTGCTGGCGCTGGAGTGGAATGCATTGAGGCTGCGTTCAAGTAAAAAGAAGAGAACAGAAATCACAGGGAGGCCATGCTGGCACTGGAGTGGAATGCACTGTGGATGCGTTCAAGTAAAAAGAACAGAACAGAAATTTCAGGAAGGCCACGCTGGTGCTGGAGTGAATTGCACCGAGGCTGCGTTCAAGTAAAAAGAACAGAACAAAATTCACAGGGAGGCCGTGCAGGCACCGGAGTGGAATGAACCGAGGCTGCGCTTAAGTTAAAAAACAGAACAGAGATCACAGGGAGGCCGTGCTGGCACTGGTGTGGAATGCACCGAGGCTGTATTCAAGTATAAAGAACAGAACAGAAATCACAGGGAGGCCATGCTGGCACCGGAGTGGAATGATCCGAGGCTGTGTTCAAGTAAAAAGAACAGAACATAAATCACAGGGAGGCCGTGCTAACGCTGGAGTGGAATGCACCAAGGCTGCATTCAATTAAAAGAACAGAACAGAAACCACAGGGAGGCCGTGCTGGCACTGGTGTAGATTGCACCGAGGCTGTAATCAAGTAAAAAAAACAGAGCAGAAATCACAGGGAGGCCGTGCTGGCGCTGGAGTGGAATGCACCAAGGCTGCACATAATTAAAAAAAGCAGAAGCAAAACAGCATGTGCAGTGGAATGCATAGAGGCTTCTAGATCTGCAGGTTGCAAATATTAAACTGCTTACTTATTTAAATTATGACACACTATAGCATTCAGACAGGTATCAAGATCTACCTGCCAAAATAAGAAACAAGAGAGAAAGAAAAACCACAAAGGCAGTAAAAAAACCACCTCCCACAAGACAACCACCCTAGGCTATCACCAACCTTCTTTCCGGTTCACCTGCACAACCTTCTTTCAAATCCACCTGCACCAGCTGCTGGTACAGCTCATTGTATCTGAGCTGATCACACTCAATCCAAGAAACACAAAATCTCAACACTCAGTTTCTTCCTTTCACCTGCTACAGCTGCTGTTACGGATCAGTGCCTCTTGAGCTTCACTATTAATAATAGAGGAGGGAACCGACCATGGCTTTCAGTTTCTTTATTTAAAGCACACCTGCTGCAACTGCTGGTACGGCTCAGTGCCTCTGAGCTTCCTGCACTACTACGGGCCAGAGCATAGTCGCGCTGCATGTGCACGCCACTTACGTTGCTGCTGTTGCGCCTGCCCCAGGAGTATATAAGAGTGAGTGGGTACACGTGAATGAGTATATGAGTATGTGTACGTTAGTGTGTGCACGCTATTTGTACATGAGTGTATGTGTGTGTGTGTTTGTGTGACCGGAGCACAGCCTTGCTGTAGGTGCACGCCATTGGATGTAATAGAACTCAAGCAGTCACAGTGTTTATCCTAATATCTCAGGGTGTATTTGTTTACCTGAGGGGGAACTAACATTTGCACACCTTTCAAGTGTTCCTAAGGTACGTCTTCCAAGGCTTACTACTATCAAGCTTTGCGCTGTAACACAAATATCTCTAAAGTTAAGAGTTGCAAGTCATGGAGCACACGTCAAAAGCCACGACGTGAACCCTACGTTTTGCTACCAGAGTTTTTGTAACAGGTTACTCACTGTCACGCCCAGCAGCAGTTAGTTGACATTTGAAAGTTTCTGCATGTCTTGATCAATAAGCTGGGTGGCTCTCTTGTAACAGGCTCGTTAAACACAGTTTTATTAGTAGATGTGCTGAGTCTTATACTTTGCAGTGACAGTAGTTTGATCTGACATCACTGTGCCAAAAGTACACGATTTTAGTGATGCTATTTCCCACGGAAAACACCATCCTAGGGTGCCCTGCATGTGTGTCTGATCAAATCATCATCACTGCAAATTATAGGACACAGCACATCAACTTATAATGTAGTTTTAATTTTTAACAATGCACGTTAAGTAATAATGCATTTTAACAATGCACGTGTTTTTGCTAATTTTTACGTAGAGCCACATGACTAGTTTTGAGCATGTGCTGGTATAGCATGATGTTAGATCGGTTCCAGTTAAATGAAGTGGGGTGGCGTAAAAGCAACCTATTTCCCTTTGATCTATGTAATACCTTCAAAATTGATCAAAATCATGAACAACTTTCACCCAGTACCCTCTTCTCATATTTTGAAATAGGGTTGGCCAGAACCATATAACATACACCGTATATGATCGTATACATGGTGATTTCCCTGCCAAACATACCGTATATACACCGCACATATATGGTCATGGCCAACCCTGTTTATAAGTCGTCCATCAATTGGAACTAACAAAGAATAGCAAGATGCAAGCAGACAAGGATGTGTCAAGTTACGGTTGAATTTTCCCAATGTGTTCCTGGTTTCAATAATGTTGACGTTCACGGTGTGGCAGTCCAAGAGAGTACTAACTGACGTTCGGTTGCACTCGCCTCCAAGAACTAGAGTACTTCTGCATGCTGCAGAGTACTCAGCAGTTCAATAATGTTAACGTTCACGGTGTGGCAGTCACAGGTTTTCAGCACGAAGATAGGCAGCATGAAGGTATTCAGCATGAAGATGGGCAGCATGAAGATAGGCAGCATGAAGATAGGCAGCATGAAGATGGGCAGCATGAAGATAGGCAGCATGAAGATAGGCAGCATGAAGATGTGGCAGCATGAAGATGTGGCAGTCACAGGTAATCAGCATGAAGATAGGCACGAAAAAGAGGAAGCAGCAAAGAATCGTGCATGCATGGAACATATACACAGTCCAATGGTCTAGGAGGCTCCTCTCGACAAAGATGGATTTGCAGCGTTATGCAATTCGGAATTAAATAATAAGGTCAGAAGAAGCTGCTCACGTAAGAGTACTTCTTTTACGGCTTGTTCATGAGGCAGAGGGGGATTCAGATATCGAAAGCGCATCATACAAGTCACTCGCCTACAAGAACTAAAGTTCCTCTGCAAGCAGAGGACTCTGCAGTTCTATTCCGGCTCGTATCCACCGAACTGCTGGAGGGGGATTTTAACACTTGTGCCCAATACCAAAAGAGACACTGAACTGGCTAAAAGAGCCCTCCTAGCAGAGAAACGAGAAAAGCATCTAGGCCGTTGACACTCATACCTGCCAACAAAAAACTGAGCTTGCCACACAAAAAGGGGCAGGAGAAACAGACACACTGGAACCACACAAGACAGGAAGGAACAGGCCAAGGGCAGCAAGTTGCTGAAGTCAAGGAGAGCAAG
>Ga0307974_1001920_pt1 | contig 14594 bp, 14 predicted proteins | sample OrgLakmetagen784_FD_201812 | JGI IMG/M metagenome (GOLD analysis project Ga0307974, IMG submission 201812) | Saline water microbial communities from Organic Lake, Antarctica - #784 | ecosystem: Environmental > Aquatic > Non-marine Saline and Alkaline > Saline | place: Antarctica: Organic Lake... | reverse complement strand
AAGAGCATGCACAAGGCAAACACCCAACGCAAGTTTTGAGCCCTTGCATGCGCAAGAGCATGCACAAGGCAAACACCCAACGCAAGTATTTAGCCCTTGCATGCACAAGAGCATGCACAAGGCAAACACCCAACGCAAGTATTTAGCCCTTGCATGCACAAGAGCATGCACAAGGCAAACACCCAACGCAAGCATCGTGTCCTTGCATGCGCAAGAGCATGCACAAGGCAAACACCCAACGTAAGTAATGAGCCCTTGCATGCACAAGAGCATGCACAAGGCAAACACCCAACGCAAGTATTTAGCCCTTGCATGCACAAGAGCATGCACAAGGCAAACACCCAACGCAAGTATTGAGCCTTGCATGCACAAGAGCATGCACAAGGCAAACATTCAACGCAAGTACCGTGTCCTTGCATGCACAAGAGCATCCACAAGGCAAACACCCAACGCAAGTATTGAGCCCTTGCATGCACAAGCACATCCACAAGGCAAACACCCAACGCAAGTATTTAGCCCTTGCATGCGCAAGAGCATGCACAAGGCAAACACCCAACGCAAGTAATGAGCCCTTGCATGCACAAGAGCATGCACAAGGCAAACACCCAACGCAAGTATTGTGTCCTTGGATGCGCAAGAGCATGCACAAGGCAAACATCCAACGCAAGGTTTGACCAGAGGCAACCAAAATTCTTGTCCACTGGATCCTGCCCTTGCAAACACACAAGGGCATGCACACGTGAAGTACCAATGCCACTTACGTCACAGAAAGCAACTTTTTTGTTTTCCATGCTCACTCTGCTCTGCCCTTGCAAACACACGAGGGCATGCACACTACTAGTGCTCATGCAATTTCGTCACTGAAGCTCTCTGAAAAAGCAACTTTTTATATAATATTCTGTTACTTCCATGCTCACTGCGCCCTGCCTTTGCAAGCAAGGAAGAAACAGTAATCCCTTACTCACTCTGCTCTGCCATCGCTAGCCAGAAATGTGCAGACTTTCAACGCCATGTTTGCACGAACAGCGCCCGCTGAAAAAAAATGTGAAACTTTTCTGCCCACCTTGTTCGCTCCACTCTGCCCTTGCACATGAGGATGCGTTTGCGCTCGCCTTCATGCTCTGGTTTATGATCCACACTCAAATCTTTAGCCCGCCACCCAGCAGGCTTGCCTGACTGGCTGGCAGCTCTGAAAGGATGTGTGAGTGTGAGAGAGGGAGTGTGTGCGTGTGTGTGTGTGTGTGTGTGTGTGTGTGTGTGAGAGAGAGAGAGAGAGAGTGCACACGTGTGTACGACTGTGCATATGTGTGTGTATGTAAGTGTAAGAGAAAGAGAGAGTGCGTACATGCGTACGGCTGTGCATACGTGTGCTTCAACTTACGCGTGATTGCGGACTTGTCTACAGATAAACACTGACACACAGACAAGCAAGTGTTTTCATTCACACGCAAATACACACACACACGCACGCACACACACGCACACACACACAAACACGCACACACACACAAATACACACAAACACACACACAAACCCTGCAACCCACCACACCCATGCCATGACATCATAACGATGTCGCTGTAGTAGCCCCTGCTGCACCGCTGACACGAATACAGCAACCACACCAACTAAAAAAAATGCACTTTTATAGAAACCGCAACGGGTGGCCATCCACAGACATTTCTCATGTTTTGGTCAGATCATGACCCCCCTTTTTAATATTAGCCCACATCACTTTGCTGGCTTCCACCCACGCAGTGCTCTTTTCCTTGCGGCAAGCTGAGTGCAGGTGCCTTCTTTTCTATCAGCAAGCCCGGGCCCCCCTCCCTGTACCTATAATAGCCAACAATGCCACGCGAATCCCCCGCCCACGCAGTGGTCAGCTTCTTTCCTTGCAGAAGGCCAACCACGGCAGTGCTGCCGCTGTTCTCGGCGTCGATGCCACTGCTGCTGGATAGCAACGAGTCCACCTGCCGTGTGTGTGCGTGTGTGTGTAGGAGTGTGCGTGCGTGTGTATGTTTGCGTGCATGTGTGCTGTGCGTGTGTGCGTGTGTGTGTATGTGTATGTGTATGTGTGTAGAGGAGTGTGTGTGTCACGCTTGCCCCAATAGATCACGCACAGGCTTTAAGCACACAACCACACCTCATGGAAGGTGTTGACGTAAGCGTTGTGAGGCTTCTGCCGTCCCAGAAGCAGACAGCCGCGAAGGACGCCCGGCAAACTGCAGGGTCGTTGCGTGTGTATGTGGCTATGTGTGTGTATGTATCTATGTGCGTGTGTATGTGTCTATGCGTGTGTGCGTGCGTGCGTGTGTTTACGTGCGTGTGCGTATGTGTGTGTGGGTGTGTGTGTGTGCGTGTGTGTGTGTGCGTGTGTGTGTGTGTGTGTGTGTGTGTGTGTGCGAAGCATACGTTGTATGATGCATACAATTTTTAATGCGCATATGGTGAAGCCGGACTTGCATATGACACACGTAACATAGGATTGGCCAGAAACCGTACATTTACACACACAGGCAGGGTTGACCAGAACTGTATATAAACACACCGTATATGACCGTCTATTGGGGGATTTCCCTGCCAAAATTATCGTACATACACCGTATACCTATGGTTCTGGCCAACCCTACCTGTGTACGCTCCCCCCACACATGCATGTGCATTTACACACGCATACACACACACATACACTCGCTCACAGAACCAAGTTTTTGTACCCTCCCCCTGGCGCCTTAGATACACTGCAGAGTGCCTGCACTTGTTTGACACAAATTTGGCGGTAAAGCCACAGACAGCTACACACAAGCATACACGCGTGCACGCACACACGCACAAACACACGCACACACGCACGCATACACACACAGAGAGAAGTAAGTGCTGAGAATCTTGCAAGTGCTGATCTTCCAAGTGCACACCCAGCTCCAGGGCAAAGCAGCAGCAGCAGCAGCAGCAGCAGCAGCAGCAGCAGCAGCAGCAGCAGCAGCAGCAGCAGCAGCAGCAGCAGCAGCAGCAGCAGTAGCAACAACAAGAGCAGCAGCAGCAGCAGCAACAACAAGAGCAGCAGCAGTAGCAGCAGCAGCAGCAACCACATGAGAAGCAGTGGTGCACACCTGCTCTTGATGAATTCAGACACCCTGTGGCCCTCTGCCCCGTGCCCGTCCATCACACCAAACAGCACCTGGCTGGCGTTAACAAAGGGCTGCATGTGTGTGTGTATGAGCGTGTGTGTATGAGTGTGTGTGTGTGTGAGTGTGTGCATGCTTCTGTGAGCCAGAGTGTGTGTGTGTGTGTGTGTGTGTGTGTGCGTGTGTGAATGCACATGCATGTGTGGAGGGAGTGCAAGCAAGTAATAAACAACAGTGCATCAAGAATATCAACAATTGCTGCCACACATTGTTTACGGATCCTGGTGTACTCCTCTTTTCTAGTTGCATTTCCTGCAGCAAATCCAAACACACACGCATGCGCACATAAACACACACCCACACACACATGCACGCTCTCTCTCTCACTCACTCACTCACACACACACACATGCCACAAAACACAAGCACCTGCTGCACCTACTCACCTGCACCACCATGCATCTGTCTTGGTTGGCCTCCTTGTAGCCAGGGGCAAAGCCCTTGCGACTGATGGCAGCGATGCTCAGTCCTAAGCCTGCAGAAAGTTTGTGTTGTGTGTTGTGTGTGTGTGTGTGTGTGTGTGTGTATGTGTGTGTGTGTGTGTGTGTGCGTACGAGCGGTGTGCGTGCCTGTGTTTGTGAGTGTGATTGTGTGCGTGCGCGTGCAAGGGTGTGTGTTTGGGTGCAAGGGTGTGTTGAATTGTTTATGTGTGTGTTGAATTGGATGTCGGTTATGCTCTGAGCCCTGTTGCGTTCAGAGTTGTGACAATCGTGTCGGTGAGAGTATGTTGGTGGTCGTAATATCTGTGGCTGGCTGAGACCAGTCAGCAGCCAATCAACAAAACAACCTGGCTGAAAAGTACCCTTTCTGAATCCTTTTTAGATTTGTATTCTTTATAAGACGGTCAGATTTGGATGTTTCATATAAGGCCCTGGCTTACCTCTCACGTATACCTGTTATAAACGCATGACCTTTTGAGTTTGTCAGTCGAATTATGAGGAATTTTAAAAGTAGCATGATCTCGACACACACACGCACACACACACACACAAAGCGCATGAATGAAGGGTGCTTGGCGCTTGGCCCATACAATATGGTTAATGCATCATATATGTTTGCATGCGTTTGAAAATTCCGTGAATCGAGCAGCTGAATCGAGTTTAGAATTGACAATACACCGTGCTCTCGCGTGTGTAACGCCTGCGTTTCTCCGTCGGGCTACAGACACATGCATGCAAATGGTTTTTACCTGTGGGGTCGGCCAGGTACGTGTGTACATAGCACAAATTACTTGACCATATAAGTGGAGAGTCAGCTGCCTAAAGAATTTGTATACCCACGTAAACTGTATCTATTTAAGTGGTATGCACACAGTCCTGGCCGGCACTAAGTATGCGCAGCCTAGAGAAGCTCCACACACTACTTTTGATGTATGGATACTACCGTACTTTTGCGGACTCATCCTGGTGCCTAAGTTTCATAAATATTAAACGTAACCCCGGGTAACTCCGGAGCCTCAAAATAAACATTTTAGCCATTCCCGCACAAATCCCGGTGGGCATTTACCCCAGGCAGTGCTGCGTGTGTGAGTATGCGTGCACATGCACATGTATGCGTGCGCATGTGTGTCGTGCTGCAGGTGCTGGGGCAGGTGCTGGGGCGCATGTGTGTCGTGCTCCAGGTGCTGGGGCGCATGTGTGTCGTGCTGCAGGTGCTGGGGCTGCTGCAGGTGCTGGGGCAGGTGCTGGTGCTGGTGCAGGTGCTGGTGCTGGGACGGGGCCTTCTCCGCTCATCACTGTTCACTCACCGACAAAACTTAATTTTCGCCAATCCCCCGCAACCCCAGAGCCTCAAAATAAATATATATTAAACGATACCGGAACCACCCCGGAGGGCAAAACACGTTATTTACCCGGGATGATATCGGAAAGGTACGGTATACAACTGGCGCTAAGAGTTCAGACGAGCCCGATGCTGCGATTGACCTGCACCGCCCTTAACTTGATCCCAACTCAAATGGCCCCCTGCCTGCACGCACGCTGCGCTAACGCTGCAGACACGCTGCGCTAACGCTGCACGCACGCTGCGCTAACGCTGCACGCACGCTGCGCTAACGCTGCACGCACGCTGCGCTAACGCTGCACGCACGCTGTGTCAACGCTGCACGCACGCTGCGCTAACGCTGCACTTATGCTGCGCTAACGCTGCACTTATGCTGCGCTAACGCTGCACGCACGCTGCGCTAACGCTGCACTTATGCTGCGCTAACGCTGCACGCACGCTGCGCTAACGCTGCACTTATGCTACGCTAATGCTGCACGCACACTGCGCTTATGCTGCACTCATCAACCCAAACAGCACGCGCCCAAACAGCACGCGCCCAAAATGTCTCTTTTTGTCCTGTCACTAGTAGGCTAGTAGGGAAAGGGCCTGATCCTGAGTTTATATGGGGAGTGGATTCACTGCCTGCTTGGTTTATTCTTTTTCTGTTGTGCTGTACGCTCCTTTTCCTCAATGAATGTGGGAAGTGGCATCACTGCCTGCGTGGCGCTTTCCCTTTTCCCAATTTTCTTCTTCTCATGCTCTTCACCTGCATCGGAGGCAGGCAGCAGCTGCGAGGCTTGGGCGCTGAGGGACGCTCTCCTGGTCGCTCGAATGACATCCAGCCTGAAGGGCACACACCGCTTGCTGCAGAAGGGGGGGGAGTGTGTGTGTGTATTGTGTGCAACATGTGGGATGAGCTGACATGACCTTCAGCCTGAAGGGCACACACCGCCTGCTGCAGGGGGGAGGGGCTTGTAGGGTGAATGTCAGGGTTAATTGAACAACAGTACAAATAGGGACTTTTTACATTTTTTGCTATGCTTGTCATGTGCGTGTGTATGTGTGTGTATGTGTGTGTGTGTGCGTGTGTGTGTGTATGTGTGTGTGTGTGTGTCTGTGTGTACGAAAACAACAAGCTACAACCATTTTGCGTAAAAGTACCAGTCTGTTGTGGATTTTTGTGTAGTAAATATAGTATTGTTAATCATGCACAAAAACATGCACACACAAAGACACGCCTGCACACACATATACACATACGCACGTACACACACATGCACACACACGCACACACGCGCACACACACAGACGCACACATACAAACACATACACACACACAGACGCACACATACAAACACATACACACACACACACACACGCACGCGCGCGCATGCACTCGCACACACGCAAGCAAACGTGCTTGAGCGTGTCAACACATATATGCAAGGGCACTGGCACAGGTAATCACACGTGCGCACTCACACATAATTGCACTATCCTAATTGGCACTCATTTCAAACATGTGACGCACGTGGTTCGTCCACCCCCTACCTCCCTGCGTCGGTGCAATAGTCTTTGAGCTGGAGCACATGGGAGAGCTTCAAGTGCTGGCGGGCAGTTGCTACAGCTGAGGCGTCCCCCTCAATGGGCTGCTGCACGGCCTGCTCGTCCGTGATGAGCGTGGGGAGCTGCTGTGCACCAAATGATGGCCCGCCCCCCAAGTCATTAAACCTCAGGCATACTAAATGGGGATGCTGGGAGTGGTCTCTGTGATCCAGGACGGTCTCATCCAGGGCATCAATTCCTTGTTCTAAAGCTGGCCAGTATCCGCGCTCTTCGAAGCTCAGCTCATGGACGTACGTGTTACTCATAAATTGGGTCTTATGGATATTTAATTTTCATGCTGTTTTTGTCAGCAGATCAGGTGTGTGTGGTTGCTATACGATCATAGCTAATAAAAATATGTAGTTTATCCCTGTCTTCATTTCTATCTGCATTATTTTCTCAAGGCAGTTCCCCTGAAATTACAGCACCTGCACCTGCAAACCATGCTCCTCCATATCCCCCATGCAACCCCGTTGGCCATGAGCAGAGGGACTAGGAAGTGCAGGCGAGGGACCTGCTCTGTGCAAGCAAGCCAACCAAGGATTATTCCTTCTTCCCCACAAGAGCATGCTATTTTTGATGGGAGAGAGGAGGGTGTCAGTGCAAGACCAGATGGTGTCGCTGTAGAGAAGCAGCATGGAGTCAGCAGAAGAGGCCTTCTGACTTCCAGCGCAGTCGGTGTGCTTGGAAGCCAAGTCCTCTTTCCCCCCCTTGCTGAAGCTGCCCTCCTCCAGCTGCCTGCATCACAGCTACAGAATCGTTATATACTGGTGCGTTGCCACAGCATAATCTGAACTGCAGAAGGGGAGGGGATTGTATGCACTGTATCAGCGGATGGAGTTGACTAACCTTTTGCTTGCAGATCCGAGCTGGGGAAAGCTATGAAGACGCAAACAACAGGGTTGCCCACAATCCAGTGTGGAAGACGAGCCAGTCGTCCGGACTGACAAAGAAAGGCATTAAACAGGTTCTCAATCAGGTACAGAAAGGTAGTCCCAGCGACATCTATCCATTGTAAGTACGTACGTGCTCACGCTCATTTATATACAGAGAGGGTGTGGGTACACTGCATGCTTTAGGTCCATGAGAAGGTAGGAAGTGTTGCCGTTGTGGTGTGGTAGTCTCGTCATAAGATTTATCAGACATCAAAACCCATCCTACTCTCTTTTGCAGCACTCTTAACAGTGTTACTGGCAGCAAAAAGATGTCGAGTTAACCAGCAAGAGCAGCGTCTCACCATTGTCTGTTGTTGTGTGCTTGTTCCAAAATTCCCTCCAAGTCCATAAGTCCATTGGACCTGAAAGCAAAGTTTCTGCACCTTTTGCTCGTCAAAACTGGTTAGGCTCTGGAATCCTGGCGGTGCCGAACGTGCTTGTGAAAAATAGCGTGAGAAAAAAGAGGATATCCACCTACCTCTTAATCATTACATATTGCACATAGACGGTGCCGGCAGTCAATGCGCTGGGCGTTCAAGAAGACCTGGCTTTTATCTGGGCTTCCATATGGCAGAGCTCATACATGGTAAGCTCGAACCTAAAATTTTCTTTGTGTTCTTTTGGATGAATGCAAGTGCTAATCGACCAGATTGTCTAGGATCTGATTACTTTAAGGCCAGATTTCCCTGTGACAATGTGACGCTAAAATTCCTGTCATGCTTAGCATCTATGATCTGTGATAATTGGGCCTGATCTGAAACGTGGTCCATACATACTGCATTACAGAGATAGCGTGAGATTTTGACTTTCAACTGTTCTACACTTTTGACTTTCAACTGCTCTACACTTCCCTTGTGCTCTCACCCTCGCTTCTGTCCTCATTTGCAAATGCAGACCGCAGAAATTATCGCTTACGAGTTGAGCTTAGGGAGGAGCCAGATTGGTGAGAGGAATGTTTGGGAACAAGGACTGCTTTACGCAGTGGCCTGGTGATACATATTTGCACATGAAAAGGAACACTGCTTCTTTGTGTCCGCCTTTTTTGTGAGCATTAGTTTTTGGATGGCCTGGGGGCTGAAGCTTGCAACCTGCAGCTCCTTTTAATTTTGAAATGCTGATGCACACACAACACACAACACACACAACACACACAAAACACCCCTTTTTCCACCTTACCTCAAAAGCCATGATTCGTGCTCATCTGCAGTGCCTGAGTACTCTTTCCTTGATGCTAGAGGACTTGGGGCGTATGAAGGTTGGTACCCCTTGTTTCTTCTTCGCTTGGCACTTTACCTCACAAATTGTGTTCCTGGGCCAACGGGCTGTCGCCATAGCACCTGTAATATACTCATTTATATGCCAAAACAAGCATACAGGACGCATGTGGCTGTGTTATAGAAGAACACATTTAGATACGTACCATATCGTACACACATGCGGCTCCGGTCAAGCTTGCTTTATCCTTCTCAGTTGCCAGTACCGTATTTAACTTGTCTTTTATATTTGATGCAAACCGGCCCTCTGGCTAGCTCATTATAAATGAGTGGGCAGAACTTTGTAGTTTGTTGCCTGAGCTGCAGGCATAAACACACGATACAGACGTACACACACAAAAAAGTTGTCTCCGCTGCTTTGCTGCAAGAAAGCGTTCTTATTTTGCATAACCAACAGCTGCTTTAGCACATTAACTCTACCCTTTTCTTTTCCTCTCTCTCTCTCTCTCTCTCTCTCTCTCTCCCTCTCTCTCTCCTCTCTCTCTCTCTCCCTCTCTCTCTCTCTCTCTCTCTCTCTCTCTCTCTCTCTCTCTCTCTCTCTCTCTCTTTTGGGTGTTCGACTTGCTACTTCCTGTTCAACCCACGTCCTACTATCCTGAACTGTAGTTCCTCGCCACAAAAAAGACAGGCCCTCTCTCTACCAAGCACCGGCTCCTTTCTCCAAATTTACTGCAACTCACCTACATGATTTGAACTACTCTGTACCGTAAAAGAAGTGAGCTTTTGTTTCCCCCCTCTTTCGTACCAGGGGGAGAGGTAGCACTAGTGGCCCAGCAGGTGAATGAGTTTGATGAAAAAGACTCAACGTGGAGACCGCAGAAAGGTACACAAGTGTCATTACAGGGCTTATACCAAAACCATACAAATTAGGTATCAAGATTTTAGTAAAGATGTTTGCTATTTGTTTGCACGGATCTGGCCACCCCTCACATCAGCCAGCCCGTGATTGTGTGGTATTGGTCATGGAAACAGCTCCAAAGAGCTGGCCCCAAAAGGTAAATGATGTAAAGAGGAGGGGAAAAGGAGTGTGTCTCCTTTTTGCAGGACCGTGAAGCAGGCCTCTTAGGCTGACCAGCAAGCTTGGATTTGTTGTCTACCTTGCGTCCATCTTATGTAAACCAAAAGGCTCGTGGGTGCCCTTTTGAAACTATCTTTTTGGTGCTTGTTTGCACATTTCAATGTTGCCATGTGTGGTGTGCCGACTTAAGTGTTACCTTGTATGGTGCTTGCATGGACTGAAGGACAAGACGGCACTCCCCACGAGAGTCTGAGTGATGTGCTTGTTCGGGTCAGGCAGGTGAGTGTGAAATATGAAGATCAATGCAAGGCCACGTGGAAAAAGGAAAAAAGCAAAAGCAGATGAAAAGAAATCAGCATGCAATTAGAAGAGCTCCTAGCCAAAGCCCCCCAAAGGTGTCGTCTTTCGATTATGTGTCATCATTGGTCATGTATCATATATAGGGTTGGCCAGAACCGTATATCTGCACCGTATATGACCGTATGTATGGTGATTTCCCTGCTTAAAATACCGTGTGTACACTGTATATACCTAGAAATGTATGGTTCTGGCCAACCCTTGATATATCATCGCGTAGCATTTGCAGCATAGCTATATGGATAGTGCAGCCTAATTGGTCCAGCCTTGTCCACTGTGTGGCTCTGTTTTGCCTGTGTACATTTTTACACATAAATTCATTAGTTTACACAATGAACAATGACATGTTGTTCATTGGTCGTGCTCCAAGCTCAGTGTGCGTCTCAAATGTCTCGTTTCGCAATAAGATCTGTGCGAGCAGGCTGCGTGCTCAAATCTGTCTCCTGAATTTAATACCAAAAATGAAGGAACTACGCAAGATGTGATGAGGCGTATCTCCTGAATTGAATACCAATAACGAAGGAACTACGCAAGATGTGATAAGGCTTGTCTCCTGAAATGGATACCAATAACGAAGGAACTACGCAAGATGTGATCAGGCTTGTCACCTGAATTGAATACCAATAACGAAGGAATTACGCAAGATGTGATAAGGCTTATCTCCTGAAATGAATACCAATAACGAAGGAACTACGCAAGATGTGATCGGGCTTGTCTCCTGAAATGGAAACCAATGACGAAGGAACTACGCAAGATGTGATAAGGCTTGTCTCCTGAAATGGAAACCAATGACGAAGGAACTACGCAAGATGTGATAAGGCTTGTCTCCTGAAATGGATACCAATAACGAAGGAACTACGCAAGATGTGATAAGGCTTATCTCCTGAAATGGATACCAATAACGAAGGAACTACGCAAGATGTGATAAGGCTTGTCTCTTGAATTGGATACCAATAACGAAGGAACTACATAAGAGGTGATAAGGCTTGTCTCCTGAAATGGAATCCAATGACGAAGGAATTACGCAAGATGTGATGAAGGCTTATTTCCTGAAATGGATACCAATAACGAAGGAACTACGCAAGATGTGATAAGGCTTGTCTCCTGAATTGGATACCAATAACGAAGGAACTACATAAGAGGTGATAAGGCTTGTCTCCTGAAATGGAAACCAATGACAAAGGAACTACGCAAGATGTGATAAGGCTTATCTTTTGAATTGAATACCAATATCAAAGGAACTACGTAAGATGTGATAAGGCTTGTCTCCTGAAATGGATACCAATAACGAAGGAACTACGCAAGATGTGATAAGGCTTGTCACCTGCGTAATCCTTTCAGTCGTCCCTTTCCTTTCTGGAGGAGCGCACAAAACTTAGTGCATGAAAGTTCCTTCTTCTCAGAAGGCGTTGGGATTGGATTCACAGCCTGAGCGCTTTGTTCACAGTGGACTGCCCCGAAGCCAATTGGATAGACTGTATGGGGGATTGACTGTATGGGGGTGAATTTGCGACCCCTGAGCAGCTTGTTCTCATACTTAGCACATACGACAATGCAGGTCATGAGCGTGTGTGAAACGCAGTATCCAGCTTGTTCTCATACTTAGCACATACGACAATGCAGGTCATGAGCGTGTGTGAGACGCAGTATCGTGGAGAAAACATTTTACTCGTTGCTCCCGACTCCGACGTCCTGTCTGTCCTTCAGGTGAACCTACTTTCTTGTAGTGTCTGACTCACACACCCCTCGATTCCCATAGGCAATGCCATGCATAAAGGGTGGTTTTTAGGCTTGTAGTCCAGACCTTGCCGTGCTTATTCAAAAGTCGAGAAGAACTGCACGCTTGTGTCAAGTCAGTCAAGTCACCTCTTATGAATCTATTATGAATTATGGAGCTAGTGGAGACAATTTCTGGCTGTGTTTTGTTGCCCTCATTTTAATTAATAAATTAGGAGGAGTAGGGAACGTGAAGGGCACAAGGGCTTGATAAAATAAAGCGGGCTGAAGCCAAAAAGGAAAAGATATTTGAGCAGGCACTCACAACCATTGCCCATATACATAGGGCTGGCCATAACCACCTATCATACTAGTATGGTGTGTTAATGGTGGTTATGGTCGAAAATTTGTACATGTACACTCATACGGTGTGGGTATATATTTTACTTTGCCAGTCTTCATAAGGATGATCAGAAAAAGCAGGGCACTAGCTATGCAATGCTGGGTGGCCTTCGTGTTTTAAAAGGGTATGCACAGGGTTGCAGAGAAATATGCATGCACATCTTGGAAAATTCAGAATGGATGCAAGTCTTACAGAGTACGTTAGTATTTTTAACATAATTAACTGATAGGGTTGACCAGGACCGTCCGTTTTCATTGCGCATGGGAGGTTTCTCTGCCAAAAAACGCTGTATAGGTATACATATAAATGCGTTAATTTTGGCCAATACAACATATTGCGTGACTATAATATGTATGGCACGACATTGTGCATGGCATTAATGAGCAAAGCAGCACGCGGATAATTGATGAATATTAAACAAAGCAGAGTTTTTTAAACACTGTTATGCACATTCATGATCCACATGGTGCAAACAAACAAAGCATACACACACACACACTTATCCTGGCAGGCAGCTGTGCTGGGAGTCGACCTGCGGCAGCATACACAATTCACCCTCCCACTAGGTATGCAGAATGCATTGCAATATGGAAATGAAAGGATTAGGTAGGAGAATAGGAAGAAGTACGTATGGGTTGCATAACTGATACTCTTTTTGTTTTTGTAGCCTCTTCATTTCATGACATTGTTGCTTTGACCGTTTGCTTATGCACGATCCTCCAGATGGAATGTTGTGGCTCTGCATTTATTGAATGGTGCAGAACACACAAAAACATCCTTTTCTAATCCGTGACTGTGGTGTATAAGCTTTCTGAGTACATTTTATTTTCCTTGCAGGGGGAGTGCGGGAATTGACCTTAGCCTCGGAACCATATGACGCCTCCCCAAGGCAGTTCACTTGCCCTAATCCCCCCAGTTGTGTTTTGTGAGAGGTTGACAACAGCTGCCAACGATTGGCGTTTGGACTGACGTATTGGTTGTTATTGGCTGTCTATGTGCATTGTTTGACAATTGTAGCGGGCAAAGAGCAGGATAAGAGCTCATGTTGGCATGAAAAAGCATCATAAAAGCTAGAACAAGCAAGATGCCATCGAACCTCGGAGACTGGGGGCACAGCGTGTCTGGTCTCTCTGTCCCTCCTGTTCGCGCTCCTTCAAGCCAACGAACATCCCTTTCTCTGTAAAGAGTTTACAGAGTTAACAGATAAAGCCATCAGTCAAAACGTGCGACTGCTTGGCTGCGTATGTAAAACGTGTAAAAAATGTAATGTTAATGTAACACCAGACTTGTGCTATCCGGCTATGTGCACGCTTTTGGCCGTGCATTCTTGCCTTGCCCACAATGTTGGCTCTGTCCAGATGAGGCACTCTTCTCTTGCCCACAATGTTGGCTCTGTCCAGATGAGACACTCTTCTCATGCCCACAATGTTGGCTCTGTCCAGTTGAGGAGCAGGATTTAAACGCAAGCAGTAAACGCCAACCCCCTCACAACTAAAAAGCTGTAAGCATGGAGTTTAAGGTCCAGGTAAAGATCTGATTGCACAGATCAAGGGGCGCTATGGACACACAAACGTACAAACACAAGTACGTATGCGTAAATACACCCTAACATACACACACATGTGTTGGTCACTCACATCTATTATTGATCTGTGATAAGCCTCATGAACATTTGCAACAATGTTGTCTTGTGGTAAGCTACGGGTCTAACAGACCATCCGTCCCGGCCATTGCCAGCCTCAAATTGCACTCTCTGTGTTCTTTCCCACCCCCTTATCCCCGGGTGATTTTCCAGTAGGGCAACCCAGTCAGTGCCCAGTTGGTTTTAGGTTTTCTCTTGTAACACAACAACACAACTTCTTCTTTTGTGTCTGAGCTTATGGATTTATTATTGACTGGCGATTCCATGGGCCAATCAGACGAACAGTCTTGTGAAGGTCCGCATAGAAATGTAAACCTGCGTTCTCGTTTTCCCTTTTTTCCTTTTTTTTTTTTTTGGTGGGGGTTGTTACACGGTCCTCAGCAAGGGCCTGACAGAATGAAGGAAAAAAACCTATTAAGACTGGGAAAAGGAAAACTCCTGCCTAAAACAGAAAAACCCTCCTTGAAAAACCACAGTCTGAGAAATTGGCCCACGCTCGCAAGAGCACAAGCTAAGAGTGTGTCTGAAGAACAGACAGAAAAAGGCCTAACCTTATAAGTTGGAGTCAGAGAGAAGGCAGGCTAGAGTACCTCTGGACATCAGGCAACCTAACAAGCAAAGACACCAAGCCTATGGCAAAATCAGAGCAACGACCAGCAGGAGCCTAGCACGACCGAAGATCCTAAAGAGG
>Ga0307974_1001918_pt1 | contig 14600 bp, 10 predicted proteins | sample OrgLakmetagen784_FD_201812 | JGI IMG/M metagenome (GOLD analysis project Ga0307974, IMG submission 201812) | Saline water microbial communities from Organic Lake, Antarctica - #784 | ecosystem: Environmental > Aquatic > Non-marine Saline and Alkaline > Saline | place: Antarctica: Organic Lake... | reverse complement strand
CCACCCACACCCTCCCACACTCATACACACACTCAAACACACATATACACACACATACACACACATACACACATGCACACACATATACACACACATACACACCCGCACAACAAATACACCCAACAGGTCCTCGTCTATAACTTTGGAGACCTAAAACTGCTACACCAAATAGAGACGCTGTCCAACCCGCGCGGCCTGGTTGCCATTTCTTCTACGGCAGAGAGCACGGTACTTGCCACTCCTGGGCTGCACACAGGACAGGTAGGCAGTAGGAAAACTCCCAATAGTGTAGGAAAAAGGTGCTTCCCTTTGTATAGCAGCAAACACATTTCCATATAGCATATAGAACACGGTGCTTGCCACTCCTGGGCTTCACACAGGACAAGAAGAGTTGCTAAAAAATCTCTATTGGGATCAATCACACAAATACATGCGGTGAGACACACTTCTTGGGTCTTAGACAGTAACGTACAAGCACGCACATACACACACATACACACGCACGCACGCACATACCCTCATACACACACAAGCACGCACACGTGCATGTAGATTCGCGTGGAGTTGTACGACCGGCAGCAGACCCGCTTCATCTCAGCACACATACACACACGCACGCACACACATACCCTCATACACACACAAGCACGCACACGTGCACGCATGCAGATTCGCGTGGAGTTGTACGACCGGCGGCAGACCCGCTTCATCTCAGCACACAGCAACTCTCTCTGCTGCATTACCCTGTCTCTGGATGGCAAGCGGTTGGCCAGTGCCTCAGAAAAGGGCACGCTCGTGCGAGTGTGGAACACCGCAGACGGCCAGCTGTTGCAAGTGCGTGTGCGTGCCGTACGTGCATGTTTGTGAGTGCATTTCACTAAAAAGGGCACGCTTGTGAGAGTGTAGAATACTGCAGGCAGCCAGCTGTTGCAAGTGCGTGTAGGTTGTGTGTACGTGTGCGTGCTGTATGTGCATGTTTGTGAGTGCACTTCATCGAAGAGGTGCGCTTGAATGGTCATGGTGCACTGTAAAAACTTAGCCGCTGCATGAGCACGCACTATCATTGTAGACAGGTACATGTGAGACAAGACACGTCATAGATGCAAGATAGTTTTCCTCAGTGTGGTGGTGGAAAGGACTATTTGGACCCATGTTATGTTGTATGTCATTTTCTTAAGCTGAACAAGGCTCATACACATACACGTGTATGGGCACATACACACACGCACACGCACAGACACACACATACATGCACACACAGACACATACAGAAGACATACACATATACGTATGCACACACAGGAGCTCCGGCGTGGTGCTGATCCCGCAGTGGTCCACAGCTTGGCCTTTTCAAGAGGCTGCGAGTGGCTGGCAGTGTCAAGCGACAAGTCCACGGTGCACGTGTTTGCTTTAGGGGGGTCTGTGGCCACGGGGCTACCTATAGGGACCAGCCCCTCAGGTGAGGTCAAAAGACGGAGGTTTTCTGTAGGGACCAGCCCCTCAGGTGAGGTCAAAAGACAGAGGTTTTCTGTAGGGACCAGCCCCTCAGGTGAGGTCATAAGACGGAGGTTTTCTGTGGGGACCAGCCCCTCAGGTGAGGTAAAAAGACAGAGGTTTTCTGTAGGGACCAGCCCCTCAGGTGAGGTTAAAAGACAGAGGTTTTCTGTAGGGGCCAGCCCCTCAGGTGAGGTCAAAAGACAGAGGTTTTCTGTAGGGACCAGCCCCTCAGGTGAGGTCAAAAGACAGAGGTTTTCTGTAGGGACCAGCCCCTCAGGTGAGGTCAAAAGACAGAGGTTTTCTGTAGGGACCAGCCCCTCAGGTGAGGTCAAAAGACGGTGGTTTGCTATGAGAGGCCAGCCCCTCAGGCCCTCAGGTGAGGGGCCTCAGGTGAAATAAGAAGATCAAATTTCCTATTGGGGTCAGCCCCTCGGTTTAAATCAAAAGACAAACTGTTGGCAGTGGGACAAGTCTGCAATGACGAGTGAAAAAGAAACAGGGCTTGTGTTGGCTCAGGAGGTAATTTCCTTTTGTGTGTGCTTCATAAGGCAAAAGGTTGTTGGGGTGCTGCTGCGATGTGACAGGTCTGTCGGGTGTGTGCCTAAACTATGGCAGGTACTCTTTGTCTTAGCAGCCACTGGCCTGCCTGCACTGCTAAGAAGGCTTGGTATGTTACTAATACCTGTGTTGCACCTGTATGGAACAGTCGGGACTGAAAGGAAATGCTGGTAGCTTAAAGGTTCAAACAGTATTGGAAGTACACAAGATCAGATGAGGGGTAAGCACTGCTGCACTCACTTGAACCCTTTAAAACACAGTAAAGTTCGTGCAAAAAGAGGGAGAAGGATAAAGGATGCAGAGGACAAATTTGTCCAGGCTGGGAACCGCTCCCAAGAGTAGCTTTGCTGCGTTGCTTAGGTATTTCTAGGGTTGGCCAAAACCGTTTACACACACTGTAAACGACCCTGTGTTTGGTGAAAACCCTGCCGGAAACACTGTGTATACACCGTATATATATATATATATATATATTTGGTCCTGGCCAACCCTAGGTGTTTCCCACCTTTCTTTGCACGAAGCGCTTAAAAATACGGGATGTGAATGAGGTGACCATTGCATACTTGTTTATTTGTATGCGCTGTAAGGCTGCACTTTCCTCGCAGGCTCCTCATGCTACAAAAGCTATCTGTTTCCTCCCTTGCAGCGCAAAACGCAAGTCCAGCGCATGCAAACTCCACATGTCGTGCATCTCCACCTTATTGTCTGCAGGCCCCCTGGGGCTACGAGGCCCCCTCCTCCCCCTTGCCGCACCATCAGTAGGCTCCACCAAAACCTGTTGTACCTGGCCAAACAAATTCACGCAGGCTCCTTGGGCTACCATAAATTCATACCACAAATTCAAACCACAAATTCAAACCACAAATTCACGCAGGCTCCTTGGGCTACCAGGACCCCTCCTCCCCATTACCGCAGCACCAAGATGGGCTATTGTTGCAAGGGTCCTCTCCTCCCCCAGCCAGTGCTTCTCCTTCCCATCGCTCCAACCCTACCTCCTTGCTGTCCATGGTCAAGGTGTGTATGTGTGTGCGTGTGGTCTCGTGTGCGTGTGTTCTTGTGTGTGTGTGTCTGTGTGCGTGCTTATGTGTGTTTGCTCTTTTGTGTTATGTACATCTATTTACCCTGCAGAATGTAAGAAGACAGGATGTAAGACAGGATAAAGGAAGATAGGTTTAAAGAAGACAGGATGTAGGGACATTGAGTAAGCAAAGCGCGCGACATATCGCCTTTAAGGCTGTGTGTGCATGTGTGCTGAGGCTGTGTGCTTCTGAACTCGCAATGATTGAAAACTGGCGAGGGCCATTCTGTGCCTGTTTGTGTCACTCCTGCTTTCCTGTTTGAATGGAAGAACCATGACTGCCCTTCGCTACTGCTGCACTCCAGGAGCTCCCTTTTTTACCTTAAGCTCCGCTGTGTCTTGTCGTGCACAAACCCACTCAGAACTCATGACTTTTCCATCTTTTGCAGACTTGACTGGAAACGTTTGCACACGTCGCTCATGGCTGTGATTTGTGATTATTTCCTATGATTTTGGACCGCAATTTAACACCACACATGTTGTTACATTTGGTTATGTCTATGATATCCATCATCCTAACAGCCAACCTTGATAATTTGCTTGCATCATCTGATTCACGTCTGGTCTCCCTTAGTACTTTGCTATCCTGATTCATGTAGTCACGTTCAGGTTTTCTGTCAGCCTCCCCTCTCTTCTCTTATCGAGCCCCCTCACTGCCTCATGGACTGACTGTAACCGAGGTTTATACCCTCTGTTGTACTTTCCGCATGCTTGTTGAGCTACACCCTCACTGTAAGATACACACTCCTTCATGCTTTTTGTGCTACACCCTCTCAAATTACTCTCTCTCTCTCTCTCTCTCTCTCTCTCATGCTTGTTGAGCTGCTTGTTGAGCTACACCCTCTCAAATCATTGCAAATCCAGTGCTCTGTGCCCACTTTGTTGCACAGCCCATGTAATAGCTAATCAGCTCGTCTACACTCTCCTCAGCAACCTCACCCCGCCCGTGCTGCTCTTGCTAAAAGCCGAACAAAAATCTGCCCCTCTCCCACTCTCTTCGGAATTGCTCAACTCAACATGACTCTGTGTGCCCTACACCGTGCCTTCCCACTAGCTCTACTGCTCATCTTCATTCATTCCAGCTGCACACGTCCAAATTTGAGCATCGGCTGCTCATGCTCCATCCCACGGCATACCTCGGCACCAGCCCGCTCTTTTTGCACTCTCTTTGATCACTTTTCAGTTTAAAAGGTTTTCAGCTCCCTTCACATAACGCTGCCTAACTGCTCCCACAGCTCACGGCTCACACTTTCCAGTGGCCTACCGCCTACCGCCACCCTTCAGTCCAGCCGCTTCCTGACATCTCTGAATTCGTATTTGAACACCTTCTGTCCAGGCGCTTACTGCTACTTCTGAACATTCTCAGTCCAGCTGCAACGACCAGCTGCTCGCTGTCACGCCATTGCTCACTCCTTCTCCTGCTTGCTTTCACACTTCCCAACACGACTGGGTGCCCTCCATCCAAAGCCTTTGTGCTTTACAGCTCCATTTTTGGTGCTACTACATTTCTTTGGAGGCTTGTCCCCTCTGTCTCCCCTCTGTCTCCCCTCTGTTCCCTCTTGTCCACACTTTAACAACATCTCACACTCCTCCTCCTGCTCTTCCTCCTCCTGCCCCCTCACTCTGTAACAACAGGGCTTTGTACCCTCCATCGCGTTGCCCAAGTACTTCAGCAGCGAGTGGTCGTTTGCTCAGTTCCGGCTGACGCACGATGAGGGCACACGGTCGATTGTTGGCTTTGGCACAGAGCCAAACACACTGCTCATCATAACGATGGCCGGATCGTTGTATAAGGTGTGTCTCTGCGCGCGCGTGTGTGTGTTTTGTGTGTGTATGCGTCCGTGCGTGTGCCTGAAACATGTGTTTTGGTGTGCAGGTCCGATCAAGAACTTGGTGTTACAGGCGTGCAGGTCAGGCATGACAGGGTGAAGAGCAACACTCCGTTGATATAGCTATCCATGCTCCTTCCTTTTTCCTTACTTTGTCAAGTATGCTCATGCTTGCCCTGAACTTTTGCGTGTTCAATCAGGTGTCATTTGACCCCGTAAAGGGAGGAGCATGCAGCCAGGAAGTGTTCACACGTTTCCTGTCTGATTCGCCTGAGCCGTTGTAACTGCGGAGAACGCCATGCATGCTTGTACAAGCTGGTGTCGGTGCCCACGCCTCACTTTGGGAATTTCATTTGAGCAGTGCCTTGCGCCAAGGCTGGTTTTGTTGCAGAGTGGCCATAGCACTGAAGCAGTCCTACATTAAATGTGCTTGAGCCATCGAGAAAATGCTTGTAAAGTTGTACCCTGATTTGTTTGTATTTTCCAGAACTAGCTACCACGCAGCTCGTGCCTGCATATACTGCATACTGTATCCATGGAAGTTGTACATCCCTCTTTATTGTACCACATGTCCGTCTGTCTTCTTTCAAACTACAAGTTGTAGCGAAACCTGCTTTATTCTTTTCATCTTTTTTTGTCATAGTGGATGTTGCTATTTCAACTTAGAAGTTGCCCGGTTAGGTAGTCAATCAATGCAGCACTTATTTGTCCCACAATGGATCACCCTGCACGTCTGTATTTGCCTACAATGGATCACCCTGCGGAAACATACAGCTTTGAGCTTTTCTGGTTTCTGATCCCTGTGATTTAATTTAGTGTTTGCCTGCTCGTGCAATTGATTACCTCCGATGCTTTGCTCCGTAGAGGTGCCAACTGCTGGATTGGTCTTTCTGAAACTTCTTGCCCGAGTAGCATGGGAATTGTAAACGATAGCATTGCATGGTTACAACAGAGGGGGAACAGGTCACTTGTGAATAAATTCCGATTGTCTGTCAGATCAAATTACCGTCACTGCAAAGTATAAGGTAAGGTTACATTGCTATATATTTGCCTCTGGGGGGCATCTGAGCGGAAGCTTGGAAAAAGCCTGAAACCAAAAAGATCAAGGGAAAAGGGCTAGGCACTCAGCCACAAATAGGCCACACCATATATATCTGGTTGGTTCAAAAAAGTCCTCAAACGAGTTGGACTATCTTCATATTGAGGTGGGAAGACCAGCTGGCGGTGCTGTGTGCGGAGGCTAAATATGTTCACTGCACGTCACTGCAAAGTATAAGACTCGGCACATCTACAAATTTGGGGCGCCTTCGGACTAAGAAAGGCCTTCAAGGTGGAAAGACCATCCAGCAGAGGAGGGAGTTCTTTGCATCGCAGTGGTCCCTTATTGCTTTTACCACTTCTGTACATCCACGCCTGTGTGCTATCGTGTGTCTGTCTGCTAGTGCTACTCATCTTTGGATGGCTGCCACACCGCTGTCCCTTCCCAGAGCTGGGATCGTTTACTCAGACATTCTCGGTCTCATTGTGTTTCAAATTAATTTGACTAGGCGAACAATAAAACAGACCTTACAGGGTCTCTTAAGATTCCCCTCTAATGGTACCTCTTAGAATGCTCACATGTTGTCAATTGAATACCAAAACTATGAAATCCAGAAGATCAAGGTTATCAATAAGCTGCGGCACATCCAGCTTATTGAACAAGACATACAGAAAATCTCAACTAACTCACAATCCGTCGCTGCCACTGATTGGGCTTGACATGTCAAATAAGGCACTGCCTGCCTTACGGTGAGGATGGTCGGCTGCTATTCGACTGGATCTGAATACCATGTTAAGGATGAAGTCTTGTTATTGGCCCAATTTTGATAATATATTAACTCAAAACTACCGTATCTTCTCACAAATTTTGAAGATGTGCACAAAATCCATTCCATTGAAATGTCAAGAGGTAGTTAGTGAAAGCAAATGCCAAACAGGTTCCTCTTACAAAAGCCCAATACGAGTCCAATGAAAGCTTATTTCAAATTGCAATCTCAATCAATCGTGCTGGTGACATGTCAGTTTGAAAAATTACTCTACATTAATAAGGCTGGTACATTGCCTGCTCGTAACAGAGTTTTACGGATAGGAAGCCACATATAAGCCAGGATATATAGTACATTTTGACGAGTAAGAAACTTAGGTACATGCATGTGACCACCGCCTAATAGCGCAACAAGGATGTCCAAGAAGGGCCAACAAAGAAAAAGTTTTACATTCATCAGCACGTGCTGCTCACAAGGACTTCGCCTCCAAGGCAGAAGAAAAAGGGTCCGGCGGACACCCGTGCCTGCTCGCACGCTGTGTTATGGAAAGGGAGGAGGGGTGTATTCAGCAGCACCCATGTGCATATTTTGCTTGGTGGGCCGACCGATGTCAAAGAGCCGAGTAGAGGTACCATACGTCGTGCCTCCTAGCCGGCTGATGGGCATCAGCTTGCTGGGGTCCACAATCAACTTGCCTGCGTGTGCGCGCGTGGCAATTCCGTGCGGAAAACAATTTGCGTGGAGCCTCCTTTTCCTGATTTAAATGGGAGTGACCATCACTGCCTGCGCATTTTTCTACTTCTATTCCTTTTAATGAGCTTAATGAGAGTAGGGCTGTCCACAAGCACCGTATATGGCTGTATCATATATGGTAATTTTCCTGCTAAGAATACCATAAATGCACAACACAGACGTATATATGTATCGTATATGTATGACCAATACCATATATCAACCCCAAGTAGGAGCCCTCGGCAAGGCTGTCCGGTTGTGCTGCTTGACAAGAACAGGGCTATGGCTGGGCAGCTCGTTTGGATGTAATCAGATTTTACGGGTGTAATAACATTTTACCATGCACACCCACACATGCACCTTGAACATGAGGATAAAGAGTACCCTGGGCAAAAAGCATTTTGATGGGCATTTGCTAGCGATGGAGTGCATGCAGGCGCTGCCCTTTGAAAGGCTAACAGCGCTCCCACTCCACCCCCCACAAATCCACCCAAATACACAATAATGTGAAGCGCCCGTTACCCTTGGGCTATAGCCAGATTTATATGGTGTGGCCTCTTTTGTGGCTGAGTGCCTAGCCCTTTTCCCTTGATCTTTTCTAGTATCTCTTTGGTTTTGTTACAGGCTTTTTCCAAGCTTCCGCTCAAATGCCCCCCAGAGGCATATATAGCGATGTAACTAACCTTACCTTACCTTACCCTTGGGCTTTGAGCTTGTACGTGTTTAACTATAGCGTCGCAAGCACAGGTGTGCATGTGATTTATTACACAAGGGCTCCTACACTGAAATGAACAGTGCTTGACTCCTGAATTTCTGCCGATCACTAAGATCGTTTCTGGTCCTGAGCCGTGCTAGCGCAGTGAACGTGGCACTGATAAGCAGTGCCAACGAACGCCTGGCCTATACACATACACACAAACACGCACACAATCCAAGTGCCCCCAAACTGGTGCTTGCATCGTGTCTCTATTGTTCACAGACATAGTATAGCCTAGGGCGCACCACTGGCCAAGACCTAAGGTCTAAGCACTACATTCAAGGGTGCAGGTGGGTGCCAAAGCACTCAAAGTGACCGCTAGTGTTTGGTCCCAGCATTAAGACTCTTGATACTAGAGTTGGGGCCAGCCTGATGCCAGTGTCAACTTCTAACTCTCCAGATGTGGTTTTGGGTGTTAAATTGCTGTTATCTTATTGTGCAGACTCGTTCTCTGGTTCCTTGTTCAAGTCCTTTTCAAACTTTTCCTAATAGGACACATCTAGTCTAGGCATTGGTATGCTTCTTTCCCTGTGTGTAGGCCGGCCTGTCCTGTTCAAGCAGCAGACTTGTACTTATCACAAAAGGCAGGAAATATATGTTAATGTGGGTTTGCATAAATATGCAATTACTTGCCACACAGTTTTGACAGGAAGCATTCACGCAGACCTCGGCCCTTTTGCAGAACAACAAGTGCTTGAATGTGGTGTTATATGTTGTATCAATATCATGTACAATGCAACTCCCTGCAGACGACTTGTCTGTGAAAAAAATATGTGCTAACATTTAGCTGAATTTCTATAGAATGAGCATCACTAACTGCGGGGACTAGTGGGTTAACACTTGCCTTTTTCTACATCAAACAGCCATTAAATGAAGTAAAAATTATGTGTGGTGCATGCATGTTGGGGAGCGCAAGTGTTTGAGATCACATCAAATAAAAGGACTGGACTCTCCATTTTCAATCAAAGAGAAGATGAGTGAATCGCTTGATGACCTAGCGCTGATGCTTGGTACAAGCAGTGATTTGATTTAGACCTGACAGCGCTTTAAAATAGAAAGATGCATCCCGGATTTTGGGGCAACCCATCCAGATTGCAGCACAGGGACAAAAAATACGCATTAAAAACGACTTCCTGCATCAATCAAGAGGAGCCAATAGAATGCAAAGCATCACACCTGAACACAGGAGAGACGAACACAATTAAGAGAACAAGGACAGCAGCGCCTTTGTGGGGGCTTGTGACACCTTGTTTAGGGTCAGTAGGCCAAGAGTTGTTTACGTCAGCTTAAAGACTAATTTTGATCAGCAGAGGCCAGCCACTGGTGATCAGCCAAACAGCGCAGCTGAAGTGCACCTCCTATTCGATTTTCATTGTAAGTAAGGTGTGAGCATTGTAGCGCACCTGTCGGGCGTTTTTTGTGGTTGCAGCACACAAACAGGGTGCAAACAAAGTCAGTAGTGCACCTGTGGGGGATTTTGAGGCCACGCCCTTGTTGATATGGAACAGCAAGACCTCCCCGATGACGATGGCAGCAGAGGGTTTTCCACTCCTGTGATTCAGAGCCATTCCGATGGTCCTTGCGCAGCTTCAACGCATCGACAACAACTTTGTATGCGACCTGTTTTGCCTTGAAATGAGGTGCAAGAAGTCTACAATGGTACAGGGCGCAAGGCAAGATGACAAAATGGGCTGTACTGCAAGAAGGGTTGCTTGCAAAGTAATGGCAATACTGTAAAACCTATGCACAAAAGCAGCGCCTGGAGTAATGGAGATGCTGTAAAACGTATGCACAAAAGCAACGCCTGGATATCAACCTCCTCTTGGATAGTTATTGCACGTGTCTGCTCGCACCATCCCTGATGATTGTGGCGCAATAAAGAATAAAGAGCACTTCACAGCAATGCAGCAAGATGAGAGGTGTGCAACTCACAAAGCTTGATTGAGGCGCGAAAAAGGACACGATCATCCCACAGCACGCAATGCAAGATACAAGAGGCATGTGACTCACGAGTCCTCAATGTCCACAATCTGCCTGAGCTTGCACTCCATCTGAATGGCCGCCTCTTTTATGCGTGAGGCAGGTACCTGCGAGGAAAAAAGGAGGAAGGGAAAGTACGAAACTACGTGGCAAATTGTAAGGCGTGCAGGCCTGCTAATTTGTCCTTGTTCAATTCAAAAAGCTTCCACCTAAATCGGACGGCTTAACTGCTAGGATTTAGCTGATATGTATGACCATAAATAATACGAGTGGCTCTGGCATTTCAAAATTAAACAAAAGCATGCTTGTTACTGGTGCCCACCCGTACAGATGGCTCGGGAGTTAGACCAGTGAGGCACATTTCGTCTACCCCAGTGTCGTAGTCCCCACACGTATGGTTTGCCGCCTCCACATACCACTCGCTCATAATGTTTATCACGAATTGCCTGCGCATCACACGAGTATACAACGCACGTGGTGGAATTACGGCATATTCCTGGCAAATGCCAAAGCTGAAGCCCTCACAGAAACAAGTTTGGTCAGTGCTAACACTTCGTAATGCTGTTGGCAATACCTGCATACTTCTCTTGCATCCTAAAATATCAACTCTCCGGTGGGCTACGTACGACCATACTGTCTGCATCAGTATAATTACACTCAGACTGGCATCAACTATTGCAACACACGTGCTCGGGCCTATTCTGGCTCATTCCTCAGAGTGCCGTCGCTGCCTCTCCCAGCTCACCCTGTCTCCTCAATGTTACCAAGGGTGTCCTTTTTTCCTCCCCCTCTGCCTGGGCTGCGGTTGATGCCGATACAGAACACGGGTGGCGCATGACCCATGGTGTTGAAGTAGGAGTACGGTGCCACATTCACCACGCCGTCCTGCCAATTTTGTTTGTGTCGGTGGTTTTGAGTTGGTGGAAGTGAGTGAGATCTGAAAGAGAGTAATGAGCAGCATAGAGAAAGATGCAACTACAGCACCACGCGGCTGTTGGCCTATGATTTGAAGGGCTCCTTAAAGGTAACAGCTATATCATTCCGTTGTGGACTCAGCAGCGGATTTCTGCTGTTTCTCTATACGAACAGTGAAACAGAGGCCATCGCTCGCCTTGTTGATGCTGGATACGAGCGCGATTGGCCGTGGGACAATGGAAGAGATGACGAGGGCGTATGTTGAAGCTCGATCCATAACAGCAGGGTCGTACTGGATGTAATCTTGGTCTCCTGTGAATCGAATGTCACAGCCGTTACATGTGGTTGTTACAGCAAAAAGTGCAGCAAAAAGAGCCAGGTGAAGCAGTCTCTGAATGACTGCTTCAGAAAATTTTCAGATGCGCAGATGCGCACCAAACGGAGGGGGCTGCTTCACGCCAGGCTTCCAACCAGGATGTGGCATTGGCACGAAGTGGGGGAGGGTGTCACTCCGGCCTGCTGCTGTGCGTTTCTTTGCTGCCAACAATTTAGGCAGAAGCTTTGCCACGGCAAAGCCAGCTCCAAACGCGCAGGTAGCTAACACTTGGGTTCCTAACCCCATCAGCCTCTTGGTTTAGCCAAGGTTTTCCTATTCAGTGACTGCAAAGTTGTCTGGTGCTATAACGGAAGGGCACAAATCTGATCCCTGCAGTCTTAATTAGATGAATACAAAACACTAATAATTATAATATAATTAGTGTAGGGCTTTCTACCATCAGTATCAGTAGGGTCAACTGGGACACCTGTCCTCGGGTTTGTGTATTCCTCACCGAATAGCTAGATAGACAGTAAGCCTCTGCCATCATGAGGCACTCATCACCATTAGCCTTAGCATTGGTGGCCTTATTAGCGTGCCTTGGGGGATGTGCAGGACAGACAGACCACCCGCTCACGAACCTGCCGGTGAGTGTGCGCACGCCATGCCCCTCTTCAACTCTTTGTGTCTGCACGCATGTCTGTTGCAGAGCACAGAGAGGATACAGGCACATTCTAGTGTAACCAGGCACGAAGCAGGGAGCCAAACGCTTGCACCTCGAGTTTTGCAAGTACGATGGGACACCTCACGCAGGCTGGCCCTCCCTCCTTCCACCCCCAACACTCACAGGCACCTGGCTCAGTGCAGACAGCCTACCTGCTGCCCACCTACGCTGACAAGAAGTTCCCTGCGGGCAGGATGGTGGACATGGTGGTGGGCTTCCACAACGAGGGGAGCGAGACGTACAACGTCTCGCTCATCGCCGGGTCCCTCAACTCCCCCGCCGACTTCAGCCTGCACGTCCAGAACTTCACGATGGCGCCGTTCGGCGAGGTCATCGGTCCCGGGGAGGAGGTGTCCGTCAACTACAAGTTCACCCCCGACTCCCGCGCTCCTCCCCGTGACTTCGTCGTGGCGCTGACAGCCTTCTACTCGGACTCCAAAGGCCAGTGGTACAGCAGCACCTTCTTCAACCAGACGGTGGACATCGTGGAGGTGAAGAAGATGGTGGACTGGGAGCTGGTCAGCCTGGTGGCCATCTTTGCTGCCAGCCTCGTGGGCATCGCCTGGGCTCTGCACTGGTACGTGGTCAGCAAGGGCTGGCTGAAGCCCCAGAAGAAGCGCAGCAAGAGCAAGGCACCGGTCAACAGGGGACCCGTTGACCCGGAGGAGTGGACTAAGGGGTCGGAATACGAGCGGCACATGGCCAGGCTGAGGCAACGCAAAGAGGCAGGGACCAAGGTAATGTACATGGAGCAGGTCCATACTTGCATGACAACATAATACATGTATGATCACAATACACGCGCAAACATGCACACACATGCACGCATGCAAACGCACACCCGTATGCGCACACGCGTATGCGCACTTACAAACACACACACACACACACACACACACTCGTCCACCTACGCATACATTTGTGCAAGCTAAAAACAAATGCACATAGACCCACACATGCATGCATGCAAGCAGCGCTCAAATAAAATCATACAAAAGCATCAAAGGCAATCCCACAAGGAATGCCACATGGCTCGTAAAACTCCTGTGCATAGATAGAAAAAGCAAAGCTGTATGATGAGGCAGCTCTTGTGTACATGAGTAGAAATAGTACGTGACGACAAACGCTATCACGCATAGAGTTACACGAAACATGTATGTGCACGAATTTACATACACACACACACACATGCAGGATGCCAGAAAGTAAGGGCCTGGGCTGGATAGGGGGGGGGGGGTGTTAATAGGTAGGCAGAGCATACTGTAGACAAGAGACAGTTTCTTCTTAGCAGCACAGTGAGCTCGTCTGCATGTTTGATTCATTTCAGTTAAAAGTGCACATTGATTTCGCACTTCAGTGCAGACACGCTGCCTCGCTTATAATGGGAACACAAACGCTCACGTGAATCCTTGTTTAGTGTTATGAGGACTCCTGGGTGGTGCATTACGCATTATATTGTGACAGTGATTTCTATCTTAATTTTGTCAAGCTCCTCATTCCTTGCCTTATCCACCTCAAATGACTTTGATTAAGCATCATTCTGTCACAAGCATTCTTTTTGGATGTGAGGCTAAGTGTCACTGACACGGCAAGGTCAGTTTAGGCTGGATTAAAGAAGATGAAAGCTGCTGCTCATATGCCAGATGTTTGGCGTGTGGGCTCAAGTTTCTATTCACTCGTGCTGGACTCCTCACGCCGAAAAAACTGCTGTACGACAACAGGACATTTACGAACCAGTAACTTGAAGGATGCACATTTGAAAGTCACCAGCTACTAGCAAAAAGCAGAAAGGTCACAGCAAATAGCCATCTTTTAAGCTGCTAACTCCTTTTAGGCATGTTGTGACAGCTTTAATTTTTAATGGGAAAAAACTACGCAGGCAATCACTCCCCATAAGGAGCCACTTTAATATCGATTGATAGTACCTGCTGTTATTAAAGTGGCTCCTTTTCCTTAATTAAAGTGGGGAGTGGTTTTTTGCTGCTTTGTCAGATTAAATGCAATGTATAAGATTAAGCACAACAACTCTTCTGTACACTCTTTACTCGTGCTTATGTGCGTGTTTCTATCTCTGCTACTGCTACTCATCTTTGGTTCAACTTGACTGCCACACTGCCGTTCCCTTCCAGAGCTATAGGCTTTTTCCAAAGCTTCCGCTCAGATGCCCCCCAGAGGCAGATATAGCGACATAACACATAACCTTACCTAACCTTTCCGGAGCTGGGACAGACCTCTCGGTCTCATTGTGTTACATCTTGATTTGACTAGACGAACAAAGAGGGTAAGGGTAAGGGTTACACAGCTATATCCGCCAACGAGGGCAGTTGAGCTTTAGCATAAAAAAGCCAGCTTCAAGAAGAGAAAGAGGCTAGAAAGACTGAACAAGACACCAGAAAAAGAAGCAAGAAT
>Ga0307974_1001916_pt1 | contig 14605 bp, 16 predicted proteins | sample OrgLakmetagen784_FD_201812 | JGI IMG/M metagenome (GOLD analysis project Ga0307974, IMG submission 201812) | Saline water microbial communities from Organic Lake, Antarctica - #784 | ecosystem: Environmental > Aquatic > Non-marine Saline and Alkaline > Saline | place: Antarctica: Organic Lake... | reverse complement strand
GTGTTGCTGTTGGTGGTGGTGGTGGTGCTGCTGCTGTGTGGGCAGGCCCTGTTGGAACTTCTGTTGCTGTGGCTCCTCACAGCACCCTGGTTGTGCAGGGTACACGTGCTGCTGGTGGTGCTGCTGCTGCTGTGGCTCCTCACAGCACCCTGGTTGTGCAGGGTGCACGTGCTGGTGGTGGTGGTACTGCTGCTGCATGTAGGCAATGTCATGATGGCCCTGAGGCTGATGTCCCTGAGGTTGATGGCCCTGAGGCTGATGGCCCTGAGGTTGATGGCCCTGAGATTGATGGCCCTGAGGCTGCAGCGCCCGACGCTGGTCAGAGGGGACAGCTGGGGGTGAGGAGGGGAGGGCGTAGGTGGGCAGCAGTGGTTGAGGAAAGGGGGCGCTCGGCTGCAGCAGCTGCTGCTGTGCAATGTTATTGGTCTGCAACCCAAACGTTGTATGCTGCCCCTCTTGGAGCTCCCAGGGTGCTTGCTGCTGTTGATGCTGCTGCTGCCGCCGCTGATGCTGTTGTTGTTGCCATTGTTGCTGCAGCTGCACGTCTTGACTCGGCTGACAGAAGCTCTGGTCTGGTGCGGCCCATGCTTGGGATAGTACCTGACTATGCGTGTGATCTTGTTCTTGCTGCTGCTGCTGGTGCTGCCGTTCCCTCTCCTGCGAGTCTCGCTTTTGCTGCTGCTGCTGCTGTTGTTGCTGCTGCTGGTGCTGCTGTTGCTGCTGCAGCTCAACCTCTCGTTGCTGCTGTTCCTGCTGCTGCTTGTGCAACAGCTGCTGTGCCAGTGCCTGTGTGTGGATGTGTGCGTGTGTGCAAGTGTGTGCATGAGCGCTGCCTTCGGCGCTCTCAATTACAAACATCCATGCACACTCAACATGCTCCACTGTCGGCGTTGCCTCGATTGCACCTCCCAACCCGTTAACACACACAGACACACATATGTTGCATGCTATGTATGCCTCAAACCTTGACACACATACACAAACGTTAAAATTGTGTCTTCACACTTACACCGTTATATGTTACACCGTTATGTGAACATCGTTATGTTAACGGTGTAAGTGTGTCTGCACACTTAATAAAATGTTAACGGTGTGTCTTCACACTTCATGCACACGCTGCAATGTTCCCCATGCTTGCACACACCTGCACACACACCTGCACACACATGATCCCCATGCTTGCACACACCTGCACGCACACCCCAAGCGCACGTGCGCAAATGCGCAAATACACACACATGCATGCACAGACACACACAGAGGTACACAACAACTCCAACTCAGACCCCACCTGCGCATGCTGTGCTGCCTGCTGAGCCTCCCACGCCTGCTGCTGGGCCTGCAACTTCACCTATACACACACGCCTGCTGCTGGGCCTGCAACACCACCTATACACACACGCATGCTGCTGGGCCTGCAACACCACCTATACACACACGCATGCTGCTGGGCCTGCAACACCACCTATACACACACGCCTGATGCTGGGCCTGCAACACCACCTATACACACACCTGCTGCTGGGCCTGCAACACCACCTATACACACACCTGCGCATGCTGCTGGGCCTGCAACACCACCTATACACACACGCATGCTGCTGGGCCTGCAACACCACCTATACACACACCTGCGCATGCTGTGCAGCCTGCTGAGCCTCCCACGCCTGCTGCTGGGCCTGCAACACCAGAGGATGGGTCGACCCATGCCCTGGCCCATGGGGAGTAGTTGCACCTATGTCATGTGTGTGTGTGTGTGTGTGTTTGTGCAAGGAAACAGGTGTTTAAATGAGGTAGCCGGGTCTTGAGCCCGTGCCTGCAGCTATGATATTTGATGTGGGGCGCAGAGTATCAGTGCAACCTGATGTGGGGCGTAGATCATTAGTGCAACCTGATGTGGGGCGCAGATTATTAGTGCAACCTTATGTGGGGCGCAGATTATTAGTGCAACCTTATGTGGGGCGCAGATTATTAGTGCAACCTTATGTGGGGCACAGACTAGTGCAACCTTGTGTGGGGCGCAGATCAGTGCAAAGCATTCACATCTGATTTGTGTGGAAGCAAACTGGTTGTTTACTTTGAGGGCATCTGCCGGCATGTGTGGCTCAAAGTGTTCCTGTGCACCTGCCTATATACAAAGACCACACAGCTTGCCATGGCTTCTATTCGTTTACAATTACCAAATTGATAATTCACACCCCATAGTGTGCGCCCCATCATACCAAACGTGTTCATGCGCACCTGTCGTCATCCAACAGACCACACGGCTTGCCAAGGCTTCTATTTTGTATACAATTAACACCCCATAGTGTGTGCCCCATCATACCAAACGTGTTCATGAGCACCTGTCATCATCCAACAGACCACACGGCTTGCCATGGCTTCTATTCGTATACAAAGCACACCCCATAGCGTGCCAAATCATAACAAGCGTGTTCCTGCGCACCTTTCGTCATCCCACAGACCACACGGCTTTTATTCGTTTACAAAGCATACCCCATAGCGTGCTGAATCTTAACAAGCGTGTTCCTGCGCTCCTGTCATCATTCCAGACCTGTCGTCATTCCAGATCTCGCCATTCTAGATCATTCCATAACTTGCCATTCTAGATCATTCCAGATAAGTCATCCCAGATCAGACTTGACATCAGTCCAGACCTGTCTTCATTCCATCCACAGACCACGCGTTTCAATACAAACCACACTTCCATAGTGTGTTACACGGACATGTGCATCGCACGAAGCACAAAAATGGACAGACATGGCATCTATCGGACTACCCTTTCTAGCAATGCTTCATACTGTGCCTCATCATTTAAGAAATTGTGTTCCTGCGCACGCACCTGTCATTCCAGAGGCAGCAGCCACATGGCCTCCATTTGAGCACAAACCTCACCCCTATAGTGCCTCATCACAAGGAATTGTGTTCCTGCGCACACACCTGTCATTCCAGAGGCAGCAGCAATATGGCCTCCATTCCAATGCAAACCACACCCATATAGCCTGGCTCATCACAAGGAATTGTGTTCCTGCGCACGCACCTGCCATTCCAGAGACAGCAGCTATATGGCCTCCCATGGCCTCCGTGTCAGCATCCAAGGACCCTGGCACGGGCAGGGGGTTGTGGGGAGGATGAGCCACAGGCACCATGGATGGGGCCCCATGCGGATAAGGCGGCAGCTGCATGTGAGCATGCGGCGGCTGGACGTACACACTCGCATGTGGCTGCTGCTGCATGGCACTATATGGCAGATGGTGTGAGGGATATGATGCGGTGGGGAGGCTGGCTGCATGGGTGGTGGCGGGCAGTGTGGTGCTGGTAGCTGAGTAGCTTGCCCCTCCAAGGGGGTGTGCGCTGCACGTCACGGGCCTTTGTGAGGATAAGGGTAGGGTGTGGGAGGGTAGGATGGGGTGTAGGTTAGAGGGTGGGGAGTGGGCTGCTGCTAAAGTTCCTCCAGAGGTTTTGAGTAAGAAGTCTTGGACAGCAGAGTCCAGCTGCATGCACGTGTGTGTGTGTGTGTGTGTGTGTGTGTGTGCATATGCGTGCGATTGTGTACAAGAGTGTGTCCTATTGAACACATAAAAAAGAACGAGCACGCCTCAAGCAATAGTGAATGTAAGACTCTGATCCAATTGAAATTGCTGTGTGTGTGTGTGTGTGTGTGCGTGCGTGTGTGTGTGTGTGCGCACCTTCAGCGTAATATCACGAGCAGCTCGTGTGATCTCACAGCTAGTGTCAACACGGGCTATGCTCAGGCCAAGAGGGCCTTTGCTCGCGCGCATTGCCTTCCCTGCGTGTGCGTACATGAGTAAGCATTTATGTGTTTGTGTGTGTGTGTATGTGTGTGCGTGCGTTTGTAATTGTGTGTGCGTGTGTGTGCATCACCTCCCCCTTTTCCCCTTTCTATTTCCCCACCATCTCGCAAATAAAAAGCTAGAGCACTCCTCTCACCTGCCCTAGATATCGCCCCCTTCCCCCTTCCTCCTCTTTTGTCAGTCTCCCTATCCAACCGCACACCCATTCTTTACCCTACCATATAGCCTACAAAACGCTGCACATACTTCCACTCACCTGCCTTAAATTTCGTCCCTTTCCTCTATTTTGGTCATTCTTCCTATCCAACCGTACTCCCACTTTTCACCCTACCATATAATCTACAAAAAGCTGCACATAATTCCACTCACCTGCCCTAAATCTCGTCCCTTTCCTCTATTTTGGTCATTCTTCCTATCCAACCGTACTTCCACTTTTCACCCTACCATATAATATACAAAAAGCTGCACATAATTCCACTCACCTGCCCTAGATCTCGTCCCTTTCCTCTATTTTGGTCATTCTTCCTATCCAACCGTACTCCCACTTTTCACCCTACCATATAGCCTACAAAACACTGCACATAATTCCACTCACCTGCCCTAGATCTCGTCCCTTTCCTCTCCTTTTGCCTGCCTTCTCGTCCAGCAGCACCTCCCCCTTTCACCCTACCATATAGCCTTCAAAACACTGCACATAATTCCACTCACCAGCCCTAGATCTCGTCCCTTTCCTCTCCTTTTGCCTGCCTTCCCGTCCAGCAGCACCTTTGGCACCCCTCACTGAACGCTTGCCTCCTTTCTTCACACAAACGCTTCCACTGCTGCTGCCATCACTGTATGTGTGTGTGTGTGTGAGTGAGTGTGTGTGTGTGTGAGTGTGTGTGTGTGTGTATATGAGTGTATATATACGGTATGCGCACATCACACATGCATGAAACTGTGCATACTCACATGTACACTCATGCACACCTGTCCCTACTGCTGTCTCCACTGCCGCTATTCACAGCGCTGCTATCGTCCACACAATCAGCATTGCCACTGCCACTGCTGCTGCTTGTGTTGGAGCCTCTCGGGGCAGCACAGTGGCCTGGTATGGATTGGCCCGGTATGGAGTGTGTGGTGTGCAGGCTGTGGGTACCGTCTCCCAGCTCCCCTCTGTGCAAGTGTGATTGTATATGTGTGTATGTGTGTGTGTTTATGTGTGTGTGTATGTGTGTGTGTATGTGTGTGTATGTGTGCATGTGTGTGTATGTGTGCGTGTGTGTATGTGTATGGAGTGTGTGGTGTGAAGGCTGTGGGTACCGTCTCCCAGCTCCCCTCTGTGCAAGTGTGATTGTATATGTGTGTGTATGTGTGTGTGTGTTTATGTGTGTTTATGTGTGTGTATGTGTGCATGTGTGTGTATGTGTGCTTGTGTGTGTATGTGTATGGAGTGTGTGGTGTGAAGGCTGTGGGTGCTGTCTCCCAGATCCCCTCTGTGCATGTATGTGTATGCGTGTGTTTATGTGTGTGTGTTTATGTGTGTGTGTTTATGTGTGTGTTTATGTGCGTGTGTGTGTATGTGTGTGTGTATGTGTGTGTGTGTGTGTGTGTGTGTGTGTGTGTGTGTGTGTGTGTGTGTGTGTGTGTGAAATTTTAATTTGCAACGACAGCGTTGCAAATTGGATGCACGCCTTCCTCCTTAACCATGAATAGCAGAAACGAGAACTTAGAAACAGAAGCAGAAGCAAAAACACAGAAACAGAAGCAGAAGCGAGAACACAGAAACAGAAGCAGAAGCGAGAACACAGAAACAGAAGCAGAAGTGAGAACACAGAAACAGAAGCAGAAGCGAGAACACAGAAACAGAAGCAGAAGCGAGAACACAGAAACAGAAGCAGAAGCAAGAACACAGAAGCAGAAGTAGTGCATGTATGTGTATGCGTGTGTTTATGTGTGTGTGTGTGTGTTTATGTGTGTGTGTTTATGTGCGTGTGTGTGTATGTGTGTGTGTGTATGGCAGAGAGTCATCATATACTACAGCTGTACCCAGATGCTCATTCACAGCTGCATCTGCATTGCATAGCATCTGCACACAGCTGCATCTGCATCGCATAGCATCTGCACATAGCTGCATCTGCATTGCATAGCATCTGCACACAGCTACCGCTGCATCCGCATTGCATAGCATCTGCTCACAGCTACAGCTGCATTGCATAGCATCTGCACACAGCTGCATCCGCATTGCATAGCATCTGCTCACAGCTACAGCTACATCTGCATGCATAGTATCTGCACACAGCTGCATCCGCATTGCATAGCATCTGCTCACAGCTACCGCTGCATCTGCAGCGCATAGCATCTGCTCACATCTGCATCTGCATTGCATAGCATCTGCACACAGCTGCATCTGCATCGCATAGTATCTGCGCACATCTGCACTTGCATTGCATAGCATCTGCTCACAGCTGCATCTGCATTGCATAGCATTGCAGATGCTCAAGGCTACAGCTGCATCTGCATTGCATAGCATTGCAGATGCTCAAGGCTACAGCTGCATCTGCAATGCTTTGCGACTGCTCACAGCTACCGCTGCATCCGCATTGCATAGCATCTGCTCACAGCTACCGCTGCATCCGCATTGCATAGCATCTGCTCACAGCTACAGCTGCATCTGCATGCATAGTATCTGCGCACATCTGCACTTGCATTGCATAGCATCAGCACACATCTGCACCCAAACACAACAAGTGCCAAAGCTACATCACACGAAACAGCACTCACAGGATTGGCCAGAACCGTATATATACACCGTATATGACCGTATATCTGGTGATTTCCCTGCCAAAAATACCGTATATACACCGTATATATATGGTTCTGGCCAACCCTAAGTACTCACGATGCTGGGCAGCAATTGTGCAACCCTGCCGACCGTATCTCAACAATTTTTCATACAATTCGCACAACAACATCTGCAAGACAAAAGAAACTTGCATATAACTCATCCAACAGAATCTGCAAATCAATCGACGCTTCAGTACAACTCACCCAACAACATCTGCAAAATCACCGACACTTCAGTACAGCTCACACAACAACCACCGACGCTTACGTACGACTCACACAAAAGCATCTGCAAAACATCGTCACCCACATTGCAGGATTGGTGCCACGTTCCCCAGATCCAGGCACCAGCAGCGAACGGTACCACTGCGGATTGCTGAGATCAGATCCGAGCCCCAGGCTGGCGAAATGGGCGGCGGCTGCGGCGGCGGCTGATGGGTGAGCGGCGGCTGCAGCTGCGGCTGAGGGGTGGTGGAGGGCGGCTGTGTGGCATGGGATGATAGGGCGCGTCTGTGGGGTGTGCGTGTCATGCTTGGTAGGGCTGTGTAGGTGGAGGGGGTTGGGGTCTGGGAGGTGAGATGGGGTTGGGGGGTTAGGGAGGAAAGGGTGATGGCTGGAGTGGGTGCCGTGGATCTTGTGGCCGTCCTGTGATTTTGAGTGTGTGTGTATGTGTGTGTGTATGTGTGTGTGTGTGAGAGAGAGAAAGATAAAGAGGGAGAGAGAAAGAAAGAGAGAGAGAGAGAGAGAGAGAGAGAGAGAGAGAGAGAGAGAAAGAGGGAAGAACTGTCTGTGCAGCAAAATTAATACAGAAAGGCTCACAAGTTGGTCTTTTCATACACCTTAATCAGCGCATGGACAGCAAAACAAACACGACGGTCGTTATCTGCATTCCGTGTGTTCACTCGGATCCTGAGATGCCAGCCCTGTCTAGATGGAAGCAAGCAGTCTTTCTTTGACTACGCCAGCCCTGTCTAGATGGAAGCGAGCAGTCCTTTTTTTGACTAAGCCAGCCCTGTTAAGATGGAAGCAAGCAGTCTTTCTTTGACTACGCCAGCCCTGTTAAGATGGAAGCAAGCAGTCTTTCTTTTATTACAGGAATAGGCCAGTCAGCAGCGGATCTGCCAAGCAACCTAAGAGTCAAATCCCATTGTGAGCACTATGCCTATTGTTAAGAAAAAAACCGGCTTTGTTGAACACGCGTATCTGGGGAAAAAAGCCGGCTTTGTTGAACACGCGTATCTGAGAAAAAAAGCCGGCTTTGTTGAACACGCGTATCTGGGGAAAAAAGCCGGCTTTGTTGAACACGCGTATCTGGGGAAAAAAGCCGGCTTTGTTGAACACGCGTATCTGAGAAAAAAAGCCGGCTTTGTTGAACACGCGTATCTGGGAAAATAGAGGCAGGGCAACACTGTCGTTTCCACTCACACTCACACCCACACCCACACCCACATCCACACTCACACCCCAACCCCCACCTACGCCCACGCCCCCACCCATGCCCACACCAATACCCACACCCACACCCCCACTCACATCCCCACCCCCACCCCCACCCACGCCCACGCCCACCCGCACCCCCACCCACACCCCCACCCACACCCACACTAACCTGAGGCGATGGTGGTAGGGCTGCAAGGGGGGAGGAGGCAGCTATGCCCTTCAGCTCTGCTCCCGCCAACGCGTGGCTGTGTGCGTGGCTAGCCAGTGTGTGCTGCGTAAAGGATCACAAAGATGGTGTAACTTTAGGACCACCTGTCTGAGCTGTGCCTCTACCAATGCATGGCTGTGTGCACGGCTGGTCAGCGGTGTGGCATTGCAGGGCAAATGAATGGGGGATATCAGAGAGCAAAACCACAGCTGTGCCTCTGTCAATACAAGGCTATTTGCGCGGCCGGTCAATGGTGTTGCATAGCAGATTATAAAAATGGGGCATATCTGTGTTTGTAAGAGCAGAATCAGGTCAAAATTTGTGGCACACACACACACACACACACACACACACACACACACACACACACAGCACACCTGGGCAATTAGGGCGTGTAGCCTTTGCTTGTGGGCCAGCCACAAACTACCCATAATAATAATATGGCAAGTTCGAAGTATAATTACATAATTACAGCCACAAGACGCTTGTTATTTGCAGCGCACCTAAACATGCAGGGAGTGCAGCCTCTGATTGTGGGTCAGACGCAAGCAACATATAACATGGCAAGTTCGAAATATAGTACTTCAGCTTTAAGACGCTTGTTATTTTCAGCGCACCAAAGCATCCAGGGAGCGCAGCCTCTGATTGTGAGTCAAGCGCAAGCAACATATAACATGGCAAGTTCGAAATATAATACTTCAGCCATAAGACGCTTGTTAATTGCAGCGCACCAAAGCATCCAGGGGAGTGCAGCCTCTGATTGTGGGTCAAGCGCAAGCAACATATAACATGGCAAGTTCGAAATATAATACTTCAGCCATAAGACGCTTGTTAATTGCAGCGCACCAAAGCATCCAGGGAGTGCAGCCTCTGATTGTGAGTCAAGCGCAAGCAACATATAACATGGCAAGTCCGAAATATAATACTTCAGCCATAAGACGCTTGTTATTTTCAGTGCACCAAAGCATCCAGGGAGTGCAGCCACTGATTGTGGGTCAAGCGCAAGCAACATATAACATGGCAAGTTCGAAATATAATACTTCAGCCATAAGACGCTTGCTATTTGCAGCTCACCAAGGCATTCAGGGAGTGCAGCCTCTGATTGTGGGTCAGACGCAAGCAAATCATGAAATGTAAAGCTTGAGGTATATTTAGGGTCGGCCAGAACCGCATATGCACACCGTATATGACCGTATGTATGGTGATTCCTCTGCTTAATTTACCGTGTATACACTGTATATACGTATATTTGTATGGTTCTGGCCAACCCTAGGTATATTGCGTGGCTACAGCAACCAGGCGCTTTTTGATAGCAGCGCAACTGGGCATCTAGTGCTGCGTGTGCAGCCTGTGCTTGTGGGTCTGCCAAAAAAGAACCCATAAAATGGCAATTTTGCAGTGAATTGCAGCAACAAGACGCTCTTTAAAAGCAGCGCACCTGGGCATCTAGTGCTGCATGTGCAGTCTGTGCTTGTGAATCTGCCAAAAACAACCCATAAAATGGCAATTTTGCAGTGTAATTACAGCAAGCAGACGCTTTTTGATAGCAGCGCACCTGGGCATCTAGTGCTGCATGTGCAGCTTGTGCTTGTGGATATGCCGAAAACAACCCATAAAATGGCAATTTTGCAGTGAATTGCAGCAACAAGACGCTCTTTAAAAGCAGCGCACCTGGGCATCTAGTGCTGCATGTGCAGCTTGTGCTTGTGGATATGCCGAAAACAACCCATAAAATGGCAATTTTGCAGTGAATTGCAGCAACAAGACGCTCTTTAAAAGCAGCGCACCTGGGCATCTAGTGCTGCATGTGCAGCCTGTGCTTGTGAATCTGCCGAAAACAACCCATAAAATGGCAATTTTGCAGTGAATTGCAGCAACAAGACGCTTTTTAAAAGCAGCGCACCTGGGCACCTTGTGCTGCATGTGCAGCCTGTGCGTGTGAATCTGCCAAAAACAACCCATAAAATGACAATTTTGCGGTGTAATTACAGCAACCAGACGCTTATTGATAGCAGCGCACCTGGGCAGCTAGTGCTGCTTGTGCAGCCTGTGCTTGTGGGTCTGCCGCAAAACAACCCATTAAATGGCAATTTTGCAGTGAATTGCAGCAAGCAGACGCTTTTTGATAGCAGCGCACCTGGGCATCTAGTGCTGCGTGTGCAGCCTGTGCTTGTGGGTCTGCCGAAAACAACCCATAAAATGACAAATTTACGGTGTAATTACAGCAATCGGACGCTTTTTGATAGCAGCACACCTGGGCATCTAGTGCTGCGTGTGCCGCCTGTGCTTGGAGGTCAGCGCGTTGATCTTGTTCTGTTGCACGCTCCACCTAAAAAACATGTTAAAAAAGTAGTTAATAAGGGTGACGGGTTCATTACGCATTGTTGAGCTTGCATTTAAAGGTCAGCATGCTGCTTTGTTGCACGCTCCACCTATAAACATGTTGAAAAAATAGTTAATAAGGGTGACGGGCTCATTACGCATTGTAGAGCTTGCATTTAAAGGTCAGCATGCTGCTTTGTTGCACGCTCCACCTAACGAACATGTTAAGAAGTAGCTGAAAAGGCTGACGGATTCATTACGCATTGTAGAGCTTGCATTTAAAGGCCAGCATGCTGCTATGTTACACGCTCCACCTATAAAACATGCTAAAAAGTAGCCTGCTGAATAGGGTGGCGGGTTATAATGCATTGTGGAGCTTGTATTTGGAGGCCAGCGTGCTGCTATGTTGCATGTTCGACCTGTATAACATGTTAACAAGTAGCCTGCTGAAAAGGGTGACGGGTTCATTACGCATCGTGAAGCTTGTTCTTAAAGGCCAGCGTGCTGCTCCATTACACGCTCCACCTAAAAAACATGTTAAGAAGTAGCCTGCTGAAAAGGGTGGCGAGTTTATAATGCACTGTGGAGTCTGTATTTGGAGGTCAGCATGCTGTTATGTTGCATGTTCGACCTGCAGCAACTGATCACCATAGTGGTATTGTGATGACAGCACAATTTATTTACAGTGCTCAGTACCCTTGCAGTAGCATCACAGAATATACAAGGGAGTGCGGCACGTGAAGCAGGTGCGATCATAAGATGTGCGTTTCCCTACTAAAACTTCAACAAGGAAGTGAGGCACGTGAAAGCAGGTGCGATCGTAAGATGTGCGTTTTCCTACTAAAACTTGAACAAGGAAGTGCGGCACGTGAAAGCAGGTGCAATTGTAAGATGTGCATTTTCCTACTCAAACCTCAACAAGGAAGTGCGGCACGTGAAAGCAGGTGCAATCGTAAGATGTGCGATTTCCTACTTGAACTTCAACAAGGAAGTGCGGGACGTGAAGCAGTTGCGATCGTAAGTTGTGCGTTTTTCTACTAAAACTTCAACAAGGAAGTGCGGCATGTGAAGCAGGTGCAATTGTAAGATGTGCTTTTTCCTACTTGAACTTGAACACGGAAGTGCGGCACGTGAAAGCAGGTGCGATCGTAAGATGTGTGTTTTCCTACTAAAACATCAACAAGCAAGTGCGGCACGTGAAGCAGGTGCGATCGGAAGATGTGCATTTTCCTACTGTAACTTGCAAATTTCAGGTCAGCATTGCAATACAAATTGCACGAAAATGTTGTGTGATCTGAGTTTATACACTCTAACAGATCCCACCTCACGTGCCACTGCAGCTTGCAAGGCAGCGTCAAAGACCGTGTCATTACGGGGTACTCGCATGCACATCGCTCCAAAAGAAATGTCACTTGCAGAAACGTCAGAGCTCACCTCACATGCCGCTGCAGCTTGCAGGGCAGCACCAAAGACTGTGTCGTCATAGGGCAATCGCACATGCACATTGCTTTACAAAAAATGTCACTCACAAGAATGTCAGATCTCACCTCACGTGCCACTGCAGCTTGCAAGGCAGCCCCAAAGACTGTGTTGTTACGGGGTACTCGCATGCACATTGCTCCAAAGAAATGTCACTCGCAGGAACGTCAGAGCTCACCTCACGTGCCACTGCAGCTTGCAGGGCTGCCCCACGGACTGGTGATGTGTTGTTATGGGGTACTCGCATGCTCATTGCTCCAAAAGAAATGTCACTCACAGAAATGTCAGAGCTCACCTCACGTGCCACTGCAGCTTGCAGGGCCGCCCCACGGACGGCCTCAGCCTTTTCTAGAAATTGCTCACGCAATTCCGCTGGGGGTACAGACCCTGCACAAAGTAGGGTTTGCATGGAATTGTGTATGTGTGTGTTGTGTGTGTATGTATGTGTGTGCGTGTGTGTGCTTGAGTGTGTGTGTATGTGTGTGTGTGCGTGTGAGTGTGTGTGTGTGTGTGTGTGTGTGTGTGTGTGTGTGTGTGTGTGTGTGTGTGTGTGTGTGATACTCTACCTGTGTGTGTATGCGCCTACTTCATGCTTCAAAATGCAATATAATGCAAGAGTGCACTTCAGACACGATTAAACAAGTGCATTTACCTGCTGCCTTTTTTAGCTCTGTCAATTCCCAGTGCAGGCGCTCAACCTACCTGCAACTCCTAAAGGCACAAACGACCTAGATAGAGACATCGCCAACCAAATGCACTCACCCACAGCCTTTTTCAGCACAATCATTTCCCACTTGAGGCGCCTGAATTCTCGGACAGGTGCTGCTTCGTCCCCCAAGTAACTTTCCAGCTCCTCCCACCTGTGTGTGCATGTATGTATGTATGTGTGTGTGTGTGTGTGTGTGTGTGTGTGTGTGTATGTGTGTGTATGTGTGTGTGTGTGTGTGTGCACGTGTGTTATGCTTCATTTGCTGTGCTGTCATTTCCACCAAACTGCTGAACGGAAGTGTTGGCTGTGTTGCACGATGAGGCAACTGGCATTTGGAAAAAGAAGCAGAGGTGAAGCTTAAGTACAAGGTGGGTTGTATAACACGCGCAGGTTGGCCAGAACTGTATCTTCACACTGTTTATGACTGTACGTATGGTGAAAGCCACGTGCTGTAAATTCTGTGTATTTATACACCATATATGCGTATCGATAAAAGGTTCTGACCGACTCTAAATATGTTGAGGAAGTAGGCTATTTAGGGGATAGGGGATAGCTAAGGAAGAAATCGGCTGGATGTGCTTACTTATATATACTGTGAACGAATTACACTTTGCACGCCCTACCTGTTCGGTTTTTATGCTCATTTGGATGAAATGCAGCTACGTTAATCTGCTATATAAATTTTAACACACCTTCCAGCCTCACAAAATGGACCGAGGCAACAAAGTTCACGGTATATTAATCCTCTTCGTGCAAGCTCCCACATGCTCTCAACTCACGAGTAGTTTCTGGTTGTGGATATGCACATTCAATCATTGCACTTCTGTATCTCTTTTGCACTTCTGTACATCTTTTGCACTTACTCATATTTCCATATATTGCACATCCAGTCATTGCACGTCTGTACATCTTTTGCACTTCTATACATCTTTTCAGTCTTTGCACTTCTGCTGCACATCTTTTGCACATTCAGTCATTGCACTACTGCACATCTTTTCAGCCGATCCAAGCCTCGTAGCTCCCTGGGTCCAGAAAAAAAGCGCCTTGGGTAACAAGGGGGTTGATTTTCACAGCTTGCTTAATGTTTGCATTTTCTATTTTTATTTGCTGTAAGGTCAGCCAGGAGCATTGCTCATGCGGTCTTCCTCTTTATTTATGGGTCGCTGCCCTGAAAGCCTAGTGGCCCGTGGTCAGGCCAGACTCTTCGGGGTCGCGGGTTCGAATCCGCCTGGTAGCGTGAGTACTTCGCTGTCCGACAGCTCGGTCTCCATATTTTTAATCCATGCTTGTGGTGGTATCACCCCTTGTGTATAATTTATATCTTTTTATGGAATTTGTTCTTTTACCATCCTGTACACCAACTTTTCCACCAAGGTTGTACAGTTCGGGGTTCGGTCAAAAGTCTGGCGTTCGCGGACTTTGGACGCATTCAACAGAGCTCTTGTTGGCTCTTGAAATCCTGAACTGAACAACCTTGTTTTTCAAATCTGAGATCATCTATCCCCACTCACCCCATGTTCTCAATCTTGAACTTCTCCTGGTTCTGGATGCGCTCTTCTCTTTTTGCCCTGCGCATATGCTCCACTTCATTAACCAAACGTGTGATACGGCTGCTGGGCAGCTGCGTTAAAAGTGCCTGCAGACAGTGAGTACGTGTGTTGTGTGTGCGCATGTGTGTGCGCATGTGTGTGTGTTTGACAGGTAAAGGGGCAGAGAAAGAGAGGGTGAGGGCAAGGGCAAGGGCAAGGGAGGGAGAGAGAAAGGGAGAGAGGGTGAGAGGGTGAGAGGGTGAGAGAGAGAGAGAGA
>Ga0307974_1001915_pt1:7500-14608 | contig 14608 bp, 20 predicted proteins | sample OrgLakmetagen784_FD_201812 | JGI IMG/M metagenome (GOLD analysis project Ga0307974, IMG submission 201812) | Saline water microbial communities from Organic Lake, Antarctica - #784 | ecosystem: Environmental > Aquatic > Non-marine Saline and Alkaline > Saline | place: Antarctica... | reverse complement strand
GTGTGTGTGGGTGGGTGTGGGTGTGTGTGTGTGGGTGTGTGTGTGTGTGTGTGTGTGGGTGTGGGTGTGGGTGTGGGTGTGGGTGTGGGTTTGGGTATGTGCGCATATAAACTTGCAGGAAAGTGGTAATACAGGCAGCAGATTGTAAGTGGACTCCTCAAAAGTGGAACAGGAGGATTTTGCTATGTAATGCTGCACTACTTCTGCTCATTGGTTACTTGCGATGTTGTTTTAGCTTACAGTAAATATTGTGGTGTAACATGAGCTGGTACTCTGTTGGATCTCTCTGACTGGGCCTTTTTTGTCTGCTGGTAAAGAAGTTGTACGGTACTCGGTACAAAAGTGGCTTTCTTTTCTTTAATCAATGCGGGGAGTGGCTTTCACTGCCTGCGCAGTTTTTCTATTTTTTTCTTGTGTACTCATTGATAACTGCTTCTTGTGCCCTTGAACTACATTGTGAGTCCCCTCCGAATTAATTAGTAGCACCCTCAGCAGGGCCTTTTTTGTCTGCTGGTAAAGGAGTTGTACGGTACTCGGCACCAAAGTGGCTTTCTTTTCCTTCGTCAACCTGGGAAGTGGCCTCCATGCCTGCACAGCTGTTCTTTTCTAAGTAATGTGGTGTAGCATGATTGAGGCACAACAGCATTGAGAAGTACATAGAAGGAAAAGGTTGTCTGCAGGCATACCAGTTATCTCCGCATGCACACATACACTCATGCACACACACATACACTCATGCACACACACTCACACTCACTTGCATACTCTTCCTTTCACGCCCTGTGTGCAGTCGTGCTGCAGCGCCTTCAAACCATTGAGGCAGAAGGTGTGATCGCAAAGATGGACGAGCCGCCCCCGGAAGTAGATGACAGCTGCGGGTGTGCAGGCTGCTCTGTCATGTGAAGGCCCGCATGAGACAGACCACAGTTGTGCACTGCTAAGCCATGAAGTGCAGCTGCAGGTGTGCAAAAGTGCATGCCCCCGCGCATGTGAGGTGTCTGTCAGGTCTGCAATGCTTGTACCTGCAATTTGGGCGGTTCAGCAGACACAGGATGAGGTGTTCATTTAAGAGCTGAAAAATAGCGAAGGGGGGTGGTGAGGACGTGTATAGCACTTGAAAGTAAGGATCACAAGAAGAAAAATCTGTTACGTCTGCTGGTAGAAAGAAGAGATGCATGCAGTAAATGTGCCAAGAATAGGCTCTGACGTTACACTTCTGTTTGAATTGTCTAGAATAAATGCTGGCTGTATAGTACTAAAGGCCTGTCTCTCATGCACTTGCGTTTTGTTTTACCTTACAGTTCGTCAGTGCATTCTTTTCAACATGTATTCTTTTCAGCCCGAGATTTGGGGGATTGGTTTTTCCACCCTGAGAGGGATTTTCCAGTCAATGACGCATGTGCTGTCGTTGCATTGTTGGGAAATGGATTGAACTAATTACGTTTACTATTTATTGGAGGGGAGCTTTGGATGGCACTGTTGTTGCTTCTGCTGCTCAGTCTGGATGCATACATCTTAACAACGTAACGACGCTTCTTCCTTCAGTTTATGAATATGGGAGTTTTACTACTAGAACATTGCCGGCATGGTTTATCCCTCGATTTTCTGAGTCGTAGCTCAGGAACAACAATACTGCATGTTTTGGCCCACGTATCATCGTCCACTTCGTCGAATGAGCAGCAATGCAACAACTCAGAACGTCGCGCTAGCTAAGAAAAAAAGAAGCCAGACAGATCAGACAACGGAACAACGTGAAGAATGCACATTGGCCCATCGGTCAAGGTTATTACCATTGACATTATTGATTAATAGTACATGATGGTAGCAGCGTGCGCTGTGCTTCCCCAAAACAGCCACCAAGTAATTATAGGATACCCTTTATATGCGGTAGTGTCACAACCTACTCTGACGTTACGGATACCTCCATCAAAACAGCTGGCCTTGAAGGATCCTTTCTGCTATATCTACTGGCTTGCAAAAGGGTATGAATTACCATGACGCCTTACAGCACACATGCACCACCTCCTCAAACAAGGAAATGCCAATGCCATAGCAAACTACTATGAATATTACCAGACCCTCACGCTTCTTACCTAACAACATCCTAAGTCCCTGTTCAAACCAAGTGAAGGACATCCTAAGTCCTTGTTCAAACCAAGTGAAGGAACCCTGTACAACCAAAAGCATGCGGTATGGTTTAAGCACTCAATAAGCCTAACTTCGTTAGACAAAAGGCCACAGTTGAAATTTGCGTTTGAAGCGTTTTAAATGCGGTTGAAATCAACCGCTTGGTTGAATTCAACCGCTTCAACCGCTATTCAACCTGGGCTGTATTTTTGGAAATAACTGGCTATGATCCTGTTGTAGTTAATTTTAATAAACTTAAAACTGTTTTGTATGTTTGGGATGTTGAGAGGCCTCCTAAATCACTGCAACCACGCGTCTTTAGAGTCATGCCCAAGACACTATCCTACATGTCCTTTCCTTTTCTGCTACCCCCAAATCAAAAGTGAAATAAAACAAGAGGAAGTGAGTAGGGAGGAGAGACATTAAATGGGTGCAAGGGGTACAAGGCGGGTGAGAACGGGACTTGCCCCCTCTGCCCTCAACTAGACAGCCCTACACATCCTTTCTGGATGCCAACACACGCAAATAGTAAACGTGATCACCACTGAGAGACACAACTTAGCATGCAGCCTGATCTTCAAAGCCATCAGCAATACAGGCTCCCTAGGATACTGCTTTGTCTGCATGGAAAACACTGCCCTCTTGGTTGCTACCAAAGCTAACAGCACATGCTCTAAAAGCCTCTTCTCGTCCTGACGCCATCCTAATTTTACCTAGCACTGTGTGCTCCTCTCGCGTAACCACCTGCAACCAAAACTTTCAACAGCTTGCTAAAGACAAGAAATTGAATTTAAACCAGTGCGAGGTTCACCGATTAAGTTTTAACTCTGTGAAAACACTAGGCCTGATCACCAGCTCCAAAAAGCAAAAGCACAGCACAGCATGCTTATGGTCAGCCTAAACAGACAAGGATTAGGGAAATCAAGCTTCACGTGATCCTCGTTGGAGCTATGGGGATTATCTACAAAGACTATACAGACAAACCTCTGGCAGACCTTAATCTGGATTACCTTAAGATTAAAAACCTGACAAACAAACTGAACGAACACTCCATCAGACATGCATCTGCACTCATAAAAACAAGGTATGCACTGCAATATAACACAAGCAACAACAGGACGAGAAGAGGCTTTTAAAGCATGTGCTGTTAGTTTTGGAAGCAACCATGAGGGCAGTGTTTTGTTGGCAGTGTTTCTCAGATCTAGGCCTTGCTCTGATAGTATCTGCGCTGCCTACATCAGTGTAGGCAATTTGGTCGGCACCGCATGGTCCCTTTTGTAGGGCTTGAACAATCAGCACGCTTGCCGTATTATGGCGTTTTATAATCATGTTCCTTATTTTAGTGTGTTGGCAACCTGGGAGTAAGTGAAGCGCACTATCAGTGCAAGGGAAGATGGGGCAGTTTGCATTGGGAGAGAAGCCGTACTGGTAGGCGTGTTTTTGATTGTACCTCATAACATTACGCTTTTCGTAGAATTTGAAATTACTATTGTTCCAGAAAGCATTTGTGGTTTGTTTATTGACCAAAGGTCTAAGGTCCTTTCATTAGTTGTAATACCCTGTGTCTGTTTTGGCACTCCCCAGTCTGTGTGATTTGCACAACTTGAGCTATGTCTTGCGTGGTCACAGTCGTTGAATCTGTGTTTAGGGTAGCAGATAGACGGTTTAAAGCGATGATATGTTCAACAGAGCAGTGTCTCCCAAACTTTAGCTTAAGGGCGTTACCAGTGATTGTATGTGTATTATTTGTTTCCAAGAGGTCAGTGGGAGTTGAGGCCCCCAGTGCTACAAGGGGTTTGGCAATGACGTGTACCAGGTTTTCAAGGTTGATGAAACAAGGGCATCATTCGTGATTAATTCCTGGGTGGCAGTCAAACGTTCCAAGTAGTTAATATAAGGCTGGGAAAGCTCCAGTTGAAGGGGGAATGGCTGGAGAAATTACCAGCAGGTCAATTAAAGGCTTTGGGTACTCAGTCAAAGGTTGGAAGGAAGTTGCCAGCGCTCTCCAGTGCATGCAAGCGCAATGCAAGCATATCTAGAGTTCCAGCCCTTCCTTCCCAGCTACAACTTGCTTCAGGCTGCAACCTGATTCTGCTTAATTATTTGCGTCCATTGCAAACGCAAGGTGATTAATTCAGGGGTGATTAATTCAAATGCGGTTAATTAGTGATTAATTCTGAATCAATCACAAACATTAATCACCCTGTTGTGTATGTATGAGCCAGTCAGGGAGGAGTAGGAATGTTGCTGTAGCTTCTTGAGTCTTGAGGAGTTTGTTGATTGGAGTGCATGTCCCACAAGTGATTGCAGGAGATAGTCGCAATAATTCGGGTGGCAAAAGGAGAAGCCTGTGAATTTTGTGTCGATAGCATTAGTGCTTGCTCCAAATACTGTGTCTCTGGTATTTTCGCCCCAGTAGGCTTGGTAACTGGGGTCAAAATCTAGGGGGCTAGCAAATTGTAAAATTTTTGCTTGGTAACTAGTGCCCATTTTTGGAGGGAGGTCATAATGTGCCTCGGGGTGCAATACATGTTGGAATCTCTTGCCTTTTTCCTAATGTTGTTAAGTGAGCTCATTTGAAGTTTATTCTTTTGCAGCAGGCCTACAATGTCAGTTGCCGCGTCTTGCACAGGTGGTTGTGTAGTACTGTGTAGGCCAATCCGTTTAAATTGGTTGTAAGCAAGTAGCAAGATGTTGAGACGTTCTAGGAATAGCATGCCTGTGCACTTGCCGTAGATGTCATACGCACAGGCTGCTTGACAGGTTACGTGTTCAGGGATTTTGGGTTCACCCTCTGAGTCTTTATTAGACCCTGGCTTGAGGAGGTCCACATCCCGCACCCAGATCTCACATTTCCAGGTGGGTGAAATGTCTGCTTGGGGATTGACAGTGTCTGTGATTAAGATTGTCTTGTCTCTGATGTTTTGCCTTGCGACAAGTCCCGCATATTTTCAAAATGCTGGGTACAACCATCATAGCCTTGCTTTGTCAGATTGTCAATTTCTTGGTCTTCTGATTGGGCATTTAGCTGAGTGCTAGTATCAGCATTTTCATGGCTATCTACATTGGTTTTGAAGTCAGGGTTGGCTAAGAGCAGTTCTGCCGCTTCCCATGTGGGTTGCCAAATCACTTTTATCATTTCTTTTTCTTCTGGATAGGATTTTCTGGTGTCCTTTTCCGCTTGGGTTAGGTCAGTACAGGCTGGGCAGTGCCAGTCTTCACTATCTTCCGCATTTTGCCGCAAGATGCGGCCTTGCAGTATGTGAGCAAGCATTCAGGTCAGTCAGACAACTCCAATGGTAGGTGCGTTGACACGTATCACATTGTGGCATACCATCATAGTTTTCTTCTCTTTCTGGATGCTCTCGGCTGACCGGGCTCCAGAAAATTTGGCAGCATCGTCTACCTTTTGGCTTTTTGGAAAGGGCTCTGTTTTTGCTGATTTCAGCCCCGTGCTTAAGAACAGGGGTAACGTGATTTTATATTGCGATGATGTTACGTTTAGGTTTGCTTATTTGCCAGTCCAACACCATTTGTGTTTGATAGTCATACTTGAAAATTGTGTTACAGACCTTGACATTGCCCAAAAAAGCCGCGTTGCTATGTTTATAATGCCATAATCTGGTTGCCGCAGTCTCACCTGGTTGCAGAGGCTCTGGAGAATTAGGTAGTGAATCAGTGGGATTTTTAGTGAGTTGAGGGGGGGATGGGATTCCTCTTCTGCCTTTTGTTAGGTTGTGATGTTGGGTTGTTGTTGGTTCGTGCTTGGCGGGAGGGATTATTGGGTTGCGTGTTGGAGCAGCCTGGATCTATGTCCATACTTTCTGTCTGCCTCTGATCTGTGTATCTCGTTCTCCTTGTGGAGACTGTTCGCCGAGCAGGAGTTTGGATCTGTTGGCGTTGCAAAGCCTGTACATCTGACCAGGCCCATCCCATGGGAGTGTAAGTCTTAATTGCATCTAACACAGTAGCATTAATTTTCCTCACCCTTTCTTCTTTGTTAGGTGTCATGTCCTTGTTTTTATGTAAGTCACTGAAGGGTTTCCAGAGTAGGCAGGTTGGGTGTCCAGAGTACTTGTGTCGAAACTTTCAGTGAGAATGGGTTGTCCTTGGAGTGTGAGACGCAAGTTGCTATTATGGATGCTAACGTACTGCCGTGCTCTTAACATATATTGTAATTGTTTTTGAAGGTATCTTGGTGTTTGACACTGGGGTCCCAAGTGGCCTTGTGCCGCAGTTTTCAGTTGCTGAGTTTGACGCTCGAGGAGAGCTTTGGTGAGCTAGAGGCTAACCCTGAGGTTGGTGAGTCAGATGCCCTGCATGCATGGCAGTACGTTAGCATCCATTGGTGAGCTAGAGGCTAACCCTGAGTGTTCCCCCCTTTCGTAGTGTTGGTCCCCACATTATTTTTCAGATGGTCCCATGTTTGCCCCCGAGGGTCTGTCCCCTGTCCTTCTAACCTCCTTATAATGACACAGTTTCCATGTATTTCTTTTAGGTCCTCCTACGTGCATTCTCCTGAGCAACTATTTCCGGTATCCCCGCTTGCCTTCCTTTTCCGCCCAACCAAAACCTCTTCCTGTCCCCTGTTTTACTAAAGTTTTCTGACAGGTAGGTACTCAACTTCCTAGTCACCTCTCCTGCTCTCCTTTTATCCCGTTTGTTTATGTTTTTTTGGAGTGTTTGCCATCTCCCATTTACCACACACCCAAAATCAAAGTGCCACATGGCAGCTGTATTGAGAGCCCCCTGCTTTAATTCTGATCACCAGCTGCACATTGTCAGATAAAATCACTGGCTGAACTAAGTGTCATACTCAGATCATAACTGCCTGTCACGCAACTCGTCGCTGCCACCAATTGGGCTTGAAAACCACGTGGCTGCCAAGAACAGTATGCTCACTTGCCAAGAACATTACAATAAGGAATACAAATCCTAATTTTCATCTCAAGTATGCCTTTTACAAATGCGCTGTTACAAG
>Ga0307974_1001915_pt1:0-2500 | contig 14608 bp, 20 predicted proteins | sample OrgLakmetagen784_FD_201812 | JGI IMG/M metagenome (GOLD analysis project Ga0307974, IMG submission 201812) | Saline water microbial communities from Organic Lake, Antarctica - #784 | ecosystem: Environmental > Aquatic > Non-marine Saline and Alkaline > Saline | place: Antarctica: Organic... | reverse complement strand
TTCCTACCCTTCTTCACTGTCTGGGACGGGCTTAAACCAAAGGGCCATGGAGGCACGCAGAGCAGCGAGCGCATCTTCCCCCCTCCCAGACTGGCTGTAAAGGCTGGCAAGCAGCTGACCTGCAAAAGATGAGGACATTAATTTTGTGATGGGAAGCTCACATTAAGCGGTACTCGGTACTAATGTGGCTTTTTCCCCCTTATTCAAGGTGGGGAGTGGCTTTCACTGCCTGCGTACCGTACCTTTTCAATATCAACGTTTTTTGCCCTCCGGGGTGGTTCCGGTATCGTTTAATATATATTTATTTTGAGGCTCCGGGGTTGCCCGGGATTGGCGAAAATACAATTTTGTGGGTGAGTGAACAGTGATGGGCGGAGAAGGCCCCGCCCCCGCCCCAGCCCCTTCCCCATCCCCAGCACCTGCAGCACCAGCCCCAGCACCTGCAGCATGACACACATGCACCCCAGGCCTGGAGCATGGCACTCCTGGACAACACCTGGAGCACGACACTCCTGGGCAGCACCTGGAGCACGACACACATGCGCCCCAGCACCACACACACACACACACGCACACACACACACACACACAAACACACACACACAGCACGACACACATGCGCACGCACACACGTGCATGTGCACGCATACTCACACACGCACATGCACTGCCTGGGGTAAATGCCCCCCGGGATTTGTGCGGGAATGGCTAAAATATTTATTTTGAGGCTGCGAGATTACCCGGGGTTACATTAATATTTACGAAATTTAGGCACCGGGATGGATCCGCAAAGGTACAGTAGTTATTCTTTCGTAAGCGGTCATGAAAGCACAAAGAGTAGGGAGCGCCTCTCCCCCCTGCCAGATTAATTGTAAAGGCTGGCGAGCAGCTGATCTGCAAACAAAGAAGAACAGTGAGGAAATAATGGGAAGCCTCAATCAGTAGCCACGGAGCACACAAGGTACCAATACAAAGTGCCAACACAAGGTGATGCACAAGGTGGCGCACAATGTGACATGGGTTTCCTGTGTAGTGTGACAGTTTAACACAAAATGACACACTAGGTGACGCACAAGGTGATGCACAAGGTGAAACACAAGGTGACATGGGCTCCCTGTGTAGTGTGGCAGTGTAACACCAAGTGCCAACACAAGGTGACACACAAGGTGACACACAAGGTGACACACAAGGTGACGCACAAGGTGATGCACAAGGTGACAAGGGCTTCCTGTGTAGTGTGACAGCTTAACACAAAATGACACACTAGGTGACGCACAAGGTGACATGGGCTCCCTGTGTAGTGTGGCAGTGTAACAAAAAGTGACACATTAGGCGACGCACAAGGTGATATGGGCTTCTTGTGCAGCATGGTAGTGTAGTTACCACACCTATGTACATGAGTTTAGCCGCGCCTATCTACCTGTGCATGAGTTTAGCCACACCTGTGCATGAGTTTAGCCACACCTGTGCATGAGTTTAGCCACACCTGTGTGCATGATTTTAGCCACACCTGTGTGCATGAATCTAGCCACACCTATCTGATTGCTATGCAGGCAACTACGGCGAAGGTGGAGGCAGCGCATGAGGACGTACAGGTCCGATCACACAATGTTTGTTACCATGTTCCAGCTACAACGCACGGGTTTCTAGGATTCAGCTGCCATCCTTCATGCTATTAGACAGCTTTCTGGATTGGCTGAGGCGGCTACTGAGGTGAAGCAGTCCTACCTTTGAGCATCACAAACACAAGCAGTCCTACCTTTGAGCATCACACACACATGCATGCATACACACAGACGGCATCAGCTTTTTCACCTGTTAAATTGACATTGCTTGCTGGACTACCAAAATCAACAGCCGTGCCCCTTCGTTCACACATCAGCTGTACACTCCCTATACCTGGTTCAGGGCTAGACGGCACCAGCTCTTTGAAATGCTCGCTGGACTACCGAAAACAACAGCCGTGCCCCTTCATCCACACATCAGCTGTACACTCCCTATACCTAATTCAGGGCTAGACAGCACCAGCTCTTTGAAATGCTGTATACCTGGTTCAGGGCTAGTCGGCACCATCTCTTTGGACTTCCCACACATGGATTCCACTTGTTGCACAACGGAGGGGTCCAGCCCTAGTGGCGGCTGCTGCTGCTGTTGGGAGGCCTGGACAAAAGGACAAGAAGGTTGTCGTCGTCTTTTCGTTCACGTGGGGGGCGATGCTCAATGACTTTGTAGTTGTTGTAAAGAGGCCTAAACAAAGGGGCAGGGAAGTGTGAGCAATCCAAATCCATGGGAAGTGATTAGCTTCGCTGGCTGCGTTGCATGTCCTCATTTCCATCCATTTTTTTGTTTGGCACAAGGTTCAACTTCATTGTCTCTTGAGCATTCCACGACAGTTCCCAAAACCCAGGGTATCACAGATGCTCTAAGTTGGTCAGAACCATAAATATGCACCGTGTATCTGGTAATGTCCCTGCCAAAAATACCATATACCATCGAGGGG
>Ga0307974_1001908_pt1 | contig 14619 bp, 19 predicted proteins | sample OrgLakmetagen784_FD_201812 | JGI IMG/M metagenome (GOLD analysis project Ga0307974, IMG submission 201812) | Saline water microbial communities from Organic Lake, Antarctica - #784 | ecosystem: Environmental > Aquatic > Non-marine Saline and Alkaline > Saline | place: Antarctica: Organic Lake... | reverse complement strand
GCCACTTTTTGGTCTTTTTGGCTTCGAGCAGGCCTAGCTCCCCAGCCTTTCATTTTTTGGGTATGAAACATTGGTTCATGCGTGCTCAGCTCTTCAAGAGCTACAAAATGACCCCCTTATGAATTAATTCTGAGTATATCAAAATTTCCTTATATACGGTATATACGGTTATACGGTGTATACACGGTCATATACGGCATATATACGGTATATGGAAATCCCATATACGGTTTGGGCCAACCCTACGTATAGTACGTATATGTACAGGGTGTATAGTGCGTTATATATGCGTATACCGTTCGTTTACGATCACTTCGTGACCACACTTTTATATAATTAATTAAAATTTCGATTTCAGTTCGTGAGGGGGTCTGGGGATTAATTTTTGAGTTCGAGGGCACTTCGGGAGGGCCCTGTCGGGAATTATTATTGAGTTCAAGAGCCCCCTGTGAATGCTGCCTGTGCACTGCTACTGCTGTTTGTTATGGCTGCAACTGTGGCTGAGGCTGAAGCTGTGGCTGGGGGTTCACACTGGCGTGCTCGGAGCTCATTTTTCGATTTTCATCCTCAAAACCACTATAACCAATTAATCTTTCAATTCGAATTCAGTTCGAAGAGGCCTCCAAGAATTAATAAAAATTTTCGTTTTTCTGGCCAAATAATTAAATTATTTCCGAAGTGATCGTAAACAAACGGTATATGCGACCGCAGAACTCATTCACGTCTCACGCCACAGCAGTGAAATTAAGGGGCTTTTCGATGATTGCGGGTTTGATGATTGCGGGCAAGCAAAATTTAATTATATGCGGGTTGCCCGCACAGGATTTTGAAATGTATGCGGGTTTTTAGGCAGAAAAGTTTTTTGCGCCTGGGGCTAACGCGTTGCGCTGTGTTATGGTTTTCAAGGGAGCATATTTAGGACGGAAGACACTTCATAACATCAAGCAGCATGCAGGCTCAGCTGGGAGGGGGAGGTAGCGCTAAGGGAGCACGCTAGGGGGGAGCAGGGTCTTTTGATTAGGGGCCCTCGCACCACGGAAGTCCTCTCCCCCTGCCAACCCCAGCAGCTGCAGCCTCCCAAGCAGCCTCCTCCAGCAGGCTCCTCACGCGCAGCAGCCCAGCCTCCTCCAGTAGGCTCCTCACTTGCAGCCCCATGCACTTTGAAATTGAAGTTGCCCTCATCCAACGCATGCATCAAACGTGCGTTCAATTCTGCTTGCAGAGTACATAGGCAGCCGATGGAGTGGCTGAGCTAACTCCTTGGGCGCGACTGTCAGGGATTCTTGCTTTTGGCTCTGCCTGCCCGCAGCCCGGACGCAAAATTAAATTATTTGCGGGTAGCTTGGGATGAACGGGAAATTGATTCCGGTATTGACAAAATCTCCAGGCCCTGCGGCCCTGACATTTTTTGTTATTTAATTGCGAGCCTTGCGCGGGGTGAACTTCACTGCGCCACAGGTAACGTACTCAAAAGCCCCACAACTGCACCCACCAATGCGTGAGTGATCCACTCAGGGGGGGCCTCGCAAAACTCGTCCATGTCGCACGCCACAGACGCAGCCAACTGGTGTGCAGCCTGCGTCGTGCCTGGCGGGCAGTAGTCGACTTTGCACGATATGCGGGGCAGGTGCATCACGCCTTTACCCCTGGCCTCTTTGTCAAGGTACTTGTTGCCGAGGGATGGCCTTTTTGTCACAACTGTGCGGCTGCCCAACACGTATACCTGAGGGGCATGTGGGCGTGTGTGTGAGGGAGGTCAAGTGAGTGCATACGTGCAAGCGCACACGTCTGTGCGTTAGTTCTTGATGTGTGCATACAAGCATCTACAAATGTGTTAGGTGATGAGAGGCATGTGTGTGTACGTGCACATGTTTGGCGTGCGAAATAAGTAGAATAAATTATGCTGTCCGCCATGCATACACACATATGAACGCGCACACGCGCGTGCACACGGACACAGCACTCGCACCTTGTATAGCACCCCCCCATGCTCCACAAACTGTTGCACCACTAATGGCGGCTGCAAGTCTTGCGACTGCCCGACCACAAGCTTCTCCAATGATTCTGAAGGGGCAAGGTGGGGCAACAAGCAGCGCGTGAAATCTGGGCGTGAAATTTGGGCCTTATACTTTGACTAAGAAAAGCTCGGGTTGTTCAGTTTGAGGTTCGACCAAAAGTTTTTGTGTGTGGCCCTAATGGTCAGGTCAGCCTTAGTCGCATGAGTCCTTAAACTTGAGCCACAGCAATAAGATGACCAAGCCCCAAACTTGACCAGGGTTGACAATGCACTGCACATAGGGCTGGCCAGAGCCATAGATGCACTGTACATACACCGCTTTGAGCAGGGAAATCTGCAAACAAAGCCACACTTCATGCTTGCACAAATCCGGACAGGCTGTACTTTATGCGTTCGTACATAGCAGCTCCGCCACGCGAGAGCCTTCTCCGCTACCTGTCTGAAAAGGCTATCTTGCACACCATAATTGGGTTGCTTGTTCATCACAAACACCTGACACAATTCAAAAATGCGTCACATACATTTTACAAATATTTCACGTAAAGGGTTGGCCAGGACTGGACATACCGCATATTAGATCAACCCCTGCAAAAAAAACCGTATGTACACCATATATATTTGGTTCTGGCCAACCCTATTCACGTGCCACACCTATGTGCCACACCTATGTCATTCACGTGCCACACCTATGTCATGCAGCACAGCCAGGCCATGTGAGCCTTCCCTGCCATCTGTCCATAAGGGCTTGACAAGCAGGGGTGGGTGGAGGCCTGCCCCTTGCAGCCTTTGTTTGGCCTGTGGGGTGCACATGTGCGTGTGTGTGTGTTTCATGAGGGGGCAAGGTGGCAAAGTCAATAATTGAATGCGCCTCTTTATCATGGAACAAATCCTTATCTTGAAATGGTTGCGTACGTCGGTCACGCTTTCTATCTAATTCAATACCAAGTTGTAACAAAGCCGCTGACAGGTCTTAACATGTAAGCCACGATCGTCCGGTGCTCTCTCTACTCCCAAAGCATTACCATCCCAGCCCAGCACTATAAAGCTCCCACATACAACAGCTCCTTCAAACGCACGGGCTCTCAAACACACACTCGCCCGACCTAGAATGGAGCCCTCAGAACAACTTACTGGCAACCCATGCATACACTCACACACACTCACACACACACATGCACTCACACGTACACAGCTTTAACGACCCTTTAATAAGAGCAGCAAACGTGCCTGTTCTAGGGTAGAGTCCTCCGGGATCTCCACTTGTACAGGGGCATGCACGCGGATGAGCATGCGCGCCTGATTCCTGTCACCTTCCAAGAAAAAGTTCTCCTCCTGGGCTTGCTGTCGGTCATTTGTAGGCTGCGTGGAGCATTGCGTGTTTGCGTGATTTTGTGTGTTACTTTGTATGTCATTGTGTGTGTGTGCTTGCACATGCGCGTACATGCATGCATGGCAAGTGCAAAATTAATGTTGACTGTATGCAATTTATAAAGTACGTATGTATACTTAGTCTCGTCTGCATATGTATGTGCAATTATGTTAGCATGTACGGTACCTTTGTGTGCAAATGCCCATGTATGCGCAAGTAATGCTTGTGTGTGCGTGTGTAAATGTGTGCGCGCGCGTGCACACGCATGCATGATAGCATACATGCGCATGTGAGTAATGCGTGTTTTGTGTACGGTCGTACGCATTGGCGCATGTTCCTGTCAATGTGTAAGTATGTGCCTTAGTATGCTTGCTACTGGTTGCAATGTGTTTTTCGTGTGTGTGTGTGTGTGTGTGTGTTTACGTGGTGTACGTGCGTTGTATGCATGTGTGTGATGTGATGTAAGGGTGTTTGTGTGTGTACGTGCTTTGTATGTGTATGTGTGTGTGTGTGTGTGTGTGTGTGTGCGCGTCTGTGTGTGTATGTGTGTGTGCGCGAGTGTATGTGTGTGTATGTGTGTGCGCATGTGTGTGTGTGCACAAACGATTGCTTCGTAGAATGTGACACATGAGCCTGAAGACCATTTGGATTATAACCTGCATACCTGCAGGACGATGCCCTCCCCATTTAACACAGACAGCATTGTGGAGCGATTCTGCAGTGCCCTGATCCCGTCCACCCTGTCTATGACCGTCACGTCTGGGTGTGTCTTGCTGTACTCAAGTAAGTTGCGCTCCCACTCTGTATGGCCATGTTGTGTGGGGAGAGGGAGATGGGAGTGGGTGGTTGTGCCTGGTAGTTTTGTTGAGGAGATAATAAGCGGTGAACGCACCCCTGTTGGGCCTCAGCTTGTGAATAATGGCATCAAAAGGGCCCTGCTCCTCAAGAGGGCGCTGGCAGTCTATGAGGCACAACTCGATGTCGCTCCGTGCAGCTGCTTTTCTCATGGAGGGCGTCAAGTAGCGAGACACCTGCGTCGTCGATGGTACAGATTAAGATTTCCATATAGGAAGATCCACAAGAACACTTGTGTGCACGGACGAGATGCAACACACACACACACACACACACACACACAAAACACCCGCCTTCTTTGGGAGCAGGGCACACCCAATGCGCCGCATGCCCATATTCCCTCCTGTATCTGTACGTCCGGAGCAGCTGGGCACGATTGGCGACTCAAGGCAAGGCTCCTGACGACCAATCCGCACATCTTCACGGATATCCTCTTCCTCTTCCCTCACAGCCATAGTTTGTATTTATATGCTGAAATAGTAATTTTTAACATTATCAAGAGCTTGACCAAATCGTTGTGATTCCAAGTTGGATATTCTATTTTATATACAACACGTATACCCGCATACACATGACACATGTACACACGAATACACACTCTCTCTCTCACGCGCACACACACATGCACACGCGTGCACACACACACACACACACACACACACACACACACACACACACACACACACACACGCACGCACACACACGCACACACGCGCACACACACACACACACATACACACACACACACACACACACACACTTACACACACGCGCACACACACACACATACACACACACCACACACATACACACACACTCAAACACACATACACACGTATACACGTATACACAACGCACACGCACACATACACACATAAACAAACACACACATGCACACACGCGTGCGCACACCACACATACACACACACACACACACACACACACACACACACGCGCGCACACAAACATGCACAACAACAACATTCACACATGCTGTCAAGTTTTGTACGGGTGTCGTGTGTTGTGGATGCCCCATGCTGGTCGTACAGAGAGAGACGGAGACCATATCACGGGTATTCGGTGTTACATGGCAACTAAAGAGGGGGCCGGAACACGGCCAACAACGGGAGGAACTGACTAACCGAACTGGCATACTCGAACATAAATACACGCAGAATATAAATGAGCTCATTCCTCAACATCGTTTTATTATGTAAGTAAGGGTGCCATAGTCTTTTTTGGCTGCTGCTTGAAGGCCCCCGAGCATCTTTCGCTACATATTGCAGCTGGCTGCCATCGACTGTATTTGTTTGCAGACCAAGACCGAACCTTTGAGGTGCACGTTCCTGGTAAGGTAGTTAGGTGCCCTGGGCATAATGGATGCCAATCACAAATTGAACTCGCCCTGATTGCCTGTTGCGCAGCCCCTTGAAATCGTCCAACTTTCGAACTAGCAAGTAGCGGACTGCATTGATCCTTGTTTTTGCACCTGGATTCTTGTCAGCAATTTTTACTTTAGCTTCCAAATGTAATTCCGGGTTAGGTTGACCAGGTCCCTGTCAGGTTAAATAAATTCTCCCTTCTGCGTCAGATCTGTCTTCAGACTTCAGACCAGCTTAAAGCTCTGGGTGACCCAAGACGGCCAGGAGTCCCCATGTAAATCTAGGCGGTTCAGGCTCACCCATAGCAAATCTGTCGGAATCTGACTTGGGTAGGTACAATTTTTTCCGTTTATGAAATCCTAATATCCTGGACTCGGCTATCTATTTTTAACAAGGTAAGGATACCTTTCTAGTTCTGTGCCACCCGCGAGTAATAGTCTGGTGGAAAAGGCTGTGCTGGGCATAAAGCATGAAGGCAATGATTATGGGTAAAAAGCGGTTTATCCTAGGTACAGTGAGCTTGTGCTGTTGAATTTGGTGGCAGCCATGTTGCATGTTGCCTCGGCATTTTTGTTGGCAGCATCTTCAATAAACGATACCTTCTGCTGCAAGCTTTCAAGCTTCAAGCTAATAAAGCACTGCCGCCAGCCACATCTGGCATCTTTCGGTCAGGTTGATCACAGCAGATCGCAACTGGCAAACTGCACACGTATTAACCCGTAAATTTCGCTCTATAAATACGCAACACACACATGCATGACTACTTTGCTTGTGCGTGCAATTGATGAGAAGTCATGGCTTATTACGTCAACATGCCCGGAGGTGCAAGGGAAGGCGACACAGGTGGAGTATTAATAAAGGCTGCACGAAAAGAAGCAGAAAAGGAAATAGGTACAGCCATAGTTCCTGTACCTCTTACGTACTGGTATCGGCAAAACAGTACCGGAAATATGACCCAGCAATACAAGTTATATAAAAGATTCAAGCAAGCACTTCGAAATGCTTCGACCCTTAGTGGCCCTCATCGCGACGGCCTTATGCATTTCCGGGACGCAGGCAATCAAACCTCGTAGCCACGGTGAATGCTTGACGAGAGAGCAGTTCTCCGGTGCGTCCGTGCCCACGTTCAAGCAGTTCATCATCGAGGCCGACTCCAGGCAGGAGGGCTCTCAGGCAGTGGAGGTACGGGCACAATTGTTGGTAGCGACCGCGGCGCGACCAAATTTTGTGCCTCTGTTCCTCTGCACACAATCACACATTAGGAGTAGCGAGAGGGAGCTTGTCCCGTGATTGCAAGCACAACCCTTGTCTTGCAGGCCACCGTCGCCGAGGACTTCGAAGTCAAGTACTACGACCATTTCAAGGTAGGGATTGGTCTTGGCGGCAGAAATGAAACCAAGCACTCGCAAGAGAGGACTGGCCGCCAAGAACATCAGTATTTGCATCTTACCAATGACTCAATTACCAACAACCCGCGAGCAGGTGGTGAAGAACTTGCGCAAAAATGACACGTACGTCCTGTATCACTGTGGCATGAAAGCCCCCGCCATGGAGGAGTTGCCTGAGGAAGTGCGGCAAATTGAAAACTTCAACAACTTCTTTGCCGTCCCCCTCAATCGCGTGTCCGTGCTTGACACCTCTGCGTACGGCTTCATGGTGAGAGGGTTTGAGGGTGAAGATATCATTACAGATTGCAAGGTGCAAGCATCCCTGTGCATCCCAGTGCGCCTGACAAAGCAACATGACATGCAAGCATCCCTGTGCATGACAAAGCAACAGGACTGTTATGCTCCCAGTTTGCAGCATGCCAGTGCGCTTGTAGCAGTGCTGGGTCACAATGCACCAGGTTCTATAGATACGCTCGCCCCTTTCACCACGCGCAGAAAGAGCTGGGCCTAGAAAGTCGGATCAGCTACGTTACTGGTTATGCAGTAGACTCCTGTGCAGCCAAGTTATACGCGACTGGAGACGATGGTGAGCATCTAGATTAGGATTGGGCGTGCACACACACACACACACACACACGCACACACACATATACACACACACACAAATATACACACACAAACAAACACACACACACACATACACACACATACAAACACATACACACACAATCACACTCAATTTTGCCTGATTCTTTGCAGTGTGCAACAAAAGGGCACTGGATCCTCCCAATTCAGACTTTGCTGGGCAAGTCAACCAGACTGATGCAGTGATAAGTTATGCCAAGAATGACAACGACAAAGTTGTCGCATTCACGTAAGTATTTGGCTCAACGATGTGTTTCTGAACCTGTTCCAAAGTTTGACATTTGACCCTTTGATAGACTGTCGAACTTTGAGCATGGGGGGTTCTCTCTCATCGAGATCCTTGTTGCTCTGGACTGTACTTTGACTGCCACATGCATGGAAATGACTGGGAGGGGCATGCAAAAGGGGAAATGGGCTCGCCCAGCAGGAGCGAGCTAGAGGAGAAGAGAGACTTGAATGGCGGGTCAACATAATTAGCCTGACTTGCAAGTTCCGAATTAACCGCGGTAGAATTTTTATCCCTGTTTGCGATTTCAACAAAAAGGTTTAGTTCAAACTTGCATGCCTTGTCCGTCAATTTGATGTTACTTGCTTCAAAACTCTCTTCCCTGAATTTGTAAAGGCAGGCTCATTTTGCAAGCAAGTTACGGAACGAGTGCATCTTGACCTTAAAGCAAACATTGGGTTCTCGGCCTTCCTGGCCCTCTTCGCTTCTATACCTTTTGTACATGTCATCTCCAACGCATCTATGCCTTCCTGGTAATTCTTGTATCTTTCTTTTCTCCCGGGGGCGGAGGGAGAAAAAAATCCCCGATTGAATTTCCTTGACATACAACCGCGCGTTGTTAACACACATTCGGGTTAACTATTTTCAATGGGGGGATATCTGGTGGAAATTGCAAGGTCAATTGAGGGGAGGAGTTGAAGGTGATTTTTGATTCGGAGCAATAACTATAATAGACCGATTTTTGCGTACAGAACAATTGGAATTGTTCCGTACAGTTAGTTGACTGGTAGTTAATTTGGAACTGGTTCAGAAACATTTTTCTGTTTCAAAGTCATAAATTTAATCACTCATCTCATCCTGTCATTTCAATCCTGCTCATCATCTGTATTTACTTGCTCATTAAACTCTTCCCCCTTTTAGAGCAACCGAAGACCCCGGCAACCTCAAGCGTGCTGAGTGGCTTAAATTCATGGCCACCTTCTTCAACTACGAGGCGGAGGCCAACGCTCTGTACAACAAAATTGTGGAGGTGTGTGGCCCCATTGCTTGGGTGTAGGGTCGGCCAGAACCGTAGATACACAACATAATTGACCATACAAAGATTTCCTGCTAAAACCACCATTGAAAGGTTTCCTGCTAAAGCCACCATTGAAACACCAAAAATGTATGGTCTGGACAACCCTACTCGGGTGCCTCCCCGAGCCAACTCAACGTACGTGACTGAAGCTGTCTTCCTTATGTGCCCTTCTCTCAGGACTACTCCGCTACCAAGAAGGCAGTTGAGGATTACGTGGCGCAGGATGGCAACTCACGCCCCCTGATAGCTTGGCTGTACTGGCAGCCCGCAGGCGGGGGCGAGTCCTGGAGCAACCTCCCTGCTTACGAAAACAAGGTCGAGCTCAAGTTTTCTGGTGAGCATCGCACGTGCAAAGGTCGTCATTTGATCTGTTTTTTGTTTCCATTTTACCGATACATTTTTGTATTGTACTCAAGGCTGTGGCCTGAAAGCCTCCTCTAATAACAACACGTACGTGCACATGCATGCGCACATAATCACACGCACACACATACACACACTTGTTCGCTCTCTTGGCAGAGTACCATGTAGAGTACATGACACATGCGGGCGGCAGGATTCTGGACTTTGAAGCACTGAAAGAAAAATATGTGGATGGAGACAACATCCGCGCGACATCCACCAACCTACAGTTCCTAAACCTGACCACTTCGGGCAGCACGCTGTCTGAGATTCTCAAAGAAGTGGAGATCATCGTCGACGAGACTGGTCACGATTTCATCGCAAGTGGGTTGTTGTTGATGTGCTGGTATCCTTAAGGCATCCACTTTGGGCAGCTTACTGGGAAGTGTGTTGTGCATTCTAGTGTCCATAAGCAAGTAGGAGAGGCTCCTCTTTCCACCTTCATGCACACACACACACACTCTCACAATCACACATCAAATTCGTGATTCCCTGTTTATGGAACGCGGCTGCTTGCAATTCCAGGCACAAAAAGGGGAGCAGACGTCTCCGTCGCTGACGTGCTGTCCTTGTATGAATTCAAAACCGGGACAGACGCTCCCCCCTTTGTCAAGTGAGTCTTCTGCTTTAAAATTAGACTGTCCAGGAAATGAACAAATCGCTTTGCCTCCGAAAATGCGGCCTCACTCGCCAAAAGTCAATTAGCCAGCAGTCAAGGACCAACCTTTGTGACTTGTTTTTTGAATAATTGCATTACATTAGCTTTGCTGCAATATTGTGCATGACATGGGATCTAATCTAACACCATAAATATACATATATACCATATGGGTCCATACTTGCAAATGCTCGTAATTCAGGAATGAGCAGATCATCCGTGTTGACGCGTCCTACAACGGCGAAGATTTCAGCACTTACGGCACTACTTGGTTCCAGGAGGTGGTAGCCCGACCTGATGTGGTGAGTCAGCACGCCTGCTACCTGCAGGATTGTACTGCACCTGCATCATCTGTTCATGGTGCAGATGTGTGTGTGTGTGTGTGTGACAGCAGTCGGCCTGGTAGGTGACAGAACCAAGGGCGTACAAATGGTTGGTCGTGGCTGAATTAGCATCGGTGCTGGCCAAGCTCTGGCCGTTCACAAGCGGGTTCAAGGTCAAACAAGGGCCGCCTGAAACCCTTTTGTAAGGACTGCCTGAAGCAACTTAAAAGTATGCTTTGTATGATTTCCTTATGTAAGGGTCTGCCTGATATCCTTGTACGAAAGAATGGCCTGTCAAGCCAGCCACGTGTGCACCGCAGAGGCACCACAGACTGAGCGAAGCTTGATCTGCCGTGTTTGTACAGGTGCAGCGTTTTTGATAGAGTCTGCCCCCTTGTGTACATTTGTGTGCCGGTTTTAAAAGGAGTTTGCCAATTGTATGTAGCAGTAAGTGCAAATTCTGAAAGAGCTTGGCAATGGTATGTTCGCTCGTGTGCAGGTCCTCAAGGAGTTTGTCAGTATCCTGCAGCCCGGCTTTTCCTCTTCCTCAGCTGCACCCAAGCACATCCGTCTCCTTGGTACTCACGCTCCCACCCTCCTCTCTGCGGATAAGTGCGACAATGCCGACTACGAAGACTGCAAGCTGGAGTCGTCCCTCATCTGCCCACTGCTGTACATGTGAGTGAAGGGGGGACTGATTCAGGTGCCTAAAGAGATTGCCTTATCTATTGTGACCAAAAAAGCCGCTGTTGAAGCATTTGCTACTTGAAAGGTGGGGGAAATGATAAGAAGTTGGTCGTGAATGTACACCTGACCTGTACAAGACCACCCTTGAATGCATGCGTACCTCTTGGCATATACAACCCTTGACGCTGTCAGTCTACGCATACGTTCAAACCTGGTTTGCTGGGCGTAGATGTGCCTCACCACCTGGCTGAACAATGAATCGTTTCGGTTGTGGATGTGCGCAAGTACGTGTTGCTAGGCTCACATGCGAGGAGCAGGGCCTTGTGAACATGTGTTCACAAGGCCCCGAACTTGTCTATCCTCAAACCTCAGGTCATCCATCCTCACCCTGCTTTGTCGCACCCGTGCTGCAGGCATTGCGGCGCAAATTTTTCCTGTTTTCTTTATCTTGCTCAAATTGTGCCGTCTTTTCAATCGCTGCAGGGACTGTGATGGAAGCATCAAGGTGGCGACTAAGGAGCAGCGTTGCCCTCCCACCCGAGAGGACTGTGAGGGTGAGTGTAAGAACATTGTGTGTGAGTGAGGTTTCTGCGTCGGGTCTACTAAGGCTGTAGCAAAGGTATTGGACAAATAGAGCATGTAAATGAGTACCTCAATGTAGTTGTGTGTATGAGTTGGGGGGGGGGGTTCTCTTAGTCCTGGCCAGCTGCAATTGAATTGCACTTTTTAACACACACACACACACACATGACGACACAATGTCATACCCCATACGTCTGATACTCTGTAGCTTAGCAGCTCACATCTGCTACCCCCGCCCTCCTCAAACGCACAAACTCCACAAGCATGATCTTTACAAACTCCCGCACGCACAAATTCCCCAAGCTCCTCACATGCCGGCCCACCTCACACGCACAAACTATAATGCCTGCAGCCGAGTCCGACATCAACGTTGAGCAGATGGACCTCGTGTTCACGATGGATGCCTCCCGTGCCGCCTCTCTAGGTGAGATACATGTGTGTGTGCTTTCGTTGCACCAGCTGCAGCCCCTGAACGTGGCAAGAATTCTTCCGCGGCATGCAAGTATGGCCAGTGCCACCTCTTAAATGCTCAATCATGCTCTCTCTGCAGCAAATGTTACGTATGGATGTGGCAAGGCACCAGCACTGAGATGGTCACAGACAAAAATTGTGCCATGAGCTCCTGCAGAAAGTATGAAAGGAAGAAAGGAGTATTTTTGGGAGGGGTGTTTTCCTGCCTTGGACAGTCACACTTGGCTACCTGACTAGGCTCTGCACAGGTGTTGCTCTCTGCACAGCATATTCATCTATCTCAACCAATATCAATGTCCGCTGCCTGTCCCCTCCCGGAGCAGAATATACCCTTCCCCCCGAATTTTTGCGACAGCACCTCACCCTTTCTTTACTCCAATTGGCCAACTACACTCACATTGCACCTCGCCTCCTCACACCACCCAGTTGTCAACGGCGAGGACACCGCAGATTTCAACGGCCAGTCAACCAAGGTTGTAAATGACAAGCTGAAGGAGTCCCACGATGGAAACGCCTATGCCAAGATGATGGGTGCAGAGGTGCCTCCCCACCTGGCTACTACTGAGATTAAGGTGGGGTTGCATGGCTCTGGGCAGCTAACATCACCTGCACAGGCAAATGTATTACAATACAGGAAGCTGCAGGGCTGGATGGAAGCAAGGGCATGTGCAAGTGGCCTCACTTTGGTGTGCTAGACTTGTCGATGGCGCTTGGGGGAAGAAGTGATGCTTAGATCCCTCGTTGTGTGTTGCAGGAGCGTGTAGGCTGTTGTTGTCTTCAGACCTGAACTGCTTTTGACGAAAATTTCTAAACGACCGTGAAAGAACAGGAAAGGGGACACACGGAAGTGAAAGATCACCACAATTTCTGCGGAAACAAGCGTGGAGACGCAGCCCCTTCTTCCTTCTGTTTTGCTAAATTCCTGATATTGCAAAGCAACTCAATCCTAATGGAGTAATATGCAGCATGCACACGTTCCTTATTTTGGCATGACAACGTCCTTGGGTACGACGCCGGCAAATGAATGCCTCATTTCTGTTTTTTTAGACGTCAAAATACCGCATACAATGACAGCTAAAACGTGTATTCCACGTCCACACGTATGACACTGCCGCATTGTGATCACAGGTCAGCTACCTCATCACTGTGACCAACGGCGGTGACGCCAGAAAGGCTATTGAAACGCTCAGGTCTAAGCTGACCGCTGAGGACAAAGCTGCCGCCAGGGCCCTGTGGGGGGACGCTCTTGTGGATGCCAACTCCATCACGGCTACTTCTGTGCTTGAGGTTGAGGGCAGTGCTGCTGCTAAGATCGGTGCCCTTGGCTTTGGGCTCGTGGCATCTTGCCTGGCAGCTCTGCTCTTGTTGTAGATGAGCTGTGAGGCCTTTATTGTGTGTTGCATGTGTGTGTGGCAGGAGGTGCGTTGTGGCGAGTAAGCTGAAGAAAAGTAGTGGGCATCTTGTTTTGTAAGAAGCTGCTGGGTCTATGTAGCAAAGTGTGTGCTTTGTCAGTTTTGCTGCATGCTTCTTTTTGCTTTTAATGTGAAAAATGACCTGCATGTATTGGTTTGTTTCATGTTGGAGGGCCTTTCCCTCACCACTTGGCTGCTTGTGATTGCATCAGAGCTGAAGCCCTCTTTACGCATCCACCAGTGTGGTCTGGGGAAGGGTCAAATCAGGTGGAGTTTGCAAGCAGCGAGCTGCCATGTCAAGGCAATTACGCTTGCCCCCGCTGCCAATGCATTGATGCATGAAACTCAAAGAGCCCACAGTTGTTGAGCATCTATTAGTCTTGTTCTTGAACTGCGTTGACCCATAACTGCGTTTTCCCAGAACTGTATGGATACTCATTCGGTGACCCGATTCTTAGGACAACAGAAACTCAACACCTGAGTTACGACAACAAACTTCGAATAAACTTTGCTAACATTAGCTAGTTGTCAATTAATTTATGCTTGCCATGTATCCTGAGCGGTCACCCTGTCAAACAACTCTTATGAAACATTAATGTATTGCGTGACAAAATGTGAGGTAAACTTATGCCATATATGCTTCTGGGGGACATCTAAGGCTTGCCAACGTTGTACAGGAAAATAAAGTTTAGAAGCAAGCTTTTCTCAGAAAAGTACAGTCTCAACAAATGAGGTTGCAAGCATGTCCGATGAATCAAGTATCCAGCACTCACTCGTAGTATACTGTGGTGGAAATTAGACTGCATTTTAAGGCGGTTCTTTCCCAATGTCGCAGAGGGGCAAAACGAAGAAAAAAATAAAAGCCAGGCAAACGTGCTCCAAACCTGGGAAAGTTTTAGTTTAGTTTGGATTACAAAGGCCTCCAGCCTGGCATGGCTGCTCAACCTATAGGTCCCAACAAATAAATCAATCAAAAAGATCGACAGCTGCACTAATATATTTGTAAACTTCTGAGTTATGTTGAAAAACAAAACCTTTGATATCACCTTCAGAAATATTATCAAATAAGTGGATGAACTGGTGCCGTAAATGTTCGGTACCGATACATGAAAAAATGACGTGCT